>Ga0364919_10362_pt1 | contig 15674 bp, 3 predicted proteins | sample SorcelJu500001C7_2_FD_206953 | JGI IMG/M metagenome (GOLD analysis project Ga0364919, IMG submission 206953) | Enriched cells from Trout Bog Lake Hypolimnion, Wisconsin, USA - BchlTB.June20.5000.01.C7 | ecosystem: Environmental > Aquatic > Freshwater > Lake > Hypolimnion/Profundal zone | place... | reverse complement strand
GTTCTCGCGCAACGACATTCGCCGATGAGGGTGGAGTTGTCCTTTTTGGCAATGGCAATATTTTTTTCCGCATTTGACGTGAATTGTGCAAAACGATCCTCGCACCATTTTTCTTAGGTCCAAGAGTTCTACCATTAATTGTTGACGTTGTTTTTCTGTTTCTTGAATTTTTTTTAACATATTTGTTGACAAACCTTGGTTACTTGTAATATATAGTAAAACCAAGTTATCAAAACCAATGAATTATTCATAGAGGTTTTGTTTAAACAAAAAAGAATTCATAGCGGATCAGGAGCATAAATGACAAGCACAGATCAAAAACAATCAGAAAAGGGCACGCCTCCGCAGAAACAGGCAAAGCGCGATAAAGAGTCCGCGAAACGCTGGAAAAAATCCTCGATAGAAAAAACTGAAATGATCAAGGCAGAAAGGAGAATGAAGGAAGAAGCCAGAAAACAACGCGACAAACTAAAGGAGAAATTTCGAGTCAAAGTTAAAACTCAGTCACATCGCATCGAAGAAATAGAGCAACTGTATTTGGCGGAGCAACAAAAATGCTTAGAGGAGGAACAGAAACGGGAAAAAGCAGAAAAAGCGTTCGAAGAAATAGCACAGCAGTTAAAAGACACCAACGAAAAATTACGGACTTTGGTAGCCACTCAAGCAGGACTCACAACTCAAATCTATCAGACACATTTGGATATTAACAACCATCTATATGAGCAACATCAAGCTGAAACCAAAGAGCCCAAAGATGAGCAAGTTGTGGCCAGGGATATTTTAGAAAACGAAGTGAAGATTAGCGAGCAAATTTCAGGTATCGGAAAAACCATTCAGGAAATTGACGAGGATTTAACAAAAGAAAATGAGGCACAAAGTGAGCGCAGGTTTAATCTAGAACAAGTCGTAAAAAAAAAGTAGATGAAAAGAAGGTACATGGCTGCCAGTTACTTCTCGACCTACGCGATAGCAGCAATAGTTTTATCGATGCCAGTCAGGAGCAACTTCAAAAGCAGTTTGCCGCATTGAAAAGCAGATTCTACAAAGAAAAAAGTCGCTTAGGCGACCTTATGCATTCTACACGAGCCCATAGTCACTCGTATTGTGTATCCCTCATTCGGCTAATCATTGAACTCATGGTTGGTGCCGCCATTGGCCCACGTACGGTACAAAACGTTCTAAAGATTTTTTCGGAACACATAGATATTTCCACTCCAACGCGTTCCGCAATTAGTCAATGGTTTTCTATCATAGGCTTATATATTTATAATCTCCCCATAAAAACGGCTGACGACTGGATTTGGTTGATCGACCTCAGCATTCCGGTGGGGGTGCGTAAATTGTGTGTCATTTTAGGTGTACGCAAGAGTGATTTGAAAAAGGGACATTTTAATGTAAGACACAAAGACATGACTATCATCCACATGGAGGCGTTAGAAACAGTAACTTCTGAGGTGATTCTGCAACAACTTAACAAAGCTAAAGACAAAGTGGGATGTGCACCAGCCCATCTGGGATCGGATGGCGGATCTGACGTCTGTAAAGCAAAACGACTTTTTTGCGAAATAAACCCTTACACACGCCCATCAATAGATATTTCTCACAAATGTGCGAATATTATGAAAGGTATACTTAAGAACGATGAAAGATGGAATGCGTTTACTACATTTATAACAGAGTGTAAAAGATGCATTGTTCAAACCAACATCGGATTTTTGAGCCCCCCCAAGCAGAGAACAAAGGCAAGATTTTTAGGTTTAAGCCGCACAACGAAATGGGCTCTAAAGATTATAAGTGCCGAGGGAATGGCGGATCTTACTGCTGAAGAATTTGTTAAATGTGATCAGTATTTAGCAGGTATCTATGAATTTGAAGAGGATAACATTAAATGGAATGAAGCGTTTGAGGTTTTAGAAGATATGCAAAGGGAGATAAAGCGTAATGGACTAACAAGAGGTACTTCAGATGGTACTGTAAATGGGTCTAGTTGCATTTTAGAGAAACTTATTGAAGACAAGATTCTAATATCGGAGTGTGCGCGGACAGCAGCTGCTCAGGTGATAGATTTTGTGAAGATTGAAGAGCTACAGCTTAAAGAAGGTGAGACAATTTTAGCGAGTACCGATATCCTGGAGTCGTATTTCGGGTTGTGGAAATATATGGCCCCGGAAGATGCCATGTGCGGTGTTACCAGTATAGTATTAGGGTTACCGGTTTATTCAAGACGGCTAACGGACAATTTAATCAAAGCTGCTTTGGAGGGAGTGGATTGGGACGAACCGAATAAGTGGGCGAAAGAAAATCTAGGGCCCTCGATGTTTGCCAGGCGGCTAGCGACTTTAAAATTCAACGAGACAGGAAATGGGGATGAAATTAAGAGTGATTTTCAAGTAATAAATGTCTGATTTTTTATGGACTGGCCCCCCTAGGCCTGACCCCAATTGTTCTTCGAAATTGGGGTTAGGTCGAATTGGGGTCAGGTTTGACATTCTGACATTCTTTCGGAATTGGGGTCAGGTCTGACATTCTCTCGAAATTTTGCGAAATCATTTGTCGCGTTTTGTCTACTTCTAAACGCATGGTCGAATCTTTTAATATTTTTATTTCAAGCCTATTAGCAAGCTTTGTCAAACCGCTCGCATCTCTGTTTAGAATTGCTGCTAATTTTTCCAGAGAAACATTTTCAGATTCTCTAACCAAAAGAGCCATTATTGCACGCACTTTCGATAATTTTGGATGCTTAGCGTTAGAACTTAACGCATGTATGCTCAGATTATTGTCCTCACACATTTTTTGGATAAGAAGATCTACATTAATTTTAGTTTTTCGTTTGTTGTAAGCGAAAATCAAAGTGTCATCAACGAACTTTTGATCTCCGATCATTCCCATAATAGTACCTGATTTGAAATCATATTCTGTGTCAACTCCAATTCCATTCATCACATATTTCTTAAAACTTATAAGGGCATTTTCTTTGTCGGAATAAAATTTAGCAAGAACTCGATCGGTTTGTAACCAAACATAATTATTCAAACCCAAGTAAGCTTGATGACTACTCCAGAAATAGTTTTCTGGTGAGTCAGTCATCGCAGCTCGTACAGGATTGAGATGAATATACCTGATTAATTCTTTAAGATATTTTTCATCATCAACCAAAACAGATTTAAACCGTCCTTGAAATAGATGACCGATCCTCTTATATTTTTTATTGATATACTGTGTATATCGAAATGCAAGATGATGGACAATCTGTGATATGCTGATGTCGCCAACTTTTACGGCTAAATGAATGTGATTGGACATGAAACAAAAGGCTTCGATATGATGATTGAATCGTTCAGTTCCCTCCTGCAACAGCAAACACATTCGGTGTTTATCATGATCGGAAAAAAAGATGGGCTGACCATCATTTCCTCTAAGCATGATATGATAGGTAGAAGCTGGTGAATGAAATCTATGTCGTCTAGCCATATCGGCATAAGGTACGATAAAAATAGTGATTTATGCAAATAAAAATGTCAGAATGTGAGGTCTGATCAGGTCTGATCTTGGGTAATGATGAGTGAAGGACAAAGATTGTCCGATCTTTCTTGAATAATCCTGAATGTTTCTGTAACATAATAATCTTTTTCGATAACTGTTTCACTGATTCCAGGTTGAAAATATTATATAGGTTATTATTTATTCAAACACAATGAAAAATCTTAGAAAACTGTTAAGTTATTTTCTCAATAGCTAAAGCCTTTCTAATTTGTATATAATATTTACGAATTATTAATAATTTAAACAGATGTGCTAATTATGCTAAGAAATATTGTAATATAATATAGGTATTTAACTTTTTAAAGATTATGTCAAACGCTTTGGATAATGAACATTCTGCTCTTAACCTGCTTGAATCTAAATGGATAGCGGCTCGTTTTTGGGAAAATCGTGAGAAAGTTAGAGTTGTGACGGGTTTTGATGGATTTATTCATATCCAAGTGGCCATACAAAAAGTATGGGAACGTTTGTTAGAAGCGGTCTGTTCGATACTCCATATCAAGTTCAATCGGCAGTTCAGTCAAGTGAAGGACGATTATGCTATTCAAGGCGACTTAACTCCAGTGCATAGGGAGCAAATTCGGGCGATTTTAAGTCAAAATAACAAGAAGTTACCTGTGTTGTGTGAAGAAGTGGTTAGAAATATTCAAGAGATGGAATTAGAGGTATTCCGTGCGCGGCAGAAGGAAGTGGAGCAGGAGTTAAATCAGAAAATGTCGTCACCATCCTCGGAAGAAGGGGTACGATGGGTGGCACCGTCTATTGTTGAAGAAGGCGTCAAGTTTATTGAGATAGTCCCAGAGGCGTCCATTCCTGCACCAGAGGTTATGAAGTTATCTGCTGACGAGATTAGGGGGCATTTGGCTGAAATTCGGAAGAAGCTTGATCATTTAACAGCGAAGGAACCGAAGGTTGATGAAGCGTCGAAGTGGTGGTGTGAGCGTCTTTTTGATTACTTCATTGGAGATACATTAGTTGAATATGCTTTGGACACGCCTTTGGAAATAAATGAGGAGAATGCAATTGATTTTGCTAAGGTGGAAACGCATAAGCGCATTTTGTTTGAAATGGATGAAACGTTGAAAATCCTTGATGTTGCGGGATATCCGGATGAAGGAATGCGGCAAGAGGCTCAGGTATTGAAAGATCGGTTAGCGATTCCGATGCGTCGTTTGGAAAGTCTGATGAAGTATTTTGCTACTTCTATCAATTTAGAGGATGCAGAAGTTCGCCTTGATGAGCAAACGGGCAGGTTGGAGGGAGGAGAGATTGATTATTCTCTTGGTGCCTACAAAGACATCCTTAAAGAATTGCAAAGGCTTGAAGACACGCGGACGGAGGAAGTCAATGGGGATCTGTTCTGGAAAAAGCGGATGGATAGGAAGATCAATTTTCAGAAGAGTTCTGCTTACGAGATCATGGACCTGTTTATAGAAGCATTGCCCAAAGCTGTGAAGGTGGAAGTTGAAGAGACGATAGCCCATTTGGATGCTGCCCGTCAGAGAGTCAGCAGAGAGGAGTATTCTGATGAGGATTTGCATGAATTTTGGCGGCAACGAATCTGTTTTTTTGACACTGTAAGGCATCAACAAGCTCTTGTTGACGAGATTGAAGAGCTTTGTCGTTCAACAAGTTTGCCTGCGGAAAGTCGGGACCAACTTGATGAGTGTCGCAAGCGGTTAGAGGCGATTACTGAAACTGTCATGGCTGTTGACACATGGGGTTGGGGGTTATTACCGGGGTTCCGTGAAGCCCAAGGGGTAGAAATTAATGCAGGCGTTATTAGAGCGCAGAGAGTTCCTTTAACGAAAGGTAAGAAAGAGGCTATTCGCGCGTTGGAGAAATCGAATGTTGTGACGGAACCATCTTCGTCGAGATTAGCTTTTCTCCGGGTCTTTTTTACTTATTTGCAACTGTGGGATATGGCATCTCCAATGACTTCAAAATTGATTTCCCCTATTGGCAAAAGGGATTACCGGTATTATCTCTCCAAGATGGCATTGGCAATCAAAGATGGGACGATGGGTGAGTATGACCGTGCCTTGATGGGTGCGCGTTCATTTTGGTGTGCTGATCCTGATTTTTTGGACCATTATGACAGGTATTTGCGAGGGGAAATTTCGTACTCATTTCAGATGGTTCCTCAGGAAGGTAGTTTTTTGCCGGAGAGCGCTTCTAAGGTTGATCTGAGTGGAAAAAGTGATGAAGCTAACGGGACGGAATGGGAGGCTATAGAGAAAAACCATATTTATCCGGCATTGCAAGAGTTCGCTTTTGACACGATTACTGCTAGGTTAGATGGTCTTTCTTCTGCTCCGCCTTTACCCACAGAAGGGGCGAGTGCTAATGAGGCATTTTCGTATTATTTTTATAAGATGTACGAAAGTGTCAAGAATCCCGAAATGGCCAAGGATTATGCTTATTATCGCAATGAAGCTGCGAAGATACCGTCTTATGCGTTTTATCTCAAAGGTTGGGAAAGCTATTTGCAAAACAACTATGCTAGTGTCAACGGGGCTGAGGCTGTAACTCAAGCTGTTGTTGAGCCGCAGAGAGTTCTTGCAAACCAGATTGACACTTCATTAAATTTCCTTCCCGTCGGTCTGGGGGCCATTACAACTGCTGTAAATCCTATCTTATTGGCACCGACCAGTATTTTACAGCCGGAGTCAAAATCGGTTAATGAGTTCACTCAATGGGATTGGTTCATTCATAATCATGTTTATGCTGACGCTAAAGAGGAGTCATTTGATAAATTCATTAAGTTAGCTGATGTTTCGGATCCTGCTCTTCCATCTGACAAGACAACTTCGGAGCAAGATTTATCTTATTATTTGGTGCAGATGATTCGTCATATTAAGGATCCTGTTTCGACAACGATGTATGAGTCATTTCGAACCGAGGCAGAAAAGTTATTGCTGCGTTATAGACCCATTTTGAGCGATTGGCATACATATCTTACTCAGCAAAGGGAAGTGTTTATAAAACCTATAGAAGAGGTTTCTGTAAAAACAGTGCCTATAGGCAAAGCATTGCTGAAGGCTATTTTGGAGGATATTAAAGAGCTTAATAATGATATAGAAGTCCAAAAGGAAATGTCTACAAGCTCAGAGTTTGAATTGGCAATAAATCAAGAGAAGTCTCGAATTGCAGAAATTGAATTGAAATGTAAGGTGCATCTTTCCCAAGCGCCTGCAGCCCACGTTTCAAAGTTGTCGATTGCTGATTGGTTAAAGCACGTCGATGTGTTTCGTCAAGATTATCTGACCATCAGACAAATGACTAAGGCGGAGATTGCTCACGATCACTATAGAGAACTGATCTCATTAAATAAGCTTCAAGTGTTTTTGGATGCTTCTCCTATTCCTGCCACTGACCTGACCCTTGCACAGGTATTTGGCCAGAATTTCTTGTATGGATTGCCTATCAATAATGTGGATCGGTTGGGACTTATTGACTTTAAGCTGCGTGCTTTGAAATCGCGTTTGGATATTATTAAGTCGAATAGTTTGTGTACCGATGAAAAAGCTGCTGATTTCTGTTCGGTATATATGAAAAACGCCTTTTTTGAGGAAATGATTCTTCAGAGAGATTTCTCAAGGCATTTGCAAAAGTTGGAAGTAAAGATCTCTTTAGCAAAGGAATTAACCGAAACATACCTCAATGCTTCCTCGTTGGAGTTTTCTGTGCTGCTTAAAAAGTATGTAGATGGGTTATCAATTGGGGATTCGATATTTTTCTCTGATTCTCATCTTGGCTATATTTATGAAATTGTTAGAGAGCCTTCCCACAATGTATTTAAGCATTATTACAGTTTGCGGATGTATAGCAGCGATCTTCGTAATGGGTTATCGCTGCCTGTGATTAAAGATGGCAAAGAAAAAATCATGCCCTTTAAAGAGATCACAGGGATACGTCAGAAAAAATTGTATGATATTACTCTTTGGGAAGGTCTTAACAATCTTGTTGATGATGAGGACAAGTTACCGAAGGGTATCGATATCTATAAATATCTCGCCACTTCTACAGGCGGTCAGGCACATTATAACGAGATGAATGAGAAAGAGCTTGTCACTGCCACTCAAAACAGTTACTACCAGACATTGGAATTGTTGCTAACAAGCAATACTCCGAATCCACAGATGGCTTCGCGGTTTGTGTTTGAATCTCAATGCAAACTTCTGCATGACGCCTTCCATGCCATTGATAAATATGATCCGAAGGTATTGCAAAATGCTGTTTCAGGATTTGCTGAAAGGATCTCTTCATGGCACCCTCAAGTTATCAATGATCAAGAGGCAGTTTTGGCTGTCGGTATAGTGGATGCTCTTCGCGATAAGTTGTTAGAGATGGCATCTTCTCTAACTGTTAAGGTGCCTTCATTACTTTATCCACTGAGTGACCAGCAAAAATCCTTAGCCGTGGACTTGACGACTCTTCCACCGGTGGTTGAAGTCATCCAGCAGCAGGACTTCAGCGTATTGAAAAATTCTTACAAGCGAGAGGCTGTTTTAGCGCCATTGCCAGTAAGTGACATATCGACGGCGTTAAAAGACATTACAGCAAATGAAGTTCGTTTTTATAAATCATTAGTATCCTGTTCAAGCCCTAAGGAAGAGGCCGGACATTACGCTCACAATCTATTGATACAAGATGTTGGATCGGCAATTCATGCATTGGAGTTTATTAAAAATTTCAAAAAATCAAAACAGGTTGATGACCAATACATATTAGATAGAAGGGATGGTGCTACATTAGACGTGAAGGAACAAGAAAGGATGTTAATGCACAAGCAACTTCAATTTTTAAATGATTTATCATTAGACCTTGTAGATTGTTTACTGCGGGCGAAAGTTAAAAAGCCGGTTATGGATTATTTAATCGACGAATTTAAAACGTTGATGGAAGGACCGGATTCAATCAAGCTCATCAAGATTCCGGACGTTAGAAGTGGTAAAGCAAAGCAGCTAAACGAGGTTTTTCAAAGACTTTGGATAAATAATAATTTTCTTGACGCTGAGCAGACGGAAAGTCTTTTAGCATTTATGAATAATTACAAAGTCCCTTTTCGTCCTGATACACAAGCCACACAAGAGTTCTTTGAGATGAGTATAACTGACTGGGATAATATCATCCTGCAACAGGAATACTTAGATAAGCTGAAGCCACATTATCATTTTTCACCGCTGCAAAAGAAACGCATTGATATTACGAAGCATGATTTATTTAGCACTTTGCTTGAACGTAAACGCTTAAAATACAGTTTAACTTTTGATCAAGTTCTGGGCCATTGGGATGGTAAAGCTAACTCTTTGTCAGCTTACCTCAATAATTTTACCAACAAAATCCAACATGCCCCCAAAACACGCATTATGGCTATAAAAAATATCGTCTTGGAAATTCCTTTAGGTGAGCCTAAATTTTGGAAAGCATTGTCGAAAAATGAAGCGACAGAAATTTTTAATCACCTATATGAAATTAATAAGGAGCTTATCAATTCGATTTACACTCGGAATACAGAGAGAGATGGGAAGATATTGATTCAAGAAGAAGAGTATCTGACTAAAATCAAACTGTTGGCACTGACGAACGAGTTACTCAACGAATGCGACCTTATCAATCCTAAAATATCGTTATATCACCCTCTTGTCAAAGGAGCTTTCAACAAAATTGAATATCAGATTAAAGATCCTGCTTGGGTAGTGGAACTTCATAAACTAAAATCTTATTGGAATGCTGTACGTGATCAGGGTGTACTTCACATGTATGATGAGAAATCGTGGAGTTTTCTAAAGAGTAACGAGTGGGCGACAAAGTGGGTAAAAGATCATCTTACTGATCTTAAACAGGCGGTGCAGAGGGATTTCACTTTTCATAATGTGATCTTTTCAAGGTTCAGTGCTTTCGAATCCAAACATGACAATAAACCATTAATAGATGTGAAAAGGCAAAAAATCAAAGATTACATTCTGTTAGTTAAGAAACTCATAAATAAAAGCGAACCGTTCATATTTTTGTATGCAAATGCACGGGATGATTTTATTCTAAAATCTCCTTTCGGTAATTATCAAAGATCATATTCGCAGATAGGATTGCCTAATGAATATTTGAAAGCACAAGAGATCTTTTATACAACATTATTGGGCGATAATTTTAGCAATGGGGATATTTGTTGTGGTCCTGTAGATTATTCATATAAAAATCAGATCTCTATGTTACATGGAACGATATTAACCAATGTGGAATTCTCAAAGATAAAATGGGGTTTTGATCAGTTCATTGATTTTGTTGAAGATTCGTCTAGGAATGTATTTGTTCTTGATAAAAAGCACAAGCCTCTTAGAGAAGGATACATATTTGAATATGATGTTGGAAAAGATGATTTAAGGTTTGGATCGTTTGAAAACAAGATTCCTCTTAATATCGAACATAAAGAATTTGATACCATTCACCCTCTTTTAGAGCTTTTCAAAGTGAGGAAGCGTAGGAAAGAGTATAAAGAAATTGTCAACTATAGTTTTGATATAAAGAATAAATTTAATGAGTTAAATCCTGATTTTCTGCCAGCAAAAACAAGTGCTGAGATCCGTGACATTCTGAGTTTGAGCCGTACACGTGAAATGCAAGTCCAGAATACACTTAGCTATTTCATGGACAATATACAGTTACTAACGATGCCTCCGTATCGCCAGATTCTAAAGTATTTGATTTTCGAATCTGATTTGCTGATTGCTGAATTTATGTCGAAGCCGCAGCTTGATAATCTGAAATTTATGGATGACCTTGCAGCATTTTGTACAGAGATCATTTCGATATTTGAAAAGAACAAGGATTACAGGGCGGTATCCTCATTACTTGACTTTGCGCATAGGATTTCTCTTGTACTTGAGGAAGTGAGCAACGTTTATCCGGACAAGATTCCTGCGACGGAATTGTCTCGGCTATATGACGCGAAGGCTAAATTTCGTGAGTTGTTAAAGAGGGACGATCTTTCTAATAATTATAAGTCATTATTATACTCTGATTTTGTCAAAACCTTCTATCACAATCACAACCTCACAGAGGATGACATTGTTGAATACATGACATCGATGATCCATATGAATTTACGTCCTGTGGATAGTGATTGGATGGAAGAAATTACAGATGATGAGCAATTAGAATTTCAATTCAGAACAGAAGAAGACTTCGGAAAGTTATTTTCTAGTAAGCGAGGAGTTGAAATTATCAATCGGATTTACAAGCACTTTTTACCTGTACATGAAATCCCAAATTGGCGAGTAGATAAGAGATATCCTGAGGTAGAAAGTGAAGACGGTAAGGTAACACTCGATCTGAAACGTGGTCATTTATATGAAAAAGGTGCGACACTTTCTTTTATGTCCGAGGAGGTATTAAAGCATCCTGACTTTAAGGCAGTCTTTGGAGACAAAAATGAAATGATTGGCACTGAAGTTGATGTGCAAAAGAATAATCAGGTGCAAAGAGTCTACAAAATAATTGGGTCGGAAGGACGTCAATATCGCTTAATTGTTAATAAGAAAGGCGGTTTATTGATCCAAATGAACGTCGAGGGCAAATGGTATCAGTTTCATAAGGGTGTTACAGCGTTAAATGGGATGACGTTACCACAATTGATTTTAAAGGGCCATGACTGTTGGCGGGCAAGTGATGCGGTATTGTTGGTGGATGTTGTGTCGGGTGATTTTAGATATATGATTGCAAGTGACGGGATCCGAAAAATGGAAGGGGATAATCCTTCCCATGAAGTTGCAATTAATCTTGATACAAGCACTGAATTAGGCAAGGTGGTGAGAGGGGTAGAGGAACCTGAGTGGGCATTGGCATTTAAGGATGATAGGACGGGGATGTTGACGACGTTGGCATTGCCACGTTTAGGGCTTGATTTTAGGATGGAGACGGTAGGAAAAGTATTGCGGGCGGTTTGTTCTCAAGATGCTGATTGGATGATTGCGGAAAATCAGGTGATTGACAAGATTGCGCATCATCGAAATTATTTAGTGCTGGAAAGAAAGGATGGATCAGGTGCCATAAAAGTGGTGATGACGCATCCTCATGATGAGAAAGGGAAGGACATAACTTTGAAAAGTTTGTCCAATTTTAGGGTCGACAAAGTGACAGGAGAGTTAATTGCTGAGACAGAAGTAGACAAGATACATTTAGCATACCTTAAGTTTATGCAGGAGGGCTTTGACGATACCTATGCTTTATTGAAGCCGTTGGCAGAGCGTAAAGAGGCTTTTGATAAGGCAAGTGTTGACATTTTGAGGAAGCTGTCACGGCTAAAACAAGGAAAAACAGGGACCCATCCTTTTGCTTATGCTGTTAAGCTAAAAGCTGTGGCTATGCTTTTGAAGAATAGTCAAGATTATCCAAATCAAGCGGCATTTGAAATTAATGAAAAAACTGCCATAGAATACCTTGAGGCTTATGCCAGCATGCTCAAGTTTAAAGAACATAGGACTGAGGACTTTTTGTCACAGGATGAAGAAAAGCTATTAATGCGGTCTTTAGCTTTATTTTTGAATCCCTTGGCTCATCCCCATCATCGCTTTATTACATCTCGAATGAAGGCACTCAAAATCCCATTAGGTGACATACTGACGTTGATGAATGACGTCGAGTTTGTTCCTGGCTTTGAAATGTTGCCAGATCAGTTGCGCTTTGATCAACTTAACGCTGATGTACTGCTTAATGAAATCACTTCCGATTTTATGTACAATTATGAATTTTTGCATAAGGTCAACGATGTAAAGAGGTGTTCTGAGGCAGAATTGAGAGATAAAGGGTATAAAATAATCGGTAAAAATAAAGGATGGTTCGACCAATTTGCAAAAAGAAATACTGTCAAACAAGAAATAAGCGATTTTCTGAGCGCCTGGAGACCTGGTTGCTCATTGGCTGATCAAATGCGAAATCTAATCCTTGATGCGGTCATGAAATATCCCGAAGAGTTCCCTTCTGGATTGGGAATTCTCGACACAATGACATCTACCGAGCAATGCAAATGGTTATCAAAAGAAATCATGATGCCATTGCGCAAATTGACCTTGAAAGATCAGGAACTGCAAAGATTTTTAACTCCGCTGCGGCCATATAAACCATCTGTTGCTACTTCGGCTCCAGGGAAGTCTAAGATTTCGAGCTTTAAGATGAAAAACTTAAAGCAAGTTGTCGAGCCTCTTTTGCCTATTGATCCGTCTAAGATCATTGAAGCGTCTTCAGACCCTTCACATAAAGCTGAAGGCACAAGGGGCTTTTCACGCGCCCTTAAAAAACCATTAAAGAATCCCATTGCTCAACATGGTTTTGATCAGCTTAAAGACCAATTGGCCGAATACCAAAAGAAAGGGATTAAGCCCGATTTTGATGTCACCAACATCGAAGAAGTGAAAAAAGGGCGAGAGGCATTGAAAGGGCAATCAATATCATTTGAAATCAAATTGAAAGAGTTAGAAAAGAAAATAGAAACAGGAATCAATTTGGGCAGCCTATCACCGGCCCAAAGGGCGATACAAAAGGCACGCACGATAGCGCTACATGACAGACCGATCAAGTTAGGCGATGCTATTATATCGTATTTGTTTCAAGATTTCAGCGACATGCTAAAGCATAACGAAAACATCGATGCAGATGGTCTTGCTGTTATCTTACAAGATATTAGAGAGTTCCTTGTACTGTCAACACATAAACAACATATTGACGGCATTGAAAAGAGGCTTTCAGATATTGAACGTGCCATTGTCGAAAATGCTTCTCGCGAGGAATTGCGAGGCCTTGCATTAGGTGTGAAAGAAAAAATGGATCTAAAACGTGCTTATGATGTGGCTTTGAATCCCGAATATCTTGTTTTAGAGCGTGCTGTGGGGTATCGATTTAGGGAAGACCAGGTGCGCATCATAGATCAGCTTCAGATTGTAGATGGCAAAATTACACGTCCAGAACACCTTGGAAAGGTCGTTGAGGCTATTCCTGGCTTTGGAAAAACATCTGTGGTGATGACGATGTTATGTATGCTCAATGCTAATGGGCATAATATGGCCATTGTCGTGATGCCGAAGGTGTTAATCAAATCTATGTTTGATGAACTACAGAAAGGCGTGGGAACGGCCTTTAACCAGCCTGTGGTGCAGATAGAGTTTAACCGTGACTGGAAGGTAGATAAAACCTCTTTGACAAGGATTTTGGACCGTTTTGCAGACATTAGAGATAACCGAAAAGTGCTAATGATCTCTAGCGAAAGCTTGCAGGCCTTATTTTTGAAGATGGCAGAGAAGATCATCGATTATGAGAAAACCATGGCAAAAGGCCATCGAAGCGTTGAATTAAGGGAAGAGGTTGGTCATTTCATTGAGATCTTAAGGCAGCTGAAAGAAACAGGTAGTGTGATGATTGATGAGATCGATTCGATTCTCGATGTGTTGAAATCATTCCACTACACTTTAGGAAAACCGTCGGAGTTGCTGCCAGAGCCTGGTGAAGCGACGATGGATTTGTATAGGTTTATGTTATCAAATAGCAAAACGCGCCGCTTGCTGGTGCCACAGCTATCGGCCGCTTTTGGTGAGAAGACCGCATTGACAGGTGTTTACTTTAAAGACCACATAAAGCCGGCAATTATTAAAGGTATCATGAAGAGTGAAGTCGGTAGCGATGAGTTTAAGACATTTATTAATGAGCTTGACTCATCTGACAGAAAGAAGATCCAACGTTTCTTACATAACAATCTTAGTCAAGATGTCATGGATTTTATGGAAACAAAGGTTGAAACGAAGTTTCAGGACATTTTGGCGGTATATAAAGAACAGATCAATGAATTGCTACCACTGACACTTACCAAACAGCTGAAAGGGCATTTTGGTCCGTCAAAGTATTTCAGAGGAGGCAAAGACTTCTTGTTAGCGATTCCTTATCACAATGGGCGCTCTAGTGTGAATGGGACGCAGTTTGGTACAGAGCTTGAAATCGTTAATTACACTTTTCAAATGTATAGCGGTGGTAAATTTATACCTGAAGTCATAAAGCAAATTATTCAGCTATTGCGCACACGTATTACGGAAACACAGCTTATCGGCAGCTATGAGTTAATGCAGATCCCTGACTATGTTTTCTATAATGAAAATTTTGATCCAGACAACAAGTACGATATCTTTTCGTTGACGGATCAGGATTATGATGACCTCACAATACGAATAAATAATGATATGGGTAAGTTATTAAGCGTTGTCCTCAAGGTGATTATTCCAGAAATGAAAATCTACCAAAATCAATTGAATGCCGATGCACAGCTATTTGGGATGCTGTTTAAACAGATCCAGGGATTTTCTGGAACAGTATGGAATGCAGACAGCTACACTAAGATGATCAGTGAAGTTATTAAGTCCGATGCCGATGCCAAGACATTATCGCTGATATGGAATAGCGATCCTGTGCGCATCGTACCACAGATCGACCCTGCAAATGAAAGGTCTATAAGAGGTGTTATCGAAAGGGTGGTTGAAACTCCAGGTAATAAACCCTGCTCTCTTATCGATGCGGCAAACAGCTTCGCCGGCATTGATAACGTCGTCATTGCCCGTTTGCTATGTGAAACTGCGAAATCCAAAGGATGGGATATTGAGGGTTGTGTTTACTATGATGCTGAAGATAACATGATGGTGCTTGAGAAAGACGGTGAGGGCTGGAAGAGTGTCCCAAGAGTTGAATCGAAGATTCCTAAAGGCAAATTGCTGGCGTATTGGGATCAATCTCATTCTCGAGGATCGGATATTTCATTATCGCCAACGATGAATGCAGGCATGACTGTTGGGCGGCATACGATGTTAGTGGACCTGGTGCAAGCGGTATCGCGTCTGAGGGAACTTGCCAATGCACAGAAAGTGCATTTTGTCATGACAGAAGAGAATAAGAGTATTGTTACCGAAATGGTAGAACAACAGACGGGACAAGCTGTGGAAGGCGATCTGACGATGGAAGATCTGTTGGTCTATTTCGTCAGCGCGCAAGCTGAACGTCAAGGACAGGACAACTACCGGTCGTTTAGGCAGAAGATACGTGCTGTTGTGCTTGAAAGAGCTTTGCAGACGATGATGGAGGTCAAGGATGTCGAC
>Ga0364919_10361_pt1 | contig 15771 bp, 11 predicted proteins | sample SorcelJu500001C7_2_FD_206953 | JGI IMG/M metagenome (GOLD analysis project Ga0364919, IMG submission 206953) | Enriched cells from Trout Bog Lake Hypolimnion, Wisconsin, USA - BchlTB.June20.5000.01.C7 | ecosystem: Environmental > Aquatic > Freshwater > Lake > Hypolimnion/Profundal zone | place... | reverse complement strand
GATATACATAAGTAACTGACAATCAACAGTCCCCGTAGTTCAACGGATAGAACAAGGGTTTCCTAAACCTTAGATGTGGTTTCGATTACCGCCGGGGACGCCAGTTTTTTACAGGGTAAAATCTCTTCATTAATGTTATTGACGTCATAAAATGTTCTCACTATGTTCTCACCTAGCACAATAGGAGAACATATATGGCTTCACTATGGATACGGAACAATTCCCCTTTCTACGTTTGCTGCTACACGAGCGGGACTGGGTTACGGCTAAAAAAATCAACCAAGGTCACCGTTAAACCCCTGCCTGGGGAGACCAGGAAGGACGGCACTCCGAAGACCCCCTCAGACAAAAGGCGAGAGGCGCAGGAGTTTTGCCTCGCCATCGAACGAGCTGAGAACAGCTTCAAATGCGGCACACTGACAGAGCAGGCCGCTAAGAAAATCATCGGGGAAATCCTTGAACGCACGAGCGGGGAGAAACTGCACGATCACACGGCGGAAGCCTGGCTGAACGAGTGGAGTGCGGGCAAGGCAGACTCAAAATCACCGGCAACGGCGGAGCGTTACGCGCAGGTCGTACGGGAATTTCTGAAATCACTTGGCGGACGCGCAAAGCTGTCTCTGGGGCATATCACCCCGAAAGACATTCACGCCTACCGGGATGCGGAGATTGAAGCGGGCAAAAGCCCGAAGACGGCAAACACCTCCGTAAAGATCGTAAGCACGGCCTTCAATGCCGCTTTACGGCAAAACTATATCACGAGCAATCCCTGTAGGGCTTTGGAACATTTGCCAGAGGAAACGGCGGAGCGCGACACCTTCACCTCGGAACAAGTCGAGGCACTCGTCAACGCGGCGGAAGGCGATTGGAAAGGCGCGATCCTGCTTAGCTACTACACCGGGGCTCGACTCCGTGACGTGGCAAATATGCGATGGTCGGCGATTGATCTTGAGCGGCAGCTTATCGCGTTCACGCCCGGCAAGACCAAAAAGAGCAAAAAGGAGGTAATGGTCCCGCTGCATCCAGAACTTGAAAGCCACTTGCTTAAATTACCCGGCATCGGCAGGGCATTCGTCTTTCCGTCCCTTGCAGGCCAGGGCACAGGCGGCAAGACCGGCCTGAGCGGACAATTTGCAACTATCATGGATAAGGTGGGCATCCAGGGAAAAGTCACCCGGCACACGGCAAAGGGGCGGGCAAACAAGAGCCTGAGCTTCCACAGCCTGCGGCACAGTTTTAATTCAGAAATGGCAAATGCTGGCGTTTCCCAGGAAATCCGTCAGAAACTTACCGGCCATGCCAGCGCGGAAATGAACAAGACTTACACACATCACGACATTAAAACCCTGCGGACTGCAATCGATACGATGCCTGGGCTCGGAGCGCAGGGAGGCAAATGAGGCAAACCAGTGGCGATGAAAAAGGAAAATGAGTTTAGAATGAAAAAGATAATAAAGCCCCGAGCGACAGGGACAATCGATCCAAAAGAGTGGAATTTTAAAGACGTTCCACAAGATGAAATTGAAGCCTGTTATCAATTTGAATACGCTCGGGAACTCATCACTCAATCCCGTAAACTGCGCTTCTACATTAAGGAAGCGGAAATACATCTGCCATCGACACGGGAGTGGTGCGAGGCAAGTGACAAAATTTCAAATCTAATGGATAAGTGTTTCCCTGATTTTTCGATTTATTATTTCAATTTTCTTTTCACCTACACCTGGCAGGAATTAAGCGATAGTTACCGATTGAAAGTCACTGAACTCATCAGCACCGGCTACGACCATTATTCCAAAAAGTGGCCACAAAGGAATATCAGAATTCAAACATTGAGGGAGCTGAGGCCATCAAACCAAGCAACGATGGAGGCATTTCAAAAAGGTTGTGAAGATTTCCTCGATGACAATGACCTTACTCAAACAGAATACGGCATGTTTGCGATCAATTGGAAAAATCCGGATCATAAAATACAGGGTGGTTTCAATCATTGGCTGTCAGAACAGCGCAAGGAACGGGAAAAGCTGGGATTGGGCAAGGCTGAATACAAGCCAGAGGGACGTGGCGGTTTTCGTGATCGTCTGAACTGGCTCGGAGCAGCGCGCATAATCAGGTTTTATCCCAAAAAGCAGCTTGTAAATTATTCCGATACAAATCTTTTGGTGGACACCCCCTATTCACATCTCCCTGATTTATATAAGAACGCAAAAAAGGCGGATGAAATCATAAAAAAAATGGTGGAAAGACTGGATAGGAGTTAATTAAATCCGCTAGTCCCTTACTATAATCCATTCGGGAACGTCGCTAAACGTTCCCCCGTGATTATTACATCAATTAACCCCGGCGAACATCCGGCAAGTTCTGTTACGCAAAGCGAAGCGGCGTCGATCGCCTCGCAACGTCCCGAGTTTTTCAGGCTCCCGACAAAGGGTGGTGACCCGTTTTTCGGGTTGACCCGTGCATTCTACTATATTGGGGAAATCCGGGGATATTGGAAACTGACCCGCATCCGCGCGCGTGGAAAGATTCGGGGGATCACGCTGGTTTCATACGATGCGGTAGCGGCCTTCATTCACAAGCAGATTGAAGGTGGTGCGAAATGACCTCGTCAAATTTCACTCCTTGCCCGAAAAGTGGTTCCGGCGTTCACAACTGGCTTATGAAAGCCGCATGGCAGCGCAAGCGTGCAGGGATTACCGAGGAGGTCGCTCTTGAATCAATCACTGCCTGTATGACCCGTAATCCCAATCCGGACAACGAGGTAGAAACCGCCATCCAGCAGGTTTACCACGGAAGCCATGTGCGAAAAGAGCCACAGTTCCCACCCCGTGACTGGAATCACATCCGTCAAGTTCTGAAAGAAGGTATGACCTTGGAGAAGCTGTCTAGCGCGTCTCCTGATCAACTGCCCGACGCTTGTGCTGAAACGGTTCTCAGGGCTCTATTTTCCGGCAATCCGTTGCTGTGTGTCGGGGAAGCAAATAACCGTGCAGTCGTCAAATCTCTTGAAGAATGGCTTTTACTGGGAGTCCTGGCGCGGATGCAATTTATCGTTCCCTCTCCCATGCTCGGCCTTACTGGAATGACTGCGGGACCTGATCCGCATACATCCCCACGTGCCTTGTCGAATGTCGGCCCGCGTAAGTGGCTGGTAGTTGAGTGCGATTTCGGCCAAGAGGATCTGGCCAGGACCGGAGCCGCTTCAACCTTCGACCTGTGTTCAGCGGTTCTGGCCTATTTAGCTTATCGATACCGGCCTTTAGTCGCGGTCGTCCACTCAGGGAATCGCAGCCTTCACGGTTGGTTTGCAGTAGGTCCGCAGGAAACAGAACGCTCACTGTGGCTGTTCATGGCCCAGGCCGTCATTTGCGGTGCAGACCCGAAAACGTGGACTAAAAATCAATTCGTGAGGATGCCCGGAGGGACGCGCGACAGTGCCATTGCCCAACGTGTGGTTTATTTTAACCGGGGGAGGGCCGAAAAGTGGGCATAGACAACGAGGAAATAAAACCGTGCGAACCCGTTCCCGTTAGATTGCCATTCAATGACTCGGGGAATGCGGCGGACTTTATCGAGCGATTTAAAGACCGGGTTCGCTATGTGCCGGAATGGAAGTGTTGGCTCGTGTGGGACGGCAAGCGCTGGCACCGCGACAATGTTGCAGGAAGCCGAATCAACCGCCTTGCCGACGAACATGCTAAGACGCTCCTCCGGGAAGCCTCCGAGGACGACAACGAATCCACAAGAGGGGCTTCCATCAAGCGTGCGACCCAACTCGGACAGGCTGGAAAACGGGAATCCATGCTTTCACTGGCTCGGCATGACCTCCGTATTCAGATTTCCCAACTGGTGATTGATGCAGACCCGCTTTTGATCGGGGTGGCCAACGGCGTGGTTAATCTTGTCACAGGGAAATTACTGCCTCCTGACCCGACCCGCTATGTGACCAAGCAGGCAGCGGTAAGTTTTGTCCCTGACGCCTTGTGCCCGCGATGGGAACGTTTCCTTATGGAAATATTTGCGGACTGTCCAGATATGGTGAACTTTATTTGGAAATTTGCTGGCTACTCAATCACGGGCCTCACCCGCGAGCAGGTTTTCGCCTTTCTATTTGGGAACGGACGGAACGGGAAAAGCACATTCATTGAACCCATTTATGGAATCCTGGGTGAATACTCCGGGCGGGCAGGAAAGAACCTGATCGCGAAAAGTTCAAACGGCACAAACCCCGAGCACGAAATCGCGGAACTGCACGGCATTCGCCTGCTGGTTGCCTGTGAAACCGCCGAAGGTGAACGACTCAATGAAAATGTGATTAAAGACATCACCGGCGGCGACACCCTCCGTGGGTGCCGGAAATACGAACATGCATTCTCCTTCACACCGCAATGTACCATGTGGATTTACGGCAATTACAAACCGGATATTCGGGGAACAGATGATGGCATCTGGCGGCGTGTTCGATTGATCCCCTTCCTGCGGCAATTCACCGGTGCGGATATGGACCCGGAATTGCGTGACACCCTGGATAATGAGCGGACTGGCATCTTCGCTTGGCTGGTGCGCGGTTGCCTTGAGTGGCAAAATACGGGGCTGCGTCCGCTGCCTTCCGAAGTGGCCGAGGCGGTGAAGGCTTATCGAGAGGATTCTGATACTTTGAAGGAATTCATTGACGAAACGGTGGTAACGGATGCGGATGGAAGTGTTTCGAAAAAAGCCCTCTACGACTCCTATCGGGGGTGGGCCTTGGGTGAAGGCCTTCGCCCGATGTCCAATCGGACATTTACGAGCAGGATCAAGGATCGAGGAATTGCCGGTGAGTCCAAGAGTAACGGAGACCGGCGTTGGACGGGAATCCGATTTCAACCGGTAAAAGCTAACATGACGCCGGAGGAGCTGGGCAATCCTCCTGGCGCGGGGCACTTGGGGCACTTCAGGGGGCATTTCCCCTAAACCTTTCTATAATTTTTTTCTTAGGGGAGGTTTGGTGAAAAGGGTCATTTAGTGCCCCATGTGCCCCAGCCAGCGCCGTCCGGGCGTTTATGCCCTCCGATCCAATCTCAAAATCAAAAAAATGAAACAAGAAAACAACGCAATGAATACTGACAATAAAGAACACAAATCCTTGAATGAGCAGGCACCTTTGGTGTGCACTACGCCCGAGTTCCGGAGGAGAATATGGCTTCTTGAAAGCCCACCTCAATACTATATGTTTCAGGATCGAAAAACGGGGCTTTGGTGTATTGCTAACGACCACTGGAAAAAACGGTGGGGCAAACCAACAAAAACTGCCAGGGCCGCAGCGCGTGCGTTTTTGAGGCGCACAGGGGTTTCGTCCCGAAGGGAAACTTTTGGCTGCCGAATATGCCGTGCGATTAGTGCCTCGGTTGGCGTCAAGGACATCAATGTTTCCCAAACATCGGCCTGACTTTTCGAGCGGTTTATATTGAGTGAAACGGCCATTACCCCGGAGCAGGCTGCCCTTTATTGCAAAAACATCTTGCGGCAATGAATCCGCAACGGACGGTGCCGAAACGCTTACTTCTTACCAAGTGGCGTAACAGGGGGGGGGGGGAGCCCCCCTTAGACCTATTTTTTCTTCTGATGGAATTATTCGTTGTTCGGTCGGTTTCCTGTTCCTGAAACCAGCAGGGCCCGCTTCTGTCTTCACATCGGGAGTCGCTTAACAAGCCCAGTTTGCACGGTTGTGCCAGCACGATTGTTTCCCGCTCGGCAACATTTCACTCAAGTCGGACTCAGTTAAAGAAAAGCATTTTGCGACCTCAGAAAACACCTCGCTCATCTTGTGTGGTTGGCCGTCGGCAAAAAACTGAAGAGCGGGGGCTTTGATTTTATCGAATTCAGGAACGGCCATAATTTTTGAATTTTTCTATTGTTAAAGCTCTCCTTTGAAGGCGCGATCAAGGATGCTGGGAAACAAGGCATCCAGTTCGGCTGCGGTCTCTGCTTGCAGGCGAATCATCCCGTCCACCTCCGCCTGGAACACGTCCGGCTTGGCCACGATCTGGGTAGTGTATCAGTTTGATTTCGCATCAATTAAATCCACGATTTCCTGAATTGACCAGACGTGATCGGAAATACCGGCTTCCATTGCTGGAGTGACGCGCAAGGTTTTGTGAATCCGGCAGAAATTATAGTGCATGAAATGAAGTGCAACAGAGTTTTCATGTTGCTCCACTTTCTTTGAAAATCCATTTATCAGACGAGTGAAACGGCGCATGGACATTCTCATCGTGAGGTTTTGCCGTTCCGTGTAGCTGGTGGAAACGTGCTTGAAGTCAGGTGCTCCTGTAATGACAGCTTTCTTTGCGCCCATGCACTGAGCTGGGCTGTTGTAGCGTACTTCCGGCCCCTCCGGTGTTTTGCCATAAATCTTTTGAAGCATCGCGTAATCAATATCGGCCCCAAAAGCGTCTTCCACGGCTGACAAGTAGGGCTTGTGACCGTCTGTGGTGAGTTGGACGCGGTTTGCGAGCCGGTCTGCAAGATCATGAATGAAATGATACGCGCATCCGGCATCACGATGCCCCACAAACCAGCAGGGAACTAGTTTCGTGTCTGCATCTAGGGCCGTCCATGTCCAAATATCTCCCCTTCCCTTTGCCATTTTCTCAGCCGTCGCGTTTTTTTGCTTACAGCCAACAAAGGACCAAATTTCATCGCACTGGATGCGTTTGCATTTGAGATTCACGAAAGCCTTGTCCTGATATTCGGAGCAGGCCGCACCAGCATCCCGCAAAAGCTTTACGACTGTATTGATTGAAACGTCCGCTAGTCTCGACGTGGAACGGTTGGAATTTCCCTTGCAAAGCAAGGGCAGGATTTGCGCCCGTTTCTCAGTTGTCAGCTTGTTCTTGCATTCATAATGACTTATATGCGTGAGCGGTCAAGTGCTATTTCATTTTATCTTCTGTTTTATAGACCGCTTCTTTCATGTGATGAAACTTGCTTTTCGCAAGGTCGTCTTGCTGTTGCCTCGGATCTGGCGGAGGCAGTAGTTTTGGCAGAAATTCAAGTGCCTTCACGTCACGTTCGCTAAAATACACTTCTGCATGATCTGGTATCCATACCCTATCCACGTATTGAATAAACAGGGGCAGCGAAGTCGTTGGATATTGGAACGCATCAACTTCCGTTTTGTCAGGGAGAATATGTCTATATTTTTTCCGATTTTTAATATGATCGGAATGATTGTCTTTAAGCCATTGAGAAAATCGCATCCCGACACTCACATCCGGGCGAATTTCACGTCCATTCGTGCCCCTATCGGGCAAAATGTAGCCCGAGTGCTCCAACCGCCCATACAGGCGAATAAAAAGCTCACTGATGACTGAAAAATGATCGGAATCTACCCTATCCCAATTATCATTAAATCGTCGGACAAAATTTGGGATTCCAACCCCAGTGAGGCTGTATCGTCCGCTTTTTCTCAGTTGCGGAAGAACTTCACTTGTCACCCATTTTCGGAATCGCTTTGCATCATCCTTCCGGCTTTGGAAGATTAAATTGTAAAGGCCTGATTCACTGATGATTGAGGGATTCGTGCGGGAGGCAGGAATCGAACTGTCGGCACTGCCGACAGTTCGACGCTCATCGTCATCAAGTCTGGTCAGTGCATCACGCGAATTTTTAATATCAAGGGCTTCGCATACATCTTGAGCAAAGAACCAAACATCTCCGTCAATATTTATGGTTCTAATCGAGTGATGGTGTTCATCTTCAAATATTTGTAATGGCATTTGCATAGGATTATTGGCGTTGCGGGACGCGCAGGATTTGATCTGCGCGTCCCTGGTTACGCCGCTTTAAAAGCGAAACCGCATCTGGCACCCACCATCGGTATGAATGGGCACGACACGACCACCTTTTACGTGCGGTGCAGGCGTCAGTGCAAACCACACCTTTTTCAAGGTGCGAAAAACAATCGGCCCGCCGCAATAGCGGCAAGTATATGATTTAGACATAATTTTTTTGTCTATTTTTGGGCCTGCTATTGACACCGAACGGGTCTATGCGATACCTTCGTCCCGATTTGACAGAGAGTTGGTAGCAATTACCGCTCGCGTATCCCCCTCCGATCAGACCCCTGAATCGGAAGGAAAATTTAAGACCGCCGAAGACGTTGACGCGCCTTCGGCGGTCTTTTATTTAAGCTAAAATATTTAAAGTTAAATTTTTACTTAGGTCGCCTTTCGTTTGAAAAGTTTTCCACTTTGGCCTTTAATAATTTCGATAATCCCATCTTTTTCTAATTGCTCTGCGGCCATGTGGATTGATGCCGTGGGATTGCTCGATTTAATTTCTACGCCGCTTTTTGATAGAGCCGTCAAAATCTCAACTGCCGTAAGACCATCGCCATCGTGCGCGTTGATGATTTGCAATATGAGGTCTTTTTGCGATTTAGCGGGAGAGCCGGACGACAAAAGCTCAATTGTTTCATTGAGCGTTTTTAGTTTCATCTCCGCTTTATCTAATTTCTCTTGTGCCTTGGTAAGGGCTTCACGCGCACGGTTAACCTCACCGGATGCCTTATCCCGTATGGTTGTTAATGCGGAAAGTTGAAATGAATCATCAGCCATTAATAGTATTCTCCTTAATCTGCGAAAAAAGTATCACAAGATTAATGTGACCGCAAGAGAAATTAATTAACGGCTCCTTAATTTTAAAATTAAGGGGCTTTATTTCCGTATTTACAGTGAATTAAAGGCTTAATTTGACTTTTTCCATCTTGCCTCTGCTGCTTTTTTAGCCGCCGCTTTACGTTGTGCGGCTGTCATGCTCTCTGCTCTGGCCATTCCTCCCTTTAGCCCACCAAGTCTTCCTAGGACGACGGCTGCCGGATTCTTTTCCCGCTCTGGATTAGTGGGTGGCGCTTCCCCTGTGGCCTGCTGCACGATGGAAAACGCACGTTCGTTCACGTCTTTCTTCTTGCTTGACCGCTTTTGCATAGAGAACCATTACGCTTGTCGGCGGCTAATGACAATATTATTCTCCAGTCATGAATCCAATCATAAGCCAAACCGGCGACCGTGTGTCTGCGGTATGCCCATATTGCAATGAAAAATTTTACGAAAGAGAAGATGGACGATCTGCGGAAGCGTCATGCTATGTCGCATTTGGACTTCATGCCGGAAAGTGCAAAAAAAGCCCAAATTACAAGGAAGGTGATTCGGACAGACTCTTGAAAGAAATCTTCGGGGATCAATAAATCAGTTCTAATTTTCAAACTGATACACTACCACGATCTGGCATTGCTCGCTAAATTGGTGTAATAAATTCATGTAGCCGATATTCCGTTTCAGAGCAGGGAATGAAATGCGTCGAGAACCAGCTCTTCTGATTCTCTGATAGCGATCTCTGATTTTTCGAAAATATGCGTTGTCTCAATGTGCATTGCGTCAAGTTCTGTGACAATTTCCCGTTGGATTGCAAGTTCCGGAAATTCGATCTCTACACCTTCGAGATCGGTTAGAGTGAGTGAAGTATTTGCTGTGCCGGCCATGAGGGTAACCAGTTTCGCATCTTTGTAACGCCACAAGTAGTAATAGAGAAACTTTGGAAGCAACTGGTTTTCGTCATGAATAATCAGAGCTGCCATAATGTTTGCGACTGCGAATTTGCCGGTCTCAAAGTGAATCCGATGCAACGCTGCATGGCCGTGCCCGGTGGATGAGACCATTGGAATACAAACAGCAGCTCCATCGAACTGATAAGCATCGGCAGTTTTGCGCACTGCCGCAGTGACTACAAAAGGATATGGGCCGGGCAAAGTTTTCATCGTCGGAAATTTCCCCTTGATGACAGAACACACTTCTCCCAACCGTGCCTTATTCCATTTATAATCTCGAACACTTTGCGCAAGCCGTTCAACCGAACCGCCAAGCTTCACGAGTGCAGAAACACTTTTTGAAATCTGAAGCGCTGCGTCATCGGCCTTTTTGCTCCGCGCATGAAGGTCAATTAATCCGCGACCGCGCTCGTTGGGATTCTTGAGGTCAAGATTGCAAAAATCGGTAAGGATAGTTTTGGCATCAACACGCCAAGCGTGATCTGTGGCTTTTCTTTTCTTCCACCAATCTAGCAATGGCAAAAACTCCTCAAATACAAGTGATTCTGTCTGTGAATAGCAGGGAGATCGCATTGCCGCACGTTTTGGCGGCAAAGGATGATCATAAAACCAAACGTACTTTGTTGCGCTAGAGGTATCGAAGAAAAGAATGTTAGTTGGAATATCGGCGTAGGGTTCAAACACACCTTTTGGCAAGCGAACAATTGAGTGAAGATTAAACCCAGAAAGCAGTTCCCGTCTTATTCGTTCGGCTACTCCTGACGCATAGAGGGTACCATTGGGGACAACGACGGCTGCCCGTGATTTTCCACCTTGTCGGCGCAGTTTTCGCATGATGAGCTGCAAAAACAGCATTGCGGTTTCGGCGGTCCGTTTGTCCTCGGGAAAATTCCCCTGAATCCCCTTCTCTTCCTCGCCGCCGAAAGGCGGATTGGTAAGAATCACATCCACTCGATCTTTTTCGCCAATCTCCGCGAGCTTGTGGCGGAGCGCGTTGTGAGGATCAATCTGTGGCGCGTCAAGGCCGTGCAGGAGAAGGTTCATCTGGCAGAGCAGATAAGGCAGCGACTTCGGCTCGCAGCCATACAGGGACCGTTCCTGCAATACCCTGCGGTCTGCCACGGTTTTAACCTGTTTTGACAAATGATTGAAAGCCTCAACCAGAAACCCGCCTGTGCCGGACGCCGGATCGAGCACTGTCTCGCCAAGCTGCGGATCGGTCACCGTGACCATGAACCGTACCACCGCACGCGGAGTATAAAATTCGCCCGAATCACCCGCCGCGTCCCGCATCTCACGGAGCATGGATTCGTAAAGCGCCCCGAGTGTGTGCAACTCCTCGTTCGCCGTGAAATGGATGGCGGCGATTTTGTTGATGACATCGCGCAGCAGATACCCACTTTTCATCCGGTTATCGACCCCCTTGAACACCGTGGCAACCACCTCTCGCCGGTCGTCTCCGTTGGAGCAGGTCAACCCTCGCAAATACCGGAATAACCCGGCACCCTTTGTGCCATCAGGTCGGATCGTTTCTTCATTATTGATGAATGCGAGCAATTCATCGCCAGTCACCCCCTGCAGATTCGCCGCCCAGTCCCGCCAACGATATGGCCATTCCACGGCTGGCTTGAATTTCATCCCCGCAAGCTTCGCCTCCTGCTCACGCTGCAATTCAAGATCGTCGAGGAATTTCAGAAACATGATCCAGGTCAACAACGGCAACCGATCAAGGTCGCCGTTCAGCCCCTTGTCCTTCCGCATGATGTCGCGTGCGGTCTTAAGTAGAGCCCCGAGGGATTGAGTGGTGGTGGGGTATGGGCTATTTTTACGCATTTTAAAGTGAAAGATTAATCCGTTTTGAGAAGCAAGGTTTCCCATTGAAGTTCATCTTTCATAGCCAATAAAAACTCAGACGGCTTTCCTGTGTAAAGCATCATCACTGAATCTCGCGCACGCGTCATGGCAACGTAGAGCCGCAAGGCTTCCCGCCAAGCCTCCTCTTTACATGCAACCGGATTTGGTAAAAACTGCTTTCCGCAGCCGACGATAATTACCATGGAGAATTCAAATCCTTTTATATCACTAATAGTGCCAACACTCATTGTATCCTTAGTTCGAGTATATTCTCCTGTTATCTGATTTGCTTTGACTGGAAAATCTTTGGGCATTGCCTCAAGAAGCACTTTAACCGAAATTTTCTGTGGACTCCCGGTAACAAGGCATACAGACCAAGGGATGGCGGTCTGACTTTGAATACAATCCTTGGCAAGCCGCCATGCCTCCGATATCTCACGCTCAACCTCAACCTCTAAGGCAAGAGGTTTCCCTGTTTCGCGAACAGCAAACTCTGGATCGAGGATTTCGATTTCTTCACCGAGCATTTTTGCTTTGCCGCCATATATATTAGCAAGGTTCGATGCTGCTTTAAGAATCTGTCGGCTGTTACGATAGTTCTTTGTAATCCGTTCCCAACGAGCGCCGATAATATCAAGTCCAACAGATTGCAACTTGAGACTTTTAACAAGAACCCTCTGAACAGTATCCCCGGCGACAAAAAACCCATTACGCGACTCGGTTGGAATCTGACGCAAAAGAACCAAGTCCAGAGTGGATAAATCCTGGTATTCATCAATTAAGAGGCTGCGGAAGCGCAGACTCTCGGGGAGTTCCCGGAGTTTGCTATGATTTGGAAGCAATGCTAATGTCAGCGATTCTTCGTCAAGAACTCCTCCATGTAACATTGTTTCTTCCCAGAGAAGGAGTAGCTTTAATGTAAGTTTTCGTATTTTTTCAGGGAACAGAATCGCACGCCCCTCGCGTGCCATCTTAAGATACTCTGATTTGCGAGTCGTTGTGCCGAGAGCGCTTCTAATTAGATTAAATTCTTCCCTTAAGTAAATATCCGGATCAATAGTTGCTTGCTGAGAATAAAGATATTCAGCAAACTCATTTAAATCGTCTCTGGCATGACTTTGTCCAAGAAATATATCCCAAGTGTCGTCGATGTTTTCGGAGCTCATTGGATCGAACTCTCTGGCAAAGCGAGACCTGTCAACACGCGCAATTACACCTTTAATTGCAGTGAAATGATCATATTCACCTGCTAAATTAGAAAGTTGTTGGAGATACTCTTCGGGGCCGAAATGTTCAACCAGTTGCTTGAAATAATCATAGACTGCCATCACTTGGATATCTTTACGCTCTTCAGAGGAACAGAGTTCTGTGAGTAGATTCTCAATCATGTGACTGAGATTCCGGTTTAGTGTCATTATGCCAATCCTTTTATTGGGATATTTTCTTGCCAAGTATCTTGCACGATGAACTAAAACACATGTCTTGCCGCTACCCGAAACCCCAGTGAGGACAGCCGGGGTTTCATAATCGCTCTCTGCAATGCGCTTTTGTTCAGGATGAAGAAAAAGCATCCAGTCCTGAAACTTTTCGGGAGAAAAAAGGTCTTTAAGTTGTTGCTCAGAGAGTCCTGTAAGAAGAGTCGCTCTGTCAGAATTTACATTGCTATCAATAGCAGCATTCTCAGTATGAGCATTTTCTTGGATAATAAATGCTTTATTGTTAAACTGCTCTACTCTCGCTTTTGCGGCATTCAATTTACCTTCACGCATTGCAAAGATCAGATCTAGAATTAGATTTGCAACCGTAATATCATATTTTTTCAACTCTTCTGTTAACTCGAGGATCACCTCGTTGCTCGAGCTGTCATCAAGGCGTTTTAGCTCTCGGACTAGCGATCCTGTAGAGATCAATTTTTCGATATTGAAATCTGCGAGACGATCAAAGTAAGGCGTGTTAACTTCACTCAATTTTGTGTAATCTACTCCCGGAATTTCTCGTGGAATTGTTTGAGTTATATAGGTAACAGTAACTTTAAGTGTCTCAACGTTACATGAGATAATTAGGCCTCGATTTCGGTTTAGCCAATTTTCAGTTTCGACGTATGTGCCAACGAACAGTAAATATATGAACTTCTCTGAGTGAACCATCACCAAGTAGTGGTCATTTGTAATATTATATTTAATACATTTTTCGATTCGGTGGTCTTCTTGGTTTTTGAGACTTCTGAGCTCATTTACTCCGATATTAAGGCTTGATATTATCCTTGCAGCTTCATCAAAAGCTCGCTGGTGATTCCCACCCTGCTTTCGCAGACTCAGCATTGCTTCACGAAAGTCACTTTCATTCAAATGAACTACTTGAGGGATAATTGCTCGATTCAGACTCCAGAAATCAGTGAGTAGTCGGACTTTATTTTGATCTTCGCCATTATCTGAACCAAAGCGCGTCATAGATTCCAGACCTTGTTTGGTAATATCCAGTTTATTTTCAAGCGTTTTATTGATGACCCCGACAGCCCTGGCAACCACTTCTTCGGTTCTGTTGATGATAACGTCATCCGAAACTTGTAAGTGATCACGTTGAAGATTTACACTCCAGCATGAGCAGGACGTGTGCTCCCATCTCTGAACTATAATCGTCGGTCTTTTGCAGTCCAACTCTTCAAATATCGCATCAAGTAATTTTTTAAAATCATCTCCATCCCAGGTCACCGCGCCCAATTCTGGATTTTGAAGAGACTCCATATCGTATATATAAAGAATGCCTTTAGGAGCTAGTCTTAGAATAATTTCAATAATCAGGGACGCGATGAAATGGGGATGCAACTCGTGAATCGTGTTGGTAAAAGTTACGAATGAAAATTTTCGTTCAGCCGAGAATACTCTTTGAAAATCCTTCATCTCCCCTGTCTTCACCTCAATATGATGAAAACCAAGCTCTTCCGCCATCTTCTCAACACCTTGGCTATGCTTATTCTCAAGATCGTATCCGACATACCCAATTTTTGCTCGGACCTCCTTCTCTGGAATATTGTGATTCAGTTGGGCTAAAATTTGTCCTTTGCCACAACCTAGATCAAGCCAGGTAATTTCAGCAGCAGCCGGATCAGACAGCAAATGTGCAAGCAACGTGATTGCCGTGTGGTGCTGTGCGAACACTTTTTTTGTTAATTCTGCGTTTGAGTCAGCGATTCCAGGCATAAACGTGTTAATTAATTCTTCTGATTTCTTTGCTTTTAAGCCGCATACAGCAGTGTTTGAAGTTGTGTGACGGCTTCGCGGAGTTGATCTGCCCCGCCGAAAACATTGATAATGTCCCCAATTTGGCCGTGCTCCGAGACCGGCGGCACTTTCAACACATCCGGCAAGACAAACTGCGCCGCCCCATGGTCGGCGTATTTTTCAAGCAGTTCGTTAAGAATCTGCCGTGCCTCAGGACTGTATCGGGTAAAGAAATCCTTGTTTGATTCGCAGAGTTGCTGGGCCCGTTCGCGACGGGTGCGGAGCGGAGCGTTGAAGGCGAGATGGCAGAGCAGATCAAACGGATCGGCCTCGGGTTGCTGCGCCGACTCCGCCAGGTCATCGAAGCTGATGCCGCGTTCCGCCAGCTGCTGGATGATGATCGAGCGTTTTTCCGGGTCGGCCCATTCTGTGCGTAATTCCGGCGCGGACGGGCAGATGGTGCGGACGCCTTCCGCCGCGTAATCAGTGTAACGGATCACGCGAAGCTGTTTGCCGTCTGGGTCGAGTTCGTGGACGAGATGCGCCGCGATTTCCACCTGGCCGCCGTCAAAATAGTATTTCCGGCGTTCGATTGCAGGCGGTTCGTTGATCATTGCCTCGCCGCCAGCCAGATCGGGGTGTGGCCGAGCCGGTGTAATCGAGGATATTGAACCAGAGCTTGCCGTAATCGTCCCGTACGCGGGTGCCTCGCCCGATGATCTGCTTGAACTCGCTCATGGAACCTACCACACGGGCGAGCACGACGTTTTTGCAAGTGGGGGCATCAACGCCGGTTGTGAGAAGCTGCGACGTGGTGAGGATCGTTGGGACGTTTGTATCCACATCCTGAAACTGGCTGAGATGCCCGCGCCCGATGTCGCCTTCGTCTGAGGTGACGCGGCAGACGTAATTCGGATGTTCCGCAACAAGGTCTGTGTTCAGATTGTTCAGAGCCGTGCGCATTTCGCTGGCGTGCTCCTGGTCCACGCAAAAGACAATCGTCTTTGCGAACCGGTCGCCGCTCTTTTTCAAAAAATCGGTGAGGTGTCGCGCAATAGCCTCGGTGCGGGCACGCAACGCAACTGCTCGCTCGAAATCCTTCGTCTCGTA
>Ga0364919_10358_pt1 | contig 15899 bp, 11 predicted proteins | sample SorcelJu500001C7_2_FD_206953 | JGI IMG/M metagenome (GOLD analysis project Ga0364919, IMG submission 206953) | Enriched cells from Trout Bog Lake Hypolimnion, Wisconsin, USA - BchlTB.June20.5000.01.C7 | ecosystem: Environmental > Aquatic > Freshwater > Lake > Hypolimnion/Profundal zone | place... | reverse complement strand
GGGCCATGAGCCTAAGGGGCACACCTTCGGGAGCAAGTACTTCAGCACATTTAGTCACGGTTTTCGGGAGTTTTTTTAAAACCCTCCTGGGCTTCAGTGTCGCTGTTCGGGTGACGGGGTCTTGGAATGATTGATCGCCAATCATGCCGGTCGAGCATCCGGTAGATCGTGGTTTTGGCAACCTCTTGTCCGACCTGGGCCTCAAAAGCTCGTTTAATGTCGCTCACAACCAAAATGCCACCCCGCGAAGCTTTATCCAGAAACTCTGACATGAATTGTTGTTCTTCTTCAATGGTCATGTAGGCGTAGCGGCGACCACCCCAATTGCGATCTTGGGATTGCTCCAGTTCACCGAATTTCTTACGCATTTGGACTACGGTGCCGCGAGAGCGACCGATTATTTGCCCGGCAATACGGTCTGGGACATTGAGAAGGCCAGGTATCAAAACAGACTGAGCCGTTCTTAGTTCGTCGGTATTCTTGGCGTCCTTTGCGGCCTCCTTAGCCAACTGCAGCACTTCGTCTGACACTTTGATTTTCTTCGGCATCTGCGATCCTCCCCCTAGAGTGAGGGTTACAGGCTACCATAGTTCAAACTTGAACGCAACTTAGTATTACGGGGCTCGCGCATCGCTTGCGGTGAGCTCGACTCCCGTTCCCGTGAACCAGTGGACGCATGTGGCGGCAGTAGGATACCAGGGAACGATAAGCGTCTACATCAACGGCGCGCAGAGTGGGACCACTTCGACTTCCGTGCTTTCCGACAGTCTCACTCCGTCTCTTGTGGTGGGTGACCTCTATGCTTCATACAACCATGACTGGGCTTTCAGCGGATACATAGACGAATTCCGGTTTACCAACGGCATAGCCAGGTGGACCGGAAATTTCACTCCACCCACTTCTCCGTATGGCGTATATCCTCCGGCCTCGGATTTCTCGGCTTCAGCGGTAACCGGTACGACCCCGCTTACCGTCCAGTTCAATAATCTGTCTCTCGGGACCATTACAAGCTGGTCGTGGGATTTTGGGGACGGGCAGACAAGCGCTGCGCAACAGCCTGCTCACATGTACGCTACAGCGGGGACCTTCACCGTCGGCCTTACGGGGTCCGGGCCGGAGGGAACGAGCACCAACACCAAGAATGACTACATCACGGTGAGAGATGCCGCTCCCGGCGGAATAGACGAATACACAAAGCTCATGCTGCACTTCAACGGGCCGGACGGGAGCAGGACGTTCACGGACTCGGAAGACACTCCGAAAAGCGTTACCGGATATGGAACGGCGCGGATAAGCACGGACCACGGCAAGTTTGGGGGTGCTTCCCTGTTGCTTGACGGCAACAACTCATATCTCCGGGTACCCTCAAGCCCCGACTGGAATTTTTCAGGGTACTTCACAATCGACTTCTGGTGGTACCCCACCTCTGGGGGGCCGAGTCCGATCATCGATACGGGAAGCGGCGTCGCTTCGCTGGTGATCGAGGAATTGGACGGGACGGTTTCCTTATGGATCTCATCCAACGGGACGGACTGGAATGTCGCCCGCCAGGCGAATATGGGTACCCCGAGCGGAGCCGGCTTCGATCATTTCGCCCTAGTCCACATTGGGAACACCTACTATACTTTTCAAAACGGTGTTTTGACCAACAGCATCCAAAGTCCATTTTCTCCGTACTACAGCACGTCGAACAGTCTCACGATCGGGCACGATTACGACGGCTATGCCAGGGGCTACCTGGACGAACTCAGGATATTGAAGGGAGATGCAAGGTGGACCTCCGATTTTACACCGCCCGGTTTTCAGTATACCGAGGGCGCCGTTGCCCCGACAGCCGGTTTTTCCTTCTCACCCAACGGGGGACCCGCTCCGCTGCCGGTTGAATTCACGGACACTTCTACGGGGTCGGTAGCAAGCTGGTCCTGGGATTTCGGGGACGGCAGCACCAGTACCTCGCAACACCCCGGCCACGTCTATTTGACACCTGGGACTTACACCGTCACGCTCACCGCCTCCGGCACGGGTGGATCCAACCCGAACACACAGACCGGCTCCATAACGGTGAGCGCCCCTCCAACCGGCGGAATAGACGACTACACAAAGCTGATGCTGCACTTCGACGGGCCGGACGGGAGCACCACATTCACAGATTCCGAAGACATCCCGAAAAGCGTTGTCGGATATGGAAACGCGCGGATAAGCACGGCCTATGGCAAGTTTGGGGGCTCTTCCCTGTTTCTTGACGGCAATGCTTCAGCCCTCAGAGTCCCTGCCGACCCGGACTGGAATTTCTCGGGGGACTTCACGATCGACTTCTGGTGGTATCATACCTCCTCGGGGGTTGCGAGTCCGATCATCGGCGCGAGCGGCTTGTTAATCGAGGATTTGAATGGGACAGTCTCTTTTTGGATCTCGTCCAACGGGTCGGACTGGGATGTTGCCCGCCAGGTGAGCATGGGCACTCCAAGCGGCACGGGATTCGATCATTTCGCTTTAGTCCGCGCCGGGAATGCCTATTACACTTTCCAGAACGGCCTTATGATAAATTCAATAACAGACACACGGAGTCCGTACTATGACGCCTCAATCGGCCTCACCTTCGGGCAGGGTTACGACGGTTTTGCCGTGGGCTACCTGGACGAGTTCAGGATATCGAAAGGTATTGTGAGGTGGCTTGCCAACTTTACTCCGCCCGGTTCCGAGTATACCGCCCCGACGACCGGTTCTCTTACAGTCACGATATCCCCGGCCGGGTTCAGCGCCGATGCAAAATGGAGCCTGGATGGAGGCGGGACATGGTTCAACGGCGGGTACACGGCTCCAAACATTCCCCCCGGCAGCCATACGGTAACCTTCAGTACGGTTTCGTGCTGGAATACTCCCATCAGTCAGCAGGTCACTATCGTCAAGGGGCATACGGCCACCGCGGCGGGTACCTATGTGCAGCCGGGCTACGCTGTTACAACCTCCACCTCAGGCGGGGGCAGCATGAACCGATCCTCCGCCAATCCAGTCGCCTGTGGTAATACAGTGTCGTTTACCCTCTTTCCGGATTCGACTCATCACATCGATTCGGTATCGGGTTGTGGCGGCAGCAGGTTCGACAACACGTACACGACCGGGCCGATTACGCAGGACTGCACCGTTACGGCGACGTTTGCGGCAGGCGCCGGTTCTGTGACCGTGACCATCGATCCGTCAGGGCTGGCCGGGGCTCAATTTCGAGTGGACGGCGGGGCTTGGCATAATAGCGGGGATACCGTCAACAATCTCGCCCCCGGAGTATATCACACGGTGAGCTACAGTACGGTTCAGTGCTGGACCACTCCGGACAATTGGCATCCGTTCACCTTCAACGGGGAGACGATTCCCGTAACCGGTACCTATACGCAGCCAAGGTATAATGTCTGGGCCAACGTTGAAGGCAGCGGAACCATCACCCCTTCGTACAGTCAGAATGTTGCCTGTGGAACTGTCCTGTCGTATACCCTACAGCCGAATCAGTATTACTACATCTCCTCAGCAAACGGCTGCGGAGGAAGCCGGACCGGAAACACGTACACAACCGCGCCGATCAGCCAAGACTGCGAGGTTACGGCGGAATTTTACTCGAACTACGGCTCACTGACCGTGTCGTTACCTTATTATGCCGGGGCCCAATGGCGGCTGGACGGCGGCGATTGGCACAACCCCGGCGATACGGTCCACAATATCCCTCATGGCTATCATACGGTAAGCTACAGTACGATTCCGTGTTTTATCACTCCCGCCGATACAGTGGTGGTCATCTATGGCACACAGACGGCGAGCGTGGCCCAAAACTATGTACTGCAGACCCACACGGTCACCGGCTCCGTTTCAGGCGGTGGAGGAACCATCTCATCTCCCACCCAGCCGGTCTACTGCGGTAGTACGGCCTCCCTCCTCGTCACCCCGTCCGCAGGGGAGGCGGTCAGTTCCATCTCGGGCTGCGGCGGCAACGCTCAGCCGGTGGTCGGCGCAGCGGGTCCGGTGTCGTACCAAACAGGGCCGATAACGGGCGACTGCGCCGTGACTGTGGCTTTTTCGACCTACCCGGGCCAAGACATCGTGAGGGTATCCGGGGGCGAAAGCACCTATTACACCTCCCTGCAAGCAGCCTACGACGATGCTTCGGATGGAGACGTCATTAAATACGGCGGCATAGGCCCGTTCACCGATAATCTGGCTGCGAACAGAGATGTCTCTGTCACGATTGACGGCGGCTACGGTCTTAATTTCTCACCCGGTTGGTCTTGTGATGTTACCCAGATCCTGGGGCAGGTGGTCATCAGCAACGGGCACGTCAGGTTGAGGAATTTTCGCATTAAAAAGAACCAATGACCCTCGGGTGAGGTTGGTCCAGTCAAATACCGGATGTCAATTAAACTATTCAGGAGTTGAAGATGAAAACGGTTATTGCTCTGCTGATTATCACGTTTGCCGTTCTGAGCCCTTCCTTTCTCCATGCCCAAACCGGTGACCTGACTGTGGACGCCGATCTAACGGTTGGAAATAATTTGACCGTTACAACTGATTCAGCGCTCGGGAATAATTTGACCGTTGGGAATAACTTGTCCGTTTCGGGTAGTTCAACGCTTGTTGGCAATTCAATGTTTCAGGGTAGTATCCTCGCTGGGTGCGCCGGCTGGAATAATAATGGATATGTAGGTATCCCGGCAGCCCCCATGACAATACTGGGTCCTGTTTCGGACCCCTTTGACCCCAATAATCCGCCCCAAGACCCGCCCACGGCTACAACTGTCTGGTCCAATTCAATGTGGGGAGGTGACTTTTTTGGAGCGATTATGACGTTGACGATGGACTACAACGCTGCTTTTCAAGTTCAATGGTACGCGGACGGGTATTCTAGTAATACCTTACCGATTGTGCTTAACCCGCTTGGCGGCGGTGTCGGTATCGGGACCTCGGACCCCTCGGGCTTTATGGCGTACGTGGCTGGAGATATATACTCAGAGGGCAATTGGACCGGTTCGGACCTTCGCTGGAAAAAAGATGCCGCTCCGCTGACAGGCTCGCTCGAAAAGGTAAAGAGGCTCCAGGGGATGAGTTACCTCTGGCGCGCGGATGAATTTCCGAAAATGAATTTTTCCGGGAGCAGGCAAATAGGCCTGATCGCACAGGATACGGAGCAAGTAATTCCCGAAATAGTGAAAACGGATAAGAACGGATACAAAAGCATTTCCTATGAAAAGCTTACGGCCGTGCTGGTCGAAGCCGTCAAGGAACTCAAAGCCGGCAACGAGGCGCTCGAGGCCGATAACAAGAAACTGCACAGCGAGCTTGAACAGCTCAGAGCGCAGGTGGCGGGGAATCGATAGAGGAGCGATGTTTGAGGCTCCGCCTTGCCGCCGGCTTGCTGTTGTTCCCGGCGCGTCAGGCTGCGATGCCGTCTCATCGGGAATGTGGAAGTACTTTCGCATTGCGAAGAATTTGCCGTAGAGGGCCGGTATTCGGAAAAGCCATTTGTGTTTCAGGATGGAGGCTACATGGAAAGAGTTCTCAATTCGAGGCATTGGATTTTAGTCTGCGCGCTGTCGCTCTTGTTTGTACACCTGTTGTGGGCCCAGGCCATCGGGGAGACCAATTATGTATTGGCGCCCGGAGCTCCGTCGACGGATTCTGCTATCCCACAAGGGGTGGACGTATGGGAGGTGGAATATGCTCCGGATTTTGGGACAGCAATGGCTGTATGCGGAGCTAAGTATCTTGACTGTGGTGGGGCGATTTTTGGCAATGAGTTTTACCGCGCCGCCGGTTTTCAAGGGGCAGGGGTGCCAAGCAATTACTGGACTTTGCTTGTCCTCTTTCCTATAGACAATCCGGAATGGGTCGTACCGAAGAGCAACACGGACGATTCCGGGGGATCGCCGGCCTGCATGCCCCCCGCGGTATCGGACGCCGACACGGGTAATCTTGAGGGCGCGTTCGTCCAAGACACCAGCAACAATCTATATGTAGGCTCATCAGTGAACCTCAAGAGCGGCAATTTCTACCATTCGCAGCAGGTCGGTCCGCTTACTTTTTCCTACAACAGCCTCGATTTTACCGACGGTCCGCTGGGCATCGGCTGGACGCATGAGTTCAACCTCTCGATCGGCCCCTGCCCCGACGGGTCGTTATTCCTTAAAGGAAGCGATGGAAAGAAGGTATGGTTCAGCGCCGGTTCGGGGAATACCTATTACCCGGACCTGAAGAGCAGGGATACGACAACGATTGTAAAGAACACGGACGGCTCCTATACGAGGAGCGCGAAATTCGGAAAGGTGTACAATTTTAGCGCTGCGGGCAAGCTCGTCAGTATTGTCGATAGAAACGGGAATGCTACAACGCTCAGTTACACCGGGAACGATCTTACCGGCATCACGGACGCGACGGGAAGGACCGTCGTTCTGGGCGTAAGTGCGGGAAAAATAGTATCTGTAACGGATTTTACCGGTCATAGCTGGCCGGTTACCTATTGGCCGGCCGGGCTTATCGCCTCGATTTCCGACCCTCTCGGAAACGCCTGGCGCTTCCAGTATGATTCGCACAATATGATGGTGCAGAAAACCGATCCGTCCGGCTATATGTTTTCCTATACGTATGCAACCAACGGAATGCTTACCGGATCGACAGACCCCAATGGACTGACGAAAACCATCACCTACTATGGCGCCAACGGCGAGACCACCGCGACCGAAAAAGACGCGGGGCAATGGACACACACATATTACGGCGAATCCAATCTGCCTACCGAATCGAGAGGCCTAAACGGAGTTGTGGAAACCGCCCTCTGCGAAAACCCCTGGAGCGTGACCACCGTGACCGAAAAAGACGGGGGGAAATGGACACACACATATTACCGCGAATTCAACCTGCCTACCGAAATCACCGATCCTCTCGGCCATAGGACGACTTACCTGTACAGCCCGAAAAACCAGTTGCTCTCCATAACATACCCCGACGGCCACTCCCTGTCCTATACCTACGACACGAAAGGAAACGTGCGCACCCGGACCGACACCTCGGGGAATATGACCACCTTCTCGTATAACGACATAAACCCCTATAGGGTCACGGACATCCTGGATGCGGCGCAGGGAACAACCCTCATCACGTACGACGGCAACGGCAATATTATTTCCTACAAGGACCCGACAGACGCGATCACCTCGTTCGGAAGGGATACCAGGGGCAATATCACGAGCGTGACCGATCCCAGGGGCAATGTCCCGGGCGTGACCGACCCCATGGAGCACACGACGCATTTCTACTACGACCAGTACGACAACCTGACCTCGATTACCGATCCAACCGGTGTTGTCACCGGTTTCGGCTACGATTCCTGGGGCGTCAACATGCTCAACCGGACCGATCCGGGCGCGGGCGCCACCACGTTTCAGTATGACTCGACCGGCCAGCGGCTTATGACGATAACCGATTCCCTGGAGCACGTGACGGGTTTCGATTACGACAATAACGGCAACCGCAGATTGATCAGCGACGCCATGCAAAATAATACCATCTATTCCTACAACTACAGGGGCCAGGCAACGGAGGTGACCGATGCCCTGGGCGCGAGGATTTCGCTTTCCTACGGAGGAGCGGGATGCGGGACCTGCGGCGGCGGAGGCGAAAAGCTTACGTCCGTGACGGATCAGATGGGATCGACAACGAGTTTCGCGTACGACTTGCGGGGGCTTCTGACCAGCGTGACGGACCCGCTGCAAAAGGATACGAGCCTCGACTACGACGTTAACGGGAGACTTTGGCGCAAGACGGACCGGAACGGAACCACGCTGACCTATACCCCCACCCCGACGGGAATGCCCGCGATCACCACTTACCCGGACAACACCCAGGTGGTCAACACCTACGATAACCTCGACAGACTCTCCAGCGTGAGTGATTCCCTCGGGATCTCCGGCTACACTTACGACCCAGCTGGAAGAATCACCGAATACACGGATGCCCAGGGTTTCAGCCTCTCCTATGCTTATGACGCCGCCGGAAATCTTACCCGGATCACCTACCCTGACCAGACCACGGTCGCCTATGCCTACGACAACGCTAACCGCCTGACCACCGTTACAAGCGGGGACACGCAGGCGACCTACGGCTACGGCGAAACGACGGGAAGGCTCGAAACCTTTACTCACTTGAACGGGATCGAAACCGCCTATTACTACGACGGCGCCGGCAGGCTCACCGGAATGGGGAGCGCAGTTTCCAGCTATACTTTCACCCTGGATGGGAACGGAAACCGGACGCATTCAATCCAAACCGAACCCCTCAGCGCGGCGGTCCCAGCGGGAGCTACCGTCTACGAATACAACACCCAAAGAAACCGCCTCCTCTCGGCGGGAGACCTCAACTATACCTACGATGACGAGGGTCGCCTCCAGGCCGCAGGATCCGCGAGCTACACGTTCGACTGCGACCAGCGCCTCATTGGAATCGATACCGCCCAATTTTTCTACGACGGCAGGGGCAACCGGTTAAAAGCGATACGAGGCGGGGTTACCACCTTCTACATCTACGACCCGTGGGGAAACCTCCTTGCCGAAGCCGATGCAAACGGAATCACCCGCAAGTACATCTACGGCAAAGGCCTTCTTGCGATGACGACCTCTTCCGACATGTACTGTTACCATTTCGACGCAACGGGCAACACAATAGCCCTTACGGATATGGCCCAGACCGTGGTAAACTCCTACGTCTACGAACCCTTCGGCCAGGTTCTCGCCCAGCAGGAAGGGGTTGCCCAGCCGTTCAAGTTCGTGGGCCGGTACGGAGTCATGGCCGAGCCGAACGGGATTTATTACATGCGGGCCAGATACTACGACCCGCGCGTGGGAAGGTTTATCTCCGAAGATCCCCTCGGGTTCGGGGGTGGGGATGTTAATCTGTATGCCTACGTCCAAAATGATCCGATTAATTGGGTAGATCCATTTGGACTGGATAGACATCACATTGTTCCTCAGGCGATCTGGCGTAACATGAATCTTTCGCCGGAGGTAAGGACCATCTTCGATGAAGCTGTTATTGACGCTGGAGAACATTTCTTCACGCGCACCCACCGCGCTTATAATCCGTTAATTAGAACTCTTTGGGATGATTTCTTTCTGAATTCAAAGCCCGAGCAGATTTCAGAATGCGCAGCACGGGAATTTGTTAACAGGGTTAAGTCAAACCCTGAAGTTGCCTCGTTGCTCAGAAAACTCTTAGTAGAAGGAGGGGAAAAGACGCTGCCCAGCTGGCTCCTAAGAGGAGGAAAGGTCGGTGCAAAAGCTGCCCCTATGATTGGTTGGATTTTATTAGTGGGTGATGCAGTTTTCGGAGATGCAGCATATGCATATTAAGGATCGAATAACATGACTGATAAAAACAAATTGGAAGTTGACCTTTGTGGCTATGTATGCGAAATGATTAGCAACAAATATGGTGGTCATACCCCGGCTGGTGACTATCCTGAAGCAGAAAGAAATGTCGTTATCATATGGACTGCATCATGGATTATCGAGAATGGCGGTTTTCATTATTTATTTGAATCGATTCTTCCTGGTGATCCGGATTGGACGTTTACAATAGCGGCTTTCGAGAAGGCCGGTTGTTTAAAAGCCGCCCGAACAATAAAGGAAGCCATATGTCTGTATCCCAATTGCAAGCCACCTTTGGATCACGAACAAAGGATACGCTGGTTTGAAAAACAACCGCAGGCGACAAAAGATCGTCTTGATACTGAGTTCTGGAACGAACTTGACAATATCACCAGCGCTTTAGCTAAATACATAGAAGAAAACAATTTACATAAGGTCTACCAGTAGATGCAGGATGGATATGGGGTCAAGTCTCCGTTTGACCCTTGTGATTGAGCATGGTAGCTTCCATAAATGAGAACAACCAGAGAGGTCAGCCCTTGAAAAGGGAAGAAACGGAAACATTAAAAGGGCCTCCCTGGAGCTTGCGATCCAGCGAAAAGCTCACGTCCCTCACCGACCGGGTGGCCGCGATAACCGCTTTTGGTTATGATTCAAGAGCGCTTACCACCTCCATAACGGACCCGCTCCAAAACGTCACAACCCTCACCTACGATGTCAACGGTAGTGCGACACGATGTCGCTTAGTTGAATGTGCTCAGGTATTGCCTGGAGTACCCGGCATGTTCCTGCCGGTCTCTACGCGGGGGTGCTTGCCACGCGCTGTGTGGCTGGTGCGAAGCCCCGCGGACAATGTACCGAACCGGGTTTGAATGGTGACAGGAGAACCCATCGGGGAATCCTCCCCCGTTAAGGGCTAGAGACGGATGCTATGGTGAAATTAAATGAATGTCCTTAAGCGCCGTCATGCGTCGGCCGACCTACGAGGATTAACCTTCAGGTCGAAGGCTGCTTCCCAGTGCATGCAGCAAGAGGTCAGGATGCAGGTCTTTCCGTTGCCTGCACGGAACTGTTGCACCTCCTGCGTATAGGTCACACCTAAGTCATCCACCGGGTCAACTATGCGGAACGTGGTAACCCCGCCCTTCGCCAGAGGCAATCCCGGGCAGGCAAACCGTAAGGCATGCTGATGGAGAGGCGGGTGAGAGAGGTTGGAAGAAGCTAATGCCTTCGGGAAAGCCGAAGGATAGAGCATGAAACATGGCTCTACGCCAAAACCGATGAGTCTCAACCCCGGTGAACGAGCGTGCCGACGTCCAACTGGTGTCTCATTGCGAGAGAACTGGTAGAACCTTCAAAGATGAGGAAGCAAATGACGGCCGATAAGGCTGATGCACTCAAAGAGGACGCGGTGAAGTGGAACTCCATCGATTGGAAGGAAACTGAGCTACAAGTCAGAAGGCTGCAAGCGCGTATCGCAAAGGCTGTGAAGGATAATAGATGGAATAAGGTCAAAGTGCTGCAGTATCTATTAACCCATTCGCTCTACGCCAAGCTACTGGCTGTGAAACGAGTGACTTCCAACCAAGTTCGGTGCAACCAGGAAGTAACACAGCCGGGCCGCCCCACAGGGGTTGCCTTTAGAGATGCTCGAGCCGTGTGCGGCGAAAGTCGCATGCACGGTTCCAAGGGGGCTTGGGGCTGGCAACAGCCCCCGGCTACCCGATGGCCGGCGAGCAAAACGGACCGGAACGGGACCTCTCTCGCCTATACCCCCACTCCGAGGGGGATGCCCGGAATCACCACTTACCCGGACAGCAGCCAAGTGATCAACACCTGCGATAACCTCGACAGACTCTCCGGCGTGACCGATTCCCTCGGGAACTCCTCCTACACCTACGACGGGGCCGGAAGAATCACGGGATACACGGATGCCCAGGGTTTTACGCTTTCTTTTGACTACGACCCCGCCGGAAATCTCGCCCATGTCACCTATCCTGACCAGACCGTGGTCGCCTATGCCTACGATAACGCAAACCGCCTGACCACCGTTACCTGGGACACGCAACAGGCGACCTACGGCTACGGCGAGACGACGGGAAGGCTCGAAACCTTTACCCACTTTAACGGAATCGAAACTGCCTATTCCTACGACGGCGCCGGAAGGCTCACCGGAATAACGAGCAACGTTTCGAGTTATGCGTTCACCTTGGATGCGAACGGAAACCGGGTTCAATCGACGCAAAGCGAACCCCTGAGCCCGGCGTTTTCTCCGGAGGAGACCTCATACGAATACAATACGCAAAGAAACCGCCTCCTTTCGGCGGGAGACCTCAACTATACCTACGATGACGAGGGTCGCCTCCAGGCCGCAGGATCCGCGAGCTACACGTTCGACTGCGACAACCGTCTCATCGGAATCGATACCGCCCAGTTTTTCTACGACGGCAGGGGCAACCGGTTAAAGGCGATACGAGGCGGTGTTACCACCTTTTACATCTACGATCCGTGGGGGAACCTTCTCGCCGAGGCCGATTCAAATGGAATTACCCGGAAGTACATCTACGGCAAAGGTCTTCTTGCGATGGCGACCTCTTCCGACATGTACTGTTACCATTTCGACGCAACGGGCAACACAATAGCCCTTACTGATATGGCCCAGACCGTGGTAAACTCCTACGTATACGAACCCTTCGGCCAGGTTCTCGCCCAGCAGGAAACGGTTGCCCAGCCGTTCAAGTTTGTCGGCCGGTTCGGGGTAATGGCCGAGCAGAACGGGCTTTACTACATGCGGGCCAGGTATTACGATCCGAACGTGGGGAGGTTTATCAGCGAAGATCCGCTGGGGTTTGGGGGCGGGGATGTTAATCTTTTAGCATACGTTCGAAATAATCCGGTCAATGCCATTGATCCTTTGGGTCTTGCTGCACCATGCGCTGAGGAGGACTGCGCCATGGTGCCAATTGATCGACCTATTGTCGGTGGTAGTGGCCATGGCGGCGGAGAACCTGTGCTGCCTGCTCCCGGCGGCGGAGTAGTTGATCCGGCTGGCAGCATAGAGGCGCTACCGCCGATTAAATCTGGCTCCGCCGATGGTTTGACAGCAGGCCGGCCATTTCCTCAAGGCGTGAAAGATGCTGCAAAAGCAGAGAACCCGACCGCCACCTGCGTATATTGTGGCAGAGAGGGTACTGCTACACAAGTTGACCATGCCATACCAAAGGCTTGCAGGGGAAATGCCACGTTAGATAACGCCCAGTTAGCCTGCCCTCACTGCAACGCATCAAAAGGGGCTGGCGATTTCCCCAAAACCCCGCCTCGGGGGTACACTGGTCCTTGGCCATGGTAGTTATGAGAGGGTATAAATGAGAAAAGTCTATCAAGCTGATGTCTATGTTGCTGTACACAGAAGCCCAGTTTGGCGCGATAAGGCCAATTTCATTATAAAATCATGTCTTGGACAGAAAGATGGACGCAATGAATGGGAACAGCTGTGGGCTCTTGATTTAGGGGATCGGCGGTTTTTGCTTTGCTGTATTCCATTTTTTTCCTTTGACCTAGCACTTGGTGATGAAGTCGAAACAGATGGGAATTTTGTCGTTCAACGGGTGACAAAAACTTCCGGTCAATACACCTTCAGAATTTGGTTCGGCGACTCCACTCATATTGGAATCAGGGAAGAAGTGTTGCAGCAAATGAAAGGCCTTTCAGCTGAACTTGAGTGGTCGTCAGAAAATCTATTAGCCATCAGTGTAAGCGCTGAACAGGCTCAACAAGTGGCAGATTACCTTTATGCTGAACAGGATGCGAGAAAACTTATATACGAAACGGGGCGGACTGTGTGTAACCCGAGGGGGCAGCCCTTGAAAAGGGAGGAAGCGGAAACATAAAAAGGGCCTCCCTGGAGCTTGCGGTCAAGCGAAAAGCTCACGTCCGTGACGGACAGGTGGGATCGACGACGAATTTTGCCTATGATTTGCGGGGGCTTCTGACCAGGGTGACGTACCCGCTCCAAAACAACCCTCACCTACGATGTCAACGGAAGATTAAGCGGCAAAACGGACCGGAACGGAACCTCCCTCGCCTATACCCCCACTCCGACAGGGATGCCCGGAATCACCACTTACCCGGACAGCAGCCAGGTGATCAACGGCTACGATAACCTCGACAGACTTTCCAGCGTGAGCGATTCCCTCGGGGCCTCCTCCTATGCCTACGACGGGGCCGGAAGAATCACCGAATACACGGATGCCCAGGGTTTCAGCCTCTCCTAAGCGTATGACGCCGCCGGAAATCTCACCCGGATAACCTACCCGGACCAGACCTCGGTCGCCTATGCTTACGATAACGCAAACCGCCTGACCACCGTTACCTGGGACACTCAGCAGGCCACCTACGGCTACGGCTGGACGACGGGAAGGCTCGAAACCTTTACCCACTTTAACGGGATCGAAACCGCCTATTCCTACGACGGCGCCGGCAGGCTCACCGGAATGGGGAGCGCAGTTTCCAGCTATACTTTCACCCTGGATGGGAACGGAAACCGGACGCATTCAACGCAAACCGAACCCCTCAGCGCGACGGTCCCCGCGGGAGCTACCGTCTACGAATACAACACGCAAAGAAACCGCCTCCTCTCGGCGGGGGCCGTGAACTATACCTACGATGACGAGGGCCGCCTCGGGACCGCGGGATCCGCGAGCTTCACGTTCGACTGCGACCAGCGCCTCATTGGAATCGATACCGCCCAGTTTTTCTACGACGGCAGGGGCAACCGGTTAAAAGCGATACGAGGCGGTGCTACCACCTACTACATCTACGATCCTTGGGGAAACCTTCTTGCCGAGGCCGATGCAAACGGAATCACCCGCAAGTACGTCTACGGCAATGGCCTTCTCGCCCTGGCGACGTCTTCGGATTTGTACTGTTACCACTTCGACGCAACGGGCAACACAATAGCCCTTACCGATATGGCCCAGACCGTGGTAAACTCTTACTCCTACGAACCCTTCGGCCAGGTTCTCGCCCAGCAGGAAACGGTTGCCCAGCCGTTCAAGTTCGTGGGCCGGTTCGGGGTAATGGCCGAGCCGAACGGGATTTACTACATGCGGGCCAGGTATTACGACCCGAGCGTGGGGAGGTTTATCAGCGAAGATCCGCTGGGGTTTGGGGGTGGGGATGTAAACTTTTTTGCGTACGTCCTAAATGACCCGGTCAATTGGGTGGATCCGACAGGCAATATCCGACTACCAGCTCTCAATGCTCTTTCCCAAAAAGCCGTTAGGCTCGCGTGGCAAATGGAAAGGCAGCTCGTTGCAACAGGAGGGAGGGGAACGCGGCGGTGGACCGATAAAGAAGCCGCACAGTTGCTGTCGGAGGGGAAAGTCTGTGGCTACCACGGACATCACATCAACAGCCTTGCCGCCAAACCCGAGATGGCCGGTGATCCCGCCAACATCGCTTTCAAAACATTGGAGGAACACTTTGCCGAGCATGGATTCAACTGGCAAAATCCCACAAGCGGGGAAATGATCAACCGCACGTTGCGCGGCGCGATCATTGGGATTACCGCTACCGCGCTTTACGGGGTTGCCTCAGCCCTCGATGCTGTCGCTACGGCAGCTGATTATTCAGATCCGGTGAGCGCATTCCTTGCAGTATCCGCGCCGGTGGACGCCGAATGATGATCGGTTCTAATGCTCCAGGTTCAGCCACCACCTGGGTGCATCTATGATGTACCTGGCATAGCGCAACAATAAGATGATGTGCTCTGTGTTCCAAGCATCAACACAGTAAGGTAAAGAGAATGTATTACTTCGATTCATTAATGGCTATTCTGAATAGGTGGGCTCATCTTGGCAACCGAATGACACAAAGTGGTGTACGACTTATCGGCGAGACGCCTTCGCTTATTCAAAAAAATAAATCGCTTATTTTGCATGTTGTTTATGAGCCCTTGGACCAAGTCGATATATTGCGCCTAGAGAACATTATCGCGCATTCGCTGCCGACAGCTCTGAGGGATTTCTACTGCAGAGCAAATGGTCTAAATATCTTTGGAGGTAAGCTGGCAATGATGGGATTGCGCCACGACTACAGTAGGGCGTTAACCGACGAAGGGATGTATCAGCCTGTAAGTCTCGAATATGGCAACACAACCGAACGCCCAAAGGGCTATACGCCCGACATGACCTTCCTTGGTTGGTATAGCTATGATGCCTCGAATGTGTATGCTCGATCTGGTGATAAAAGAATATTCATGTGTCCACGTTACACCGTCGAGCCCACGCTTTACGAATGGCCTGATTTCCAGATATTTCTGTTGAGCGAGGCAGAGCGATTGGCTAACCTTTTTGATGAAAGGGGGTACATGATTGATGAGACAGACCCAGGGGTTCCGCCGGAAGCGTTGAAGATAGCGAGACAAATGCATTAACGGCCCTTTCGGTCAGGAAACGATACCTCAGCCTTTCAAGTTCGTGGGCCGGTATGGGGTAA
>Ga0364919_10352_pt1 | contig 16189 bp, 14 predicted proteins | sample SorcelJu500001C7_2_FD_206953 | JGI IMG/M metagenome (GOLD analysis project Ga0364919, IMG submission 206953) | Enriched cells from Trout Bog Lake Hypolimnion, Wisconsin, USA - BchlTB.June20.5000.01.C7 | ecosystem: Environmental > Aquatic > Freshwater > Lake > Hypolimnion/Profundal zone | place... | reverse complement strand
ACGTATTGACATTTAAATCAAATTCTTGAAAATCGCGAGAGCCGCAATAGGAGAAAATTCAAATGAAAATTCTATTTATAGTTCTAATAGCTGCATTTTTTTTATTTAAAAGTGCAACGCTTCCAGCAGTCCAAGAATATTCTGAATGCCAAGCAAGCACTTTTGAATGCCCAACAGTCGACATAGTGCTGTCCATTGAATATCTCTATTGGAAAATTCAAGAGGATCAGCTGTATCCTGCTATTTTAACCTCACAATCTGTTGTAAATGGGTTAAATAACACCGAACTTACTCTGAAAAATCAGAAATTTGAATATACTTCGGGATTTAGAGCTGCGATTGGATGTGCTTTTCCTAACGTGTCATATGATGTCAGATGTGCATGGACTCGCATTCATCCCCGCACGACATTAGACATTTCTACTTCTGATCCAAAAGGGTTCATCGCTATACCTTTTTTCGACCAAACAAATTCAGACGTCCCTCATGCAGAATCTGCTGTCAGTCGCTGGAATTTAGACTATGACATGATCGATCTAGAATTTGGGTCCAAATATTTGATCGGAAGCTACTTTAATTTTCGTCCTAAGATTGGCTTGAAAGGAGGATGTATCAACCAGACTCAAAAGCTGACTATAAATAATATTTCTCTAGGACAACCAGCTACCGAAAGCGTTGAAGGTACTGTTACGAGACGGAATAACTTTAGTGGAATCGGTCCTAGTGTTGGCGTCGATTTACACTTTGCTTTGGGATCTCAATTTGGCATATTTAGCTCCATAAGTGGAGCACTTCTGTATGGGAAGTTTCACCTTAAAACTGAAACATTTTTAGCTGATACTGTTGATGGTGATGGTGTGTCATCCGGTCCTCAGGATACGGTTTTAAATAATTCAAAGTGCTTCTTGAGCCCCACTGTACAATGTCTGCTTGGTGGAGAATGGAATAAGTGCTTTTGTCAGAAGTATTGGATACGTTTAGGCATTGCCTATGAAGCGCAATTTTGGTGGAACCAGATGAGATCCAACAACTCTATTCCTCAGGTACTGTTTGTTAACAGCCCTTCAGGCGGAGACCTAATCATGCATGGCTTGACACTACAAGCAAGTTTTGAGTTCTAAGATTGGGGAAGGCAAGGGGAAACTCCCTCCTTCCGCCTTCATCCTTTCTCCCAGAACCGGTCCCATTCACCCATTTATTCCCTCTTAAAATATTTTCCTTAAATAATAATTCAATTAATTATATGGTGTTGTCTGTTCATGGAATATGCATGAAAAGGTGAGATCTTATTTGGCGTTGAATTTTGCCTTAAACGGTTTTGCAACGAAGATGTCATAAAATCGCGTACATTCTCAGATAAGGTCCCTGAATGTGTTCTATAAATATCAGAAAAATATGATCCTTCGTTTTCTCATCTTTACGGTAGCTTCTGTAACATCTTTGTCAGCTTTGTCAGCTTTGTCAGCAAATCAAGCAGATAAAATGGCTGCCAGTAGCTTTGAACTTGTTGCTGGCTCAAAAAGTTTCAAGAGTTGCGATAGCTGCAGTCAAAAACCTTCCTCGGCTGAATTATTACTGGCAGTTCAGGCAGTCCTAAATGATGAAACACTGCTGTCACCACTATTACAACCTCAACTTATTCAACAATTAGAACAGATTTTGGGAAGTGGGATCGGGATTCCTGGTCCACAAGGCCCTCCAGGACCGACTGGACCAGCAGGTCCTACTGGTGCTACGGGTGCTACGGGTGCTATAGGCCCTGCAGGACCTATCGGTCCTGTAGGTCCTATCGGTCCTATTGGTCCTATCGGTCCTGTAGGTCCTATCGGTCCTGTAGGTCCTATCGGTCCTATTGGTCCTATCGGTCCTGTAGGTCCTATCGGTCCTATTGGTCCCATCGGTCCTATTGGTCCCATCGGTCCTATTGGTCCTACTGGTGCTATAGGCCCTGCAGGCCCGACTGGTTCTACAGGCCCTGCAGGACCTATAGGTGATACAGGTCCAGCAGGTCCTACTGGTTCTACAGGCCCTGCAGGACCTATAGGTGATACAGGCCCAGCAGGTCCTACTGGTTCTACAGGCCCTGCAGGACCTATAGGTGATACAGGCCCTGCAGGTCCTACAGGGGATACAGGCCCTGCAGGACCTATAGGTGATACAGGCCCTGCAGGTCCTACAGGTGATACAGGCCCTGCAGGACCTATAGGGGATACAGGCCCAGCAGGACCTATAGGTGATACAGGCCCGGCAGGACCTATTGGAGCTACCGGCCCTGCAGGTCCAATTGGAGCTACGGGTGCGGCAGGGGTAACAGGGTTTGCTTATGTCTATAATTTGACCAATGAGAGTATCGCTGTAGGGGCGGATGTTCCTTTCGATAATGCTGGGCCAATGTCAGTTGGTTTTTTATTTTCAGCAGGCGGAACGACGATTACGGTGGTGAATGCTGGCACTTATAAGGTGGAGTTTTCTGTTTCTGGGACCGAACCTAACCAATTCGCGATATTTTTGAATGGAGCACCGGTAGCGGGATCGATATATGGTTCTGGTGCAGGTACGCAACAAAACAGCGGCCAAGCGATATTTGCGATAAGTGCTGGAGATGTGCTTTCTTTGCGAAATCACACTTCAGCTGCGGCTGTAGGGCTTGCGAGTGTGATTGGAGGTACGGAAGCAAATGTGAATGCCTCTATGACTATTCTACAATTACAATAAGCTTTTAACCATGGGTTTGTATGATGATATATTTATTCAGCAGAGTGTGCGTAGTTATATCACTCTTGTTGATAACATCAGCTAGTCATGTCTTCGGAAAGGCTGACAGTTCTGCAGTTTATGAAGAAACCGATGATTGCATGAGTTGCCAACCCGTTTGTTGTGGTCAAGGGTTTATCAGTGCAGATTTATTGTATTGGAGAGCTTTTGTAGGTGGACTCGACTCATGTGTTACTAGTGAATCTTCCGACACAGTGATGTCGGACGGGAAAATCATTTCTCGATTTAAAGGCATTGACGAGGATCCTCATTTTGGATGGAATCCAGGTTTTCGCATAAACGCTGGGTATGCGTTTGCCTGTAGTAACTGGGATATTGCCGAATCTTGGACGCATTTCCATTCCTCAGCACATGGTTCTGTTAAAAACAGAAATAAAGTGCGATGGCATATAGATTTTGATGTTTTAGATCTTGTAGCAGGGTATGAGTTTAATTTAGGTCCATGTTTTGCCTTAAGGCCTTTTGGCGGTTTCCGCGGGGCAAGAATAGATCAAAAGCTGTGCATCAATGAGCTCCCGGGTGAAACAGGTTTTTCCATGCAAACCAATCTGCTTATAACGCATACAAATAATAAAGAAAAATTTATTGGGGTTGGTCCATTAATCGGTCTTGGAATTGACTGGTGTATTGGATGCGGCTTTGATTTATTTGTCGATACTTCTATCACGTGGATGTATGGTAATTTTAATGTTCAATTTATGGATGTTGTTGTTTCTGCCGATACTGCTGACATAAGCAAGATAAGGCAACATCTGAATGCAAGTCTGGCGGGTGCTGATGTTGGATTTGGTATTCGTTGGCAGAAGTGTTTTTGTGATCATCTGTGGCTAGTTCTACAGCTCGGTTTTGAACATCATCGCTATTTTGATTACAATCGCATCGGTGGGTATGGGGATTTGAGTTTCGATGGGATTAATTTCTCTGCGGGCATTGGATTTTAATGGAAGCCTCAACGTTTGAATCAGGGCGTCTCCTTGAACGATAAAGGTAATCAGGCCGAGACGGCCTGATTACCTTAATCGCTCCTAATACAAAGGATATTTCAGCTTCTAATCCATTCCTAAAGGGGAGGGGAGTTCTCCTTCCCTGCAATGTTTTATTTGACATATTTCCATCCTTAGATTTCCTATTTTTTAATTGTGTTTTATTTTTATTAATTATTTATTGTTTTAATTGTTTAAATATTTTGTGAAAAGTGTTAGTCTATTTTTTTTAGATTATTTAAATACATGGATTGTAAAATGCCTCCTTTAATGCCAGCAAATTTAATTGCCCAAGCTCCTTTATCTGGAAATAGTCATGCAATACCTGTTTTGCCTGGTAATCCTGAAATGGAAAATTTATCCAGAATTGCTAAGAACTTGTCGGAACGATGCAAAAACGGAAATGTTAGAATTGAAGCCGGTCATGCAAAAATGAACAGAATCTTTGGCAAAAAATTGCAAAGCATTACAACTGCAGACGGCACGTTTCGAGCATTTCTAAAGGAGCAAAGTGATAATGTAAAGGGTTCTTATAAAGAGTTTCATAAAGCGAGCTTTTATGAATTTTCTGATAAAAACAATTGGAAAGGTCTCGTCGAATATCCTCAAGTTGCGCGACTTAGAGTTGTTATTGATTCTAAAGAAACTAGAATAAGACTGGAAAGAGAGTTTGAAATCCACAAAAAGCTAAGCGGTCATCCAAATATTGTTAAATTTATCGACGACATTAGTACTCCAGAATCTACTCCAAATGGCGATGTGGAAAAGGTTTACTTATTTGAAGAATTATATGAAATGACGCTTGATGACTACTCTAGAATACTCACTGTAGAAAGTCAAAAAACTCGACAAATTCGGATTTTAGGAATAATTGAACAAATTCTAAAGGGTTTGCAACATATTCATCACCAGGGCTACGTCCATAACAATATCAAACCTCACAGCATAATGGTCAACATCAAAGCTTTGGGCACGAGTTTCCATCAGCCAAAAGTTGCTATCAATAACTTCGTATGTGCAGAGCTTATTGAAGGTTTTTCATGTGAAAACTTTACACCGCGTTATGTGTCACCCGAAGTTGTTTTTGGAGATAGAATAGGACTGAATCATGTCATCCCAACAAAAAGTGATATGTGGTCTTTAGGAATCACTCTCTATTTGTTGATGAATTGGGGAATCGATGTCGTTCCTTTATTCACCTATTTCATGGAGGAGATGGTTATGATAAGATCGCATCAAAGAATGTTGATGACAATTAATGAATCCGTTGATGCCTCTTTGGGGAATGTTTCAACCCAACCATTTTTAGATCAAATAAATCAAATGAGATTTGATAACGGAGAAACAAGAGGCTTGATGAGGGCTTTTAGGGGGGTTTTAGAGACTCTAGACGAGAAAATAAAGAGAAACCCTGAAATAAAAAATGAAACAAATTTTCCTCTTTTAATTTCTTCTATCTGCGGTATGCGAACTTTTTTAGAAAAGCAGTCTTCCGAAAAAACTAAGATGTGTTTCGATTATATGGACCAAATGGACGTTCCATCACCTTCAGATAAGCCTTTAGAATACCTCATTCATAGGATGCTGCAGGCAGATCCACGGCGGCGAATTTCTGTTGATGAAGCCCTCCAGTTCATATCAGAAATTAGGGGCGGTAAAAGTTATGCAGAACCGTTTCCTATTTCCTTCGTAGGAGAAACGAGATGTTCAAACTCAACGGGGTCAGAATAGAGATTACCATTGATCTATTGGAAACTATCTCTTGCAGGGGAATTCTCTTTATAATTTCTTAATAAAAATGTGTTATACTATCTATTTAATTATTTAATTTAGTTTAACTGGCGTTTTTTAATAAAAAAATGAGTATTTAATTTATGGCGAAAATAAAAAAGTCAAATTTTTTTGTCTCGCTTTTTACATTTCTCGCATGTTTTTGTTCTGAAAAAAATTATGCAGAAGAAAACCGGAACGTTACCAGAGAATGGCATCTTAATACGAGTAACCTTGGTAAATTAACGGAATTCCAAAGATTATTTGCTAAATACGATATGATCCTTTTAAGCACCCATTTTGATTTGCATGAAGTCGAGGCTGATCCTATAACAGTCGTTGCTCACAAAGCATCCCAACTCGATGATTTAATTATTGTAGAAGATACCTCTCTCGACATTGAAGGTGCATCTGTTGGAGTCAATGTACGTTGGCTGATCGATCATTTAGAAGATTATATCGGAAGAAAAGCAGTCTGGACTGTTCTCTTAGCCTACCATCAAAGGGATGATGTCTTTATTTTTAAAGGCGAAGTGCGAGGAATGATTGTTCCCTCTAGGGGTGAAATGGGGTTTGGATTTGATCCAGTTTTTCTCCCTGAAGGTTCGAACCAAACTTTAGCAGAATCGAAGCCTGATGAAGTCAATGCAAGGGCTTTGGCTGTAGACGCTTTAATACAAGGTCACTTACATTGTATCGAAAAAGCCATTCACGAATGGGAAGGCCCCTGGCAGCCTAACTAGAAGGCATATCTCTTCCTTTGGCGCGTGACTTTATGTTTCAATTATTCACTCACTCTGGAATCAGTAATTCCTTTCAATAGGCACATGTTTTTAAAAGCAGGGCTCCTGTTTTTTTTCTTGTAATAAAATTTTAAATACTATATCACTTGCTTGCACACACCACCAAGGAGAGTATGATGAACAGATATCTCAAAGGTAATTCAATAGGATACTTTTTATCCCTATTGGGTTTTTCCTTTTTAACTAGCTACACTTTAAATGCGGCCCCCGTTCAAAAGACAGCTGAAACAAATACCCTTTTAGGCATTCATAATGTCATTACCATTCCAATGGCAAAAGCCCTCAATATATCAACTGGACGGGTTACAATTTCGGCCCAAGACATGGCTCAAATGATTGCTCCCGCTAATGTCAATAGTGATCTCCAAGCGCTTAAAACAAATTATAAAGCCGGTATCAAATCTATCATTACAGTGTCTTGGAATTTGGCCACTCCTGGCAAGCCTCTTCCTCCTGTGGGAAGCAAGCAATACAATGAAAATCTTGCTAACTGGGATCAATTTATCCTCATTTATGGTCCCTATCTCTATGCTGTAACGCTTGATAACGAGCCTTCTGCCACTTATGCCAGCACCGACCTTATGTCATCAACCGGAGAATCCAATGCCATTGATTGGTTTCAAACTCTTGCGAGTCAAACGGCAAGTCTTCGTGCGAGTACACCGGCCCTGTCTAATTTACTTATTGGCACACCTGCTATTTGGGAATGGGAAAATATTGTCAATAATACACCCACTGCATTTGACACTGCCTTTCTAACTTGGGCGACACAAGATCCCAACATTGACTTTATCGACACCCATGCGCATGTATCTCAAACTTCTGATATTACTACTTTATATACATATCTTGCCAAAAAGAATGTACACGCAAAACCAGCACCAAAGCAATTGGCCTGCACCGAGTGGTCGCAATCTGCCGCAACGACAGATTGGTTGAAAAAAACACCAACGGTAGCTTCTGCCCTAAATAACAAGGCTTACATTTCCTCTCTTAATGGCGCTCGTCCCACCAATCGTTCTTACATCTCCTACATTGAAAGCTCACCATCAAATGCTCTAGATCTAGCTACTTGGAATGCCTTCATGGCAACAGCACCATATGATCCCAATTTTATGTCCGATGCATTTGAAGTGATGAAATCGTTTAATCTGTTATTTGCCTGTTATGGTGGCTATTTGCAGAGTGGTAGTCCCTATTTCGATACGGATCAACTTTATGCGAACAAAACTGTTGTGCCTTTAAATGGCAATTGGCAGCCTAACTACAATTTCCTTGAATGGTATATGGCAATTAAACGTTAGTTCGACAAAATAAACGGTCGATATAGAAAAATATGTCGACTGTTTTTCAGATAAAAAAGTATTTCAATCAAGCAAAATATTGTGTAAACCTAAGGAGATCGTTATGAAGGACTTTCTGAATAATTACAAAAAAGGGTGTAAATCGCTCTTTTCAACTTTGGCCTGCTTGTTCCTTATCGGCGGCAATGATGTTTTACATGCGCAGAACAATGTTAAGGGGAAAACCACTCCTACTACATCATTAGGCATCCATAGTGTCATGGATGTTCCGATGTCTCAAGCCCTCAATATTAACACGAATAAATTCATCGCCTATGCATCCAAGCTAGGAAATCCAACACAATTGGCAGCAGGACCTAAAAGTTCTTTAGAACAACTTCAAATCAACCAAGCTGCAGGCATTCATACAATCATTCAAGTCGATTGGAAAAGTGAAACGCCAGGAACGCCACTCCCTGCCGTTGGAAGCGCTGAGTATCAGCAAAATCTGGCAACATGGACGCAATTTCTTCTCATTTATGGCCCTTATATTTACGCCGTAACTATTGATGATGAACCAAGTTTAACCTATGCAAGCTCCGACCTCATGTCACCATCGGGACATTCTAATGCCATCGCTTGGTTTCAAACTCTTGCAAGCACAGCTGCTGACTTACGTGCAGCGACTCCGGCATTATCTCATTTACTGATTGGAACACCTGCAATCAACTGGTGGGCAGATATTGTCTACAATAGGCTTACCCCTTACGATAATGCCTTTTTGGCCTGGGCTACTTCGGACCCGAATATTGACTTCATCGACACGCATGCACATGTTGTCAACGTTGATGATATGACGACCTTTTTCACATATCTTGTGCAACTCAACGAAAATTCCCAGCCATCGCCAAAAAAAATTACCGCAACAGAATGGTCACAAGCTCCTGCAACCGCCCCATGGTTGAAACAAGCACCAACAGTATCATCGGCTACCAAAAATGTAGCGTTTAAAAATTACCTAAACGGTGCCAACCCTACAAATAGTGCCTACATAACTTTTGTTGAGTCCGGTACTAATCAGTTAGATTTAGGAACGTGGAATGCTTTCGTTGCTACAGCACCATTAGATCCTAAATTCATGAAGAATGCCTTCAAAACCATGCAGTCATTCGGACTTGATTTTGCATGTTATGCTGACTATTGCCAAGGCGGTAACCCTGTATTCGATACCGGCGAATTGTACGCCCAAAAATCAGTGGTGCTCCTAAATGGAGAATGGCAGCCTAATTTCCATCTTTTAAATTGGTACATGGCTATCCCTCGGTAAGAAAAAGTGATGCACTGCTGCAATGCTAATAACATGGCGAGGATGGCAGCGATATTTTTCTCACATTTTTTGTTATTTAAAAGTGTTGTGAAATAAAATTTAGATAGCCTCGCGAGCCAAGTTCTTTGTTCCACAGTTTTACAGATTTTTCTAATAGCTTAAGACATTGCAGAACTTCTTCTAATGAATAGCTTTTTTGAAAAACATTAATAAGCGCTAGCTGCATTTCATAAAGCGTTTTGGACAAATTCGTTAACTTATGTTGAGGTTGTGGAAAGTTTGTCAATTTGGCTCTTACATCTTTCAAGAGGGCTTCGTAGACTCGCAAAACGTCATGATCGTGCATTTCAGGACATTGCTCGTAATACATGGAAACAATTTTTTCTAAGGGAAAAAGAATTTCCATGTATTTTTCAGCCATTTCAATTCTGGATAAGGAGGTGAGGGATGAATTCATATTGATCTCCACTGAAGAATGGTTTGTAAGCAAATAAGCGTACTTAAAAAAAAACTCGTTGTCAATAAGTTATTGCTTTTAGCAGCAAAGGCGGGACGGTTCTGCCCCTTGCACGAGAGGGAATTTTACTGTGTACAACTTTTAATCACACCCTCTCCAGCTAAACCGTTTGCCATTTTCCTAAAAATGAAGTAATGAAAAGGCACAAGAATATACCAATAGAGACGCCCTAAAAGACCTTTAGGTCGAAATGTCGCTGTTTGAACAAGAAAGAACTCATGATTTTTTTGCTCAATCTTAAACTGAAGCCAAGCTTCGCCAGGCATTTTCATACCAGCAAAAAGGATGAGATGACCTTTATCTTTATTGGCGAGAATCACTCTCCAAAAATCGATAGAATCGCCAGCTTGGATTTCACTGGGATGCCGTCTTCCTCTATTCAAACCAACGCCTCCCATCATTTGATCAAATAAACCTCGCAAATACCAAGCCCAATTCAAAGCATAATATCCCGTACTTCCACCAATGCGCCAAATTCGTTCGATAGCAGCTGCTTTCGAATCTTTAATCAAAACACTTCTTTCATCTTTCAAACAGCCTTCGTCAGGAACTGCAACATAATTTTCAATATTCGGGTCATTTCCAAGGATTTCCCATGAATCCATCCAACTGGAAATCACCTCATTTTGCGAAATCTTTTGAAAGGTAAATTCGAGGGCTTCTGTATATGTCAGACAGAGATGAGGAATGATTTTTTGGATTTCATTCAATTGAACAACACTACTTGTTTTCATGCTTTCTACAAGATAAGAACAAAGCGAGTAACGAACAGATGTAATAAAAACCAGCCAATAGCTGGACAAATGAGGAGTTAGAACCGGAACATTTATGATCCATCTTTTAAGATTTCGGAATTTTGCATACCTTAGAAGCAACTCCTTAAATGAAAATGCCTCTGGGCCTCCAATATCAAAAGTTTTATTAAGGCATTTCTGATTGAGGAGGACGCTAGAAAGATAAAAAAGAACATCACTAATAGCAATGGGTTGACATAGAGAATTTACCCATTTTGGAGCGATCATTATAGGAAGCTTTTCGCATAAATCCCGAATGATTTCAAAAGATGCACTTCCTGCCCCAATGATGATGCTTGCGCGCAAAACTGTGCAAGGAATACCACTTTGCTTTAAGGTTTTTTCGACTAATAATCGCGACTTAAGGTGGGGAGATAATCTTTTTTCATCATTAATGATCCCTCCTAAATAGATAATCTGCTTGATATGGGAGTTTTTTACCCCCTTTAGAAACTGTTCGACTACTTCAATTTCAGTATCCACTAAGTTGCCGATGATTTCGGACATAGAGTGGACGAGATAATAGGCAGCTTCAATGTCTTTCGGAACACTCTTTATAGTTTCAGGATTTCTTAAATCTCCCCAAATGTAGTGAAGATTTGGTCTATCTTCAGCAAAAACTTTAGCCCCTTTAATGCGGCACAAAGCATAAATTTGATGACCTTGGTTTAGCAGGTAAAGGATCAGTCTTTTTCCTACAAATCCATTGGCTCCTGTAATCAAAATCTTTGTCATCGATTAATTCCTTGTGTTTCTCTATATAATGAAAGAGCGGTTTTGGATTCTTTGGCATGGTCGACGATAGGAACTGGATAGGAGAGGCATTGGCTGTGATGCTGTTCTTGATGCCATTTGTGGATTATCTCAGAAGAGAGTGAGGTCAAATCAGGTATCCATTTTTTTATATACAAACAATTGGGGTCAAACTTCAACCCCTGCGTCCACGGATTGAAGATGCGGAAATAAGGCTGAGCATCGCATCCAGTGCTGGCAGCCCACTGCCAATTCCCATTATTTACTGCAGGGTCATAGTCAATGAGTGTTTGCGCAAAATACCGCTCTCCCCACCTCCAATTAATATGGAGGTCTTTTACAAGGAAACTAGCAGCAATCATTCGCACACGATTATGCATGAACCCTGTTTGATTCATCTCCCTCATTCCTGCGTCAACGATAGGAAATCCCGTCTTCCCCTCACACCACTTCTTAAACATTTGTTCATCATGGCTCCATTGAAGGCGATCAAATTTAGCATGGAAAGCCCCTGAAAAAACCTGTGGGAAGTAAAATCCAATAGAAGTAAAAAAGTCTCGCCAGTATAACGACCGGATCAGAGCCGAAAAAGCCCCTAATTGTTTGGATATCATCCAGTACACTTCCCGTGGCGAACAAGTGGTGAATTTAAGATGTGCAGAGAGATGCGTTGTTCCTTGCTCCGAAGGAAAATCTCTCAAGGATTCATAGTAAGAAAACTGCTCCATTTTCTCCAAAATCTTTAAAGCGGCTGTTCTTCCTCCGCTCGGCGGAAGAAGGCGCTTTGGAAGGATTGTCTTATAAAGGCTGCTGCCTGCAGCAAGAGGAATGGAGTCCGAGTAATAATTCTTGTATCGATTAGTCACAGGAAGCGCTACATTCAACTTCATAGCATTGCGATAAAAGGGGGTAAATACTGTATAGGGCTTTCCATCTCCTTTCAAGGTCTGATCCGGTGAATGCAAGAGAGCATCATCGAAAGAACAAAAGGATACCCCCAATTTTTTACAGGTCGCGTCGATTTTCTGATCCCGCTTGATGCTATAGGGAGTATAGTCTCGGTTCACAATTACAGCATCCACATGCTGTTTTTTAATCAATTCCGCAACCACCTTTTCCGGTTTCTCATAAAATAGGTAAAGCCCTCCTCCTTTATTGATTATATCCTTTTCTAAGTCCTCCAAAGACTCAATCATAAATTGCAGGCAGTGGTCGCTTCGATAAGGATTATTTTCAATTTGTTCAGGGGAAAAAATAAAACAAAGGATAACTTCTTGAGCATGTTCAAGAGCAAAAGCAAGCCCAATATTATCTTCTAAGCGCAAATCTCTTCTAAAAATAAAAAGCGCCTTTTGAAACTTTTTATTCGTTTTCATAATTATCCTAGAAGTTGTTAGCCGTGAGTACTACCACTCAGAAGGGCTATGATTTGTTTTTGCTGATTGTGGGCTGTTTGAAACAGTTTTAATGTCTTAAGATAAGAGGCCTCATTTTTAGCAAAATGTCCGCTGAATTTATTTTTCTCACTAATAATTTCCCCTACAACATCAAGCTGTTTAGTGTTAATTATTTCTTGAACATGTAGCAAATTGCGCTTTAGCGTTTTTTCAATAAAGAAGGTGGCTCGCGCGGGATCTGCAAGAAAGCTGTTGAATTGTTGGCAAAATTCGCAAGAACATGTGCCGCTCCCTGCGCGCGCCCATGTTATAGGCCTTTGTGGTTCAACACCGAAATGCTTTATGATCTTATAGAACTGCATGTGCGTAGAGCGATCGAGAATTTGACGCGCTAACTTTAAAAGCTGTCCTCGATTTGACTCTTCCTGCCAGGTTGCAGACTTAAGAAGAGTTTCCAGGTAATGGGCACCATATTCTAAATCTCCATACCCGACAACCTCGAGGTCGGAGCTTTCAGGCCAGATGATTACAGCACCGCGATGGTACCAGAGTTCTTTTGTTGCTCCAGAATTGCCAGTAGCTTCCGAGATTGAGACCTCGCGACCTGGACCTCCGATTAAAGGCTCATCCGCTAACAAGGCATCTTCACTAAGCAGGATTTTTTCTATTTTTATTTTGTTGCCGTCATCGCCCAAAAAATGATGAGCATATATTTCAGTAGTGTTGATTCCATACTCAGTGTAATTACTCTCACTACATTCACTATCATCATCATGGTATCTATTACGCTTGTATCCATTATGAAGTTCTTTTTTACATTGCGAATACTGAGAATCCTGGACGGTTCGAAAGACAACTAGCTCAGGCGGTTTGTCTAATTTTTCCTGGAGTTTTTTTTTCTTGATTTCTGAAAGAGTAGGAGAAACGTAATGAGTTCGATAAGACTGTTCAATTTCAGGATTGCCACTCACACTAAATCTCAATTCTCTTTTTGGCCCACTGGTTCTTGCCAGATAGATGGTAGGGCTAGGCTTTAGCCCTTTTTCTTTAGCCCAAGCACGAAAGCATTTCATGCAAAAAGTGATCTTACCTAAGCTCCCTTGTATAACTCTTTCAAGGTAAGGGATTCTTCCCTTCCGCCAATCATCAACATGAATAGGTTGGAGCAATTTCATTCCAATAAAGACATCAATTGGGCTTACAAACTGTTGCTTGTATAGTGCCTCTTCAGCGGCTTGAAGGGCGCGTTGCTTTAACCGTTTTTGATTATCATTCATAGATCACTCATTTGAACTTGATTTAGCCAAACAGTAATTTCTCATAAGTGGAGGTTGCAATAATCCACTATGAACTGGCATCTAAAACTCTCGATGCTAGAGGGAAATTGCTTAAAATACCAGTGGAATTTATTGGATTTTAAGGGTAACGTTTTATATGGGAGAGAAAATGGGGTCGGTTGCATTTAAAAACTACATTGTCGACTTTGCACTTCACATCCAAGGATGGATAAATAATGAATCAAAGTATCTGCGCTAAACTAGGGTATACTTCTTCGCGTCCACGAAAAAAAGAACGGAATAGGGGCAATTTTCGCTTGTAGCGATGATTGATTATTCGTGCTTCATAGACATGCAAAACAGTATCATGGTTATGCATTTCAGGGTATTGTCTGCTCGTTGCCTAACACTTTCTCTGATTCTTTATATTTCCCTAATAATCTTTTGATATTCTTGTTTTTTTGTTATAGATTATGTGATATAGGAGATTATATGGGATATTTACATGTTGGAAGAAATTATTTTGAAAGTTTTTTTGATATGAATCTAAACATAAAAAAGAATTCTACACTCATAAAGAATGAGCTTGCATATTTTACAGGTGATTTGACGAAATTACAAAAAGCGGAGTTAACATCCTATTTCGTAGATGATTATACACTGATCATCACTCTTCAAAAGCATCCTGAAATCAACCTAACGATCCGAAGACAAGACATCTTTACTAGCAAAGCGCAAGTCATTGTCAACGCAGCCAATACTAATCTTGGGGGTGGTGGAGGCATTGATGGTGCCATTCATCGACAAGGTGGTGCTGAATATGCAAACGCACATCGTGCGTTGCAGACAGTTTATCAAGCTCGTTATAAAGAAGGTCATGCAGCCATGATAGGAAGTGGCTCCCTCAAAGAAAAGTATAACATTGAAAACGTTATTGTAGTGGCAGGCCCACAAGGAGCTGCAAGCCCTAGCAAAGAAACAGAGCTTTACTCTTGCTATTTTAACACGTTGGTACTAGCAGCTGAGCAGAATAAAACAAGTGTTGCATTTCCCTCAATCAGTACCGGTATTTTTGGATTTCCCAAAGATAGGGCTGCAGCTGTTTCTATGAAAGCCATTCAAGATTTCGTGGATAAATATCCGAATACTCAGTTGAAAACAATCTCAATTCATTTTTTACCTAATGATCCTATCACCAATTTAGAGATATATCGCACTCAAACTTTGTAGAGAACCGTTTGAATAATTCGTGTCCTCTTTGACAGAGTGCGTGAAGTGCAAGGGGTCATGCAATTGCAACTCTGCAAAAGATGCTTGAAATTGGAAAGAAAGGCTTATTTCTAAGACTATCATAGAAATAGACTGTCTGCCATAATGGTCGCATCTACCATATAAGAATAAAGGAGAATGCTCAAAATGATTCGTATAGCTTGGATAATCAATTGCGTTGTCATGCTCCTGACAATATCCACATGTGATGCTTTTGTTGAAGGATGGATTTGGAATACATATCTATCAGGATCACATTGTTTTGGTATCCCTGTGCCTCAGGAAAGTTTTAATCATTTGGGTATACCTTGGGAGAGGTATACAGTGAACAAAAGCGACTGGAAAGTTGGGGATTTCTCAGGCTTCGAAATCTGTTTGCCACAACAAGGAATGCGAATTTTTCGTTCCTTTACGTTCCGAGCACAGCAACGAGAACCACATCGCTTCAACGATGAGAAAGATTATGACATATCGTTTTTTGTATTAGGTTTGTATGACGGATGCACTTGGGAACAAGTTTATTCTTCCGGGACTCTTTGGATATGGTCATCTCGTCAATTTGAATATAAGCATGGTGGTGGTGCAAATAAAGAATTCATGGAAAAATTAGCATCAGAATTCATGGATTCAAATAACAATGTCCACTTAGAGTGTTGGCCTCAACCTAATATTGAGGCCTCGCTATTTGTCAATACTGCTGAGATGGCATTTAAGCTCTTAGTGCATAAAAATGGTACCGTTTATCAATTATCCACCTTTATGCCAAACGATGAGCACAGAAACTTCTTTATAGAATCATTTCAGCTCCATTGATGCTTTTTTCCTATTTTTTGCTTGTTACATGACTACCCTTTTGAAGAGGAAGGGAAGATTGGAGGATTACCTTTGAAAAAAAATTAAATAATTTGCAAAGCAAGTAGAAAGATTATGTGTGCTTCTTATGACAAGGACAAACTTCATGATCTGGGTCCCACCATAACAGCCAGAAAATGTTTCCTTCTTTGATTCCCCAAATACGTTTTCGTCCAGTTAGACGTAAAGAAAACAACTGATCTAAGTCTTCTTTTTTGATAGCAACTAGACGTTTCTGTGCATCAGTACATAAATCAGCACTGTTGACAAAGTGAGAGCCATTATTCCGCAACTCTTGCCAAGACAGTTTTTGAGAGTCAAAAATTTTTTGGAAAACCTCTTGCATATTTGTAGAATCAAAAAGATTCCATCCCCATGGACCATCGACA
>Ga0364919_10350_pt1 | contig 16289 bp, 7 predicted proteins | sample SorcelJu500001C7_2_FD_206953 | JGI IMG/M metagenome (GOLD analysis project Ga0364919, IMG submission 206953) | Enriched cells from Trout Bog Lake Hypolimnion, Wisconsin, USA - BchlTB.June20.5000.01.C7 | ecosystem: Environmental > Aquatic > Freshwater > Lake > Hypolimnion/Profundal zone | place... | reverse complement strand
GCCAACAAATCACTGCCCTCCTGGCTTCTGGGCTGAGCTGCAACCTTTTGAACCTACTCCGAATCATAGAACTGAATTCAAGCTATTGACAATTTTTCAAACACAATCTACTATGCATACTTAAGATTGTGATTGCTAATTCAAATTTGGAAACCTCTTCAATGACAATTTATTTACGGCCGCTGTCCACATACTTTAATCATCTTTCTCAGAACACTTCTATTGTTTGCTCTAAAGTGGACATGGTACCGTTTACTCCGGCAAATTTGAGATGCTCCTTAACAAAAATAGAACGTGATAACGAACCTTATTCTATTAATGACATCTTGGGCAAAGCGAAACAACACGGAAGTGCGTTACTATCTTCAGACAATGACAGTGTTCTGCTGGAAGTTTATAAAAATAAAAATGGACAATGGGTATTTCTTGCTTCAAATGCTACCTATGATCCAAAAGTGATCGTCGAGGAGAAAGCTGAAAAGGGGAGAGAGATCTGGGAAATGCAGGTCACAGCATACCTCCAAAAACATTATTCCAAAAAATCAAAAGTGACTTGCGAAGCTACTCATAAAAGGTGGAAACGAAATGAGTTTACCCATCTCGAAAACTATTACGTAAAAAATGGGCTCCTTAAAAAAGACAGGCAACACATAACCCTAACTTTACCTAACCAAAAGACTCTAACATTCGACGGACCTTATGCTAAGCTAAAAGCAAACATCGTACTAAAACATGTTTACCAGTACGTAGAGTCTCCAATCAAGCATGAGGAGTCAAATGTTTGGGATTTAGTGAAAAAAGTTTTCATCTCATATCTATATTTATCCGGGCAAACGCTCTCACCAATTTTAAAAGCTGCAACTGTCAGCGGCGTAACCTTTCATGCTAACAAAAATCCGGCGTTGGCAATTGTTTCAGGTCTATTCGCCACCATTGACTTGGTAAGGGCCTCTAAAACCAATTCTGAAGCTTATACCTCGACTGATCTCAAACGAAAGATAGCTCCGATTACCATCACAACCCCGCTTCCAAATATGGACGTTCAACCCGGTGTGCAGCTGATACAACAGATCAACATGAAACAATATTTTGATTTGGCCGACCCTACAAATTATCTCGAACTGTCAATGAAACTCGTAAATGGAGATCCAGTTCCCTCATGGCTTACTCTTGACCGAAGTAAATTCACTAACCCACTTAACTTGTTTTTAGGTGGAGCTGCACAAAGTATCTGCATTGAAGAATCTTATATCTATGTTGCGCTCAATAATGGGATAAAAATTATTGATATTTCAGATCCTAATCAACCTGTCGTTGTAGGGTCCAGAACGAATTATGCTGAGAGCTATTGGGCTATTGCAGTTAAAGACAAATATGTTTTCGCCGTGGATTCAACACAGATTCAGATTTTTGACGCTAACGATCCATCAAATATTAAACTTGTTTCCTCTTTATCAGGGTATAATTTTCCCATAATCGGAAATTATATTTACTCAGTACAATATTCCGGAGGAAATTGCGTGGTAACCATCATTGACATTTCAAATCCCTCTTTACCAGTTGTTAAAACGCCAAAGACTTTGTTCACCTCCACCGGATATCCTTGCAAAGCTTTTGATTGTAGCCCTTATTTGTGCATTTACGACAAATACCTAGGTCTTTTTGACAATCTTTATATGTTCGACATTAGCCAACCTGAAAATCCGATCTCAAAAAGTTCTATATTTATCAATCCATATTCTATCGAAACAAATAATAACTTCCTATATATTGCCGAAGTTTCTGGAGATGGTAATTATGTAGTAAATATATATGATATCACTCAAGTTACTAATCCTGTTCTTGAAGGCTCTGCATTTATTGACGGAACTCCATCGAATATGTTTATTGAAGGTGACTATCTCTATTCTTTCAATTCTAATCTTAGAGGTACAACATTATTGGATGGGGTAGTTGTTTTAAATATTAAAGATAAAAACAACCCAGAACTAATTGATATGTATGCTACGCTAGACAGCCTAACGGGAATGGTTCAAAGTAACACTCTTTATGCGGCCAATCAAGCTTTTGGATTAACTGTATTGAGTGACTCCAATAGAGTGTTTTCAGGAATTCCAGCTAGTACAGATCGTGGTTTATCAACAATCGCGGTGACAGCAACTGATCGCTATGGCAACACCCTTGTGCAACAAGTTGCAGCGCATGTAGGGGACATAAATGTTAATGCGATACCAGATCAAATGGTTTTAATTGGAAACCCAGCCTCTTTGACACTGCCTCTAGACACCTTTGAGTTCCCAGGTGCGACTTTTGCTTATGTTGCGCAGCTTGTAGGAGGGATGCCACTGCCACCATTCATTCAGTTCAACCCTCAGACAAGACAATTCAATTTTACTCCGCAATCAGGCGATCAAAATCGCTACGCAATAGAAGTGATCGGTAACGATGGTACAAAAAACACGAGCACTACCTTTCAGCTAGTCATACCAAATCATCCACCGATAAGTCAGAATCTCTTAGAGGATCAGTTAGCGTTTTCAGGCATATTATTTGATTATTCTTTTGGTGCCTCTAGCTTTTCGGATCTAGATAATGACACTTTAACATACACTGCAAATGTCGTTGGAACTTCGAGTTTGCCTATTTGGCTTTCCTTTAACTCTTTAGAAAGGCGCTTTAATGGCGTTCCCGTGAGCAAAAATATATTTCCTATACAAGTGAGTGCCGCTGATGGGCACGGAGGAATAGCTGCTAGCACATTTACTTTAACTATTCCAAATACTGCTCCTGTGGTCCTCAATTCAGTAAATACGCAGACAGCTACAGTGGGCTTTCCTTTTAGTTTTACGTTTAATATCAATACCTTTGATGATATCGATAATGATTCTTTAACTTATTCTATAGACACCCTTCCTCCCTTTTTAACATTTAATCCCTCTGCTCGAACTATTGCTGGCACGCCTCAGGGGAGTGATGTAGGGACCTATACAATCTCACTGGAAGCTAAAGACAATGATGGGGGTAATGTTTCCTCTTCATTTAACTTAAACGTGATGATGACCGGAAATAATCCTCCAGTATTAGTGAAGCCTATTTCAGATCTTACTTTGAAAGTGGGGATTCCTTTTAACTATACGATTGATTCAGGGACATTTCAAGATCCTGAAGGACAATCAATCATTTATAAAGCTGTTTTGGAAGGAGGAAATGCCTTACCAGATGGTCTCTCCTTTAATTCTCAGACTCAAACATTATCCGGTATCTTTTATACCCCTCAGAATTTTAGAATCTCGATCATTGCTACTGATCCACAGAATGCATTTGCAATAGACACTTTCACATTAACATTGGTGGATAGTAAGTACCATCCTCCTGTTGTCCTTAATCCACTTCCTAGTGCTTTGGCTACAGTGGGGCAAGATTTTTATTACCATATCCCTGCCGACACTTTTTCTGATCAAGCAAATAACCTCCTGACAATCTCTGTAACAGGAAAGCATGGAAAGCCTCTATCAAAGTGGTTAAAATGGGATTCCAAGGCACTCACGCTTACAGGAAAACCAGGAATGTGGGATACGGGTACATATCAAGATAAAGTCGTTGAGATTGATGTAGCGGCTTCAGACGGTAAGACGGTCGTAAAAACGAATTTTAACATCATCGTAGAGGGTCAGTCCTTCTGGGAGCAGTTTATCAATATTAGCATCTCATTAGGTTCGGTATCGGTTTTACTTTTGGGAGCTTGGAGGAATCAAGCTCATTTCATAAATTTTGTAAAAATGAAACAGTATCAAAAACTAGATGAGACGGCTATCATTGGTGAGCCTTTTTTCCGCCCTCTTGCTGTTGCTGAAAAGCAGATCAAAAAAATTCGAATTCTTAACAATGGAAATGAGTTAATAGGATTTCCTGAAGGCTTATTGCTCAAAGATGGAAAGATTGAAGGAACTGCCGCTAAACAAAAAGAAGATTGTTTTACGGTTATTGTTTACAATCGCCATGACCGCATCGTTGAAAAATTTAATCTATTAATTAAAGAATTGAGAAGCGAAAAAATCCCCATCGAACCATCTACTTATTGGCGTCGCTTCATCAGTTTGATTCCCATAAAGAGAGGTTCAAAATCACAAGATATGATGAGAAAATCATTATTAGCTGAAGAAATACAAGCAGGTGATAATGATGTCTAATCTATTTCTTCCCTTCAATACAGCTTCAAATTTATTCTGGTATAGCTCTAATCAAACTACTCAAGATAAAAACGGAGTTTTTTCCAGAAAACAGCCTATTAAAGAAGATAAATTAACATTATGGAAAAAAATTGAGAGAACTTTTATTGCCTATTTATCTATCTCTGGCCAGTTTCTTTCTGGTTTCAAGCCTTTATATCCGCCGGCAGTTATACTAGCAAATGTCCTTTCTCTGATACCAAAGGCTGATGCATTACAAATTCAGACAAATCAGAATAACCCCTCAGATTATGGCGCCGATAAGGCAAATTCAATTAGTCTAAGGTCATTTAATGAAAGAAAAACAGGCGGAATCATCGTCATCGCCCCATTCGATAATCTCATGTTAAGTTCTGCTTTACCATATTCTGAGCAGATCAATATGAAGCAATTTTTTCAGCTATCTGATCCTGAGTCCAATCTTGAGATACACTTGATTCAATCCAACGGTTTAAATTCTCCTGACTGGATCAATCTTAATATGGGTGATATGTCGATGATACGATCTTATTATTTAAACGGAGAAGCTCTTGACTTGGTAGGCGAAGGTTCATACCTCTATGTAGCGTTAAACAATGCGATCAAAGTTCTTGACATCACTAATCCAACCGAATTGCTTCTTCTTGGAACTACAATGGAAAGCATGGATACCTATAGGTATTTATATTTTGGTCCATCTATTTTCATTAATGGTAATTATCTATATTATGCAAATTCGAATAGAATTGATTTTTTTGATAAAAGCAATCTAAATCAACTTATCCTAAAATTTACGCTTACTCTCCCTTACAACACATTTTTCTCCGATATGGCCTTACAAGACAATTTTCTCTATTCCATCCAATATTTATATAATTCAGAACAATTCTATCTAATGATTTATGATGTGACCAATCCATTAAATCCTGTATCAGTAAAAAATTTGCCGTTAAGTGGGATAAGTAATTTTGGAGAAGATATTTATGTTGATAAAAACCACGCATTTGTACATATCGGTTCTTCCCTACAACTATTCGATATAAGCAATCCTTCGAATCCGATAATTCAAGCCACATTATCTATCTCTGACACTGGCAGAGATAGTCTATGTGTAAAAGATAATTATTTTTATCTAGCAAATATTTATTCTTTGGATGTTTGGGACATCACTCAATTTTCGAGTCCGTTTTTGATCAACTCTTTTCCTATTGGATTTCCGCCGAGCCAAATGAAAATTGAAGGAAACTATCTTTATCTCCTCGATAATCATGGGCAAATCCTAATATATAACCTTGAGAACCCTGCTAATCCTACCTTTGTCACAAGCTGTGAGTCTTTTGGAATAGGATATAATTTTATTGTTGAGAACAACATCATTTACATTGCAAACAGCTACGCTGGTCTTTCGATTATGAATTCATCAAGAAGAAACTTAAAGGCTCAGCCTTCTGCTTCAAATCGTGGTTTATGGCAAATGCAGATCGTTGCTACAGATGAACTTGGAGATCAGGTTTCTGAACCTAGAAACGTGTACGTTGACAATGTCAATATATCCAAAATTCCTAACCAAGCGGTTTTTGTAGGAACCCCTACATTATTTACATTTGATCCTGCAACCTTTGAATATCCGCAAACGACATTCAATTACACAGCAAATCTAGCTGGAGGAAATCCTCTTCCACAGTTCATTCATTTTGATCCCTTAAATCGCGCATTTTTCATCGACCCTCAATCAGGCGATCAAAATACCTATCCTATAGTAATCAATGCGGTCGATAATGTTGGGAGCACGTATAGCACTTCCTTTAACATAACGGTGCCCGATCGCTCTCCTTTTATTTCCATGCCCTTCGCAAATCAAACAGCCTATTCTGGAACGACATTTCAGTACGTATTTGACATTGATTCTTTTGGAGATTTAGATAACGATACTCTCGCATTTTCGGCGCGCGAAATTAAAACCGACGGACTTCCTGAATGGCTTAATTTTGATCCGGTGCAGAGAGTATTTTTTGGAACACCTTTTGGGAAAGCTGAATATCCTATTGAGGTTACTGCTACAGATGGATTTGGAGGAGTTGTTACCAATGAATTCACAATTTCAATTCCAAGTAGTCCCCCAATTATTTTGAATACGCCCGATAGTCAAATTGCCAGCATAAACACACCATTTATTTACATCATTCCCGCTGATGTCTTTTATTCTATCGATGATGATCTTTTGACTTACTCGACGGGGCCATTGCCACCTTTCCTGACGTTCTCACCAGCAAACAGTACGTTTTTTGGAGCTCCAAAGGTCTTTGATGCAGGAAGTTATTCCATTGAAATCTATGCAGAAAATAGTTCTGGTCAAAGTACCTCTGCTGCCTTTAGCTTGAGTGTTGTATCGACGAATGGTAATCCTCCCGTCCTCATTAAGCCAATCCCTGATGTGAAAGTAATAATAGGCGTCCCCTTCAGCTATTCTTTTGATGACAACACTTTTGAAGAGCCGGATGGAGGCCCTCTCGCCTATCAGGCTGTTCTTGAAGGGGGAGGGGCATTACCACCAGGAGTATATTTTAATTCTGATACAAGAACTCTTTCTGGAGAATTCCATCAACTTGAGACACTCAGAATATCGATCCTTGCTTACGATCAACAAGGAGCCTACGCAACCACTACATTCGGCCTGACTGTAGCTGAAAGTGCACATCTTCCTCCTATTGTGTTAAATCCTTTATCAAATGCTAATGCCAATGTTGGTAATCCATTTTACTATCATATCCCTGAAAATACATTTGCTGATGCAGATGGAGACGATTTAAAGATAACAATCCACTTACTTGGCGGAAAACCGCTTCCCAAGTGGCTACACTGGAAGCCTTCTACAAGTTCACTTTCTGGAACTCCTGGCGTTTGGGATACAGGAACGTTTAAAGATAATATCCTCAAAATTGAAGTGTGGGCTTCAGATGGGTTCAGCAGTGCCAAGACAACGTTTCAAATCTCTGTCCAGGGTGAATCGTTTTGGGAAATTTTCCTCAAGGCGGGGATTTCTCTTACTTCACTTGCTGTTACGAGTTACGGATACTATAAAAATAGGGCTATATTATCGAATTTTCTTAAAAAAAGTAGCTATCTGAAGCCTTCTGAAACAATTTTTGTAGATGAATCTTATTTCCACTCAATTGGTCTGGATTACAAAAAAATTGAATCATTCAAAGTATTTCAAAAAGGAAATCTCTTGAGCAAGCTTCCAGATGGCATCGTTTACAAAGAAGGTGCCTTTAGGGGAGTTCCTACACTCAGCAGTATTGGAAAGTTTACAATTCGTATCTACACACATGGAGGGTATGTTCATGAGGAGTTTATTCTTACAATTAAGAATAGGGATAGCGGTCAGCTAGATGCACAAGACGATCCTGGTGATCTGCTGTCTTCCATAAGCCATTGTTTTAAAAAGAAAGAGAAGTCATCGATTATGATGATGCCTATATTGCCTCAAGATAAAACTTAATAATTTTGGTTGATATGCCTTTAGATCTAACATCGTTATCGATTACGTCTCAAATCGTTCAAAGCACAAAAACACACCACTCTCACAAAATAAATCATCCAAAGCACTCCAAGATTTGGGAAGCAATCAATCGGATATTCATCGGTTATTTATCGATCTCTGGGAATTTTTTTGGAGGATGGAGAAACCAACAATCGATTTTTGGAAATAATAACCATCCACTTTTTGTTGCGAGTTGCTTATCGCTTTTGCCAAGTGCGTACGCAACAAAGACTCCATCTTTAGGAAATTTGATCCATAGAACAAACGAAATCGCACAGAATAACATTGAACGTGATGCATCAGATCAACTTACAATTCTATCTCCTATACCAGATCTGTTTGCTGCGCAAAATGTGCAATTTTCTCAAAGCATTGACTTACAGAACTATTATTCTTTGTCCTCTCCCAATAGTAATTTAGATTTGACGATTCAAAAAAATGTCAACTCGAGTCTTCCGAATTGGCTTTCTCTAAATATTGAACCCTTCGCACTTCTTGCCAATCTGAACTTAAATGAATCATCGTCAGTCCTCGCCGGAGAAGGTTCTTACGCATTTTTGAACAGGAATCCAGGAATTAATACAATTGATATTAGCAATCCACAGGATCCAAATCTAATTCATTCCACCACAGTCGGATTACGTAATCCAATTTCACTTTTCTTACGGGGGGGGAATTTATTTCAATTGAATAGCACCCATCTAAATGTTCTAGATGTGAATAATCCGGTCAATATTCAATTAATTTCCCAATTAGAATTCGCGCATTCTCTAACATACTCCCCACCTGTCTTTGCAGCCAATGATAACCACATATTCGTCTTTCAGCAGAACGGAGTAAAACTGAATTTGACTTCGATTGATATTTCTAATCCTTATAGTCTTGTAGAATCCCCTCCCTTTCTGTTACCAATTACTACAATTCAAAATCATCCTGCACAACCCACTATTACAATCAGCGTGTATGATCAATATGCTTATCTCGGTATTCCTCAATCCTACACTTTTCAGGTAGCAATTGTTAATGTAATTACACCAACGAATCCGATTATATTATCGAGTATTTCAAGAAGTTGTGCCTCTCAATTCAATATTTTTGCAAATAAAAACTATCTTTTCACTTCATGTAATTCTGGAGGATATGATTTGACCATTCATGACATCCATGACCCCATAAATCCGGTTCTAATCAGTCAGGTTTACTTAGGAGATATCGTACGTAAATGCACTTTTGTTAATAATTATATGTACGCCGTGTGCGCGAGGTCAATTAGAATTCTCGACATCACTGATATTCTTAACCCTCAGGTCGTTTACATTTACTATGTAGACACATACTCGACGTTTTTCTTCGACTCCTTTATGCAAAATAACAATATCTTTACCCTTACCAACAGTGGATACATCTTAGAGGTGCTGAGCGCTTCAAAACAAACTCTTTCCGGCACTCCTTCAACAGCAGATCAGGGACTACTTTTTCTCGATGCTATAATCGGTGATGACCAAGGAAATTCAGTTGTCGATCCCTTCTCAATTCATGTGGGAGCCATCAATATAAATCCTGTCCTTGATCAGCAAGTTTATATCGGAAACACGACCCTATTCACTTTGCCTGCAAATACTTTTAATTTTCCTGGCGCCTCGTTCTCTTATACGGCAAAACTTGCTGGGGATGTTCCTTTACCTTCATTCGTAAGTTTTGAGGAAGCTTTGCGAACATTTATTTTTGCACCTCAGTCTGGAGATCAAAATACTTATTCTATTCAGGTAAATGGCGATGATGGGTATGGCGGAACGAGCCAAACAACTTTTGATTTGGTCGTTCTTAATCGTTCTCCCACGGCCTCACAAACGCTATCGGATCAATTTGCAAATTCTGGTAAACCCTTTGAGTATATTTTGCCTAAAGGACTATTCACAGATTTAGATGCTGACACTCTTAGCTACTCGGCCAAATTATTAGGAGGAGCTCCTTTACCAGGCTGGTTGAATTTTGATCCTGTTCAAGTGAAGATTTTCGGAACTCCTTTTGGGAAAGGGGTTTATCCAGTTGTAGTTACAGCTACAGACGGTTACGGAGGATCTGCCTCTAAAAATTTCACGATTACCGTACCAAATAGCGCGCCGTTGGTATTGAATCCTCCTAGACCACAATTTACCGGCACTGGATTTCCGTATAGTTACACCGTAAATACTGACACATTTTTTGACTTCGATCAAGATCCCATCACCTTTTCTGCGGATTCCATTCCAGAATTTTTATCCTTTAATCCCAATACAAGAACATTTACTGGAACGCCTCAAAATCAAGACGCGGGCACTTATGTCATCACTATTCATGCAACTGAAGCCTCAAATCTCTCTGCAAGTACAACCTGGACGTTGAATGTATTGAATTCTATTTCAAATAACCCTCCCGTAATGGTCAAAGCGCTTCCCAATCTAAATGCAAAAGGCGGTATTCCATTTAATTACACCATTGATCCTGGCACTTTTGTTGATCCTGAAGGGGAAACTTTGACTTATGAAGCTATGCTAGAAGGTGGTGGATCTCTTCCAGAGGGATTATTCTTTGATTCAAGCTCCCATACCCTTTCAGGGCAGCTTCCAGGCCCTGATACATTGCGTATCACAATCAAAGCAAAAGATCCTTTTGGTGCCTTTGCCATCGATACGTTTTCTCTTACTATCAGCGACTCTCATGAATATCCACCCACAGTATTGAATGCTTTACCAGATGTTATAGCTACAGTAGGGGTCCCCTTTTATTATCACATTCCTAGCACTACATTTGTAGATCAAAATGACGATCCTCTTACCATTACTCTCGTTCATTCGGGAGGGAAACCTCTTCCAAAATGGTTAAAGTGGGACTCTGTAACTCAGTCCTTATCAGGAACACCAACCTCTTGGGATGCGGGCACGTTTCATGATAACAAAATACCGCTAGAGGTGTGGGCCTCAGATGGCATAGGAAGTGCGAAATCGACATTGAATGTGATTGTCCAGGGAGAATCATTCTGGGATACATTTATCAAAGCTGCTGTACCTATTGTTTCAGTAGCTTCTTCCCTTTTAGGTTTATACCGTTCCCAAGCTCTTATTTCAAATTACTTTAATAAAAAGAAGTACCAACAGCCGCCAGAAACTGCGTTTGTAGGAAAAGAGTATAATCGTCCGCTTAGGTTAAAATACGGTAAGGTTCGGGGGATAAATGTCCTATATCAAGGTAAGCGTATCGCAAACCTACCAACCGGTTTGGAACATAGTGAAAATAAAATTCAGGGCATTCCAACAGAGAGCACTCTTGGTGATTATACCATTCAAGTTGTTGGACTGAATGGTTTTATCGATGAAGAATTTATCTTGTCTATTCTTAAACATTCCGAGGATTAATCAGCGCTTGACAATTTTAGAGATGAGCTGGTATTAATTAGATAACGCTCATTTTAAGAGACGTTAAACAAAATACCGCTGGATTAAGGCAACATTAACATGAAAAGGACCCCCATTCAACTTTTGCCTCTCCCTGTTGAAAGAACATTGAAAAAATTTGGAGCTGATATTCGCATAGCACGTTTAAAACGTGGTTTTACGGTAGAAATGATGGCCCAAAGAATTGGCATCCATAGGTCAACTTACAGCAAGATGGAGAAAGGCGACCCAATGGTCGGATTGGGTTCTTACGCCGCCGCGTTATTCACGTTAGGTTTTGGCACCCCTTTGGGAGATTTAATTGATCAGCGCAATGATGATACGGGACTGTTACTCGATTTAGAAAAGCTGCCAAAAAGAGTTCGCCCAAAGAAAAATCCACAGGGTTTATGAATAGACAAATCAAAGTTTATATTGGTGATGTGAAAAGAGTTGTGGGAACCCTATTTTTCAATGCGTCGGGGAATCGAGAGAGCAGCGGCTTAGAGTATAGTCCTGAGTGGATCGAATTTAGCAAAAGTTTCGAGATCGATCCAACTCTTCCACTTGGCCATGGACGCGTATTTCGATCGAAAAAAGAGGGGAGTTCAGTATTTCATGGTGCTATTGCCGATTCAGAGCCCGATGGATGGGCTAGGCAGGTGATTTTGCGAGCCAACAGCAAACATCGAAAGGAGAAGAAAGATCGAGGACTTTCTTTTGATGATTCGCCCTTGACATCTCTTGATTTCCTTTTGGCCGTTGACGATTTTTCTCGGATAGGTGCCCTTAGATTTCAGGATGAAAGTGGGGTATTTCAACGTGGTGAAGGTAATGGAGAACGAACAGCTCCTCCGCTCATTGAACTTGATTCTCTGTTGCATGCAACGCGGGCAGTTGAAACGGAAACGGAAACAGCTGCCGATTTGGAATATTTGAGGGGTCGCGGAACATCTCTAGGAGGTTTAAGACCTAAATGCACTGTGATCGACAAAGATGGCTCTTTGTCGATTGGAAAATTTCCAAGCGTGCATGATTCCTATTCAGTGACGAAAGGTGAAGTGTTAGCTCTGCGCATAGCAGCTGCAGCTGGCATTCAAGCAGCCGAGGCGCGTATTGTGGAGAGTGATGGCACTCCTGTTGCTTTGATTAAACGTTTCGATCGGGGACCTCGTGGTGAGCGCATTCCTTATATTTCAGCTGCAACTCTTTTGGGTATAGAGGACAGTCACCAAGTCCACACGTATACAGAAATTGTTGATGCACTCAAGCGATACAGCCCAGACTATCGGGCAGATAGTGAAGAATTGTGGCGCAGGATTGCATTGACAATTTTGATCACCAATGTTGATGACCATATGCGCAATCATGGCTTTTTGCATGCAGAGAAAAACCAATGGCGTCTTTCACCAGCCTTTGATATCAACCCATTTCCTGATAAGCGGAGAGTACTTAAAACTTGGATTGCCGAATCAATAGGCGATGTTGCGAGCATTCAGTCATTGATGGAGGCTGCTCCGTATTTCGGTATTGAACCCAGACGTGCGTGTGCGATCCTATCTACTGTAGAAGGAGCTGTTGCTCGTTGGCGTCAAATTGGGAAAGAGATCGGCATGAAGGCCTCAGAGCTGAATGCCTTCGAAACAGCATTCGAGCATCCAGAGCGGATCTCGGCACGCAGAATCATAGCCTACGTTTCCTAATTCCTTAATTAAAATTATACATATGCCATGAGAATGTCAGAATGTCAGGCCTGACCCCATTATGACCCCAATTTTGACCCCAATTTCAACGCAATTTTATGCGAGTTAAGAGGAACGAGGGAGAAAGGGGTAGTATGCTAGTTTGAAGGTAATCAGGCCGTCTCGGCCTGATTTTAATGAAAGTCTACTCTAAAATATTGTCGATTTTCCATCGACATTGCCAGTTTTGTAACTCATTCCGATACCACAACAAAGCACAGTATCTAAGGGAAAAGGGACAGAAGGGACAAAAGGGACAGAAGGGACAAAAGGGACAAAGAAAATTGGTGTTCTGTCCTTTTATTGTCCCTTCAGTGTACAACGACAATGATAGCGGCATCCTGACGACAATCACTCTTTTTCTTTCGGCCTCTCTTTCAATGTCTTATGATCTACATGTTTGTCGTCAGAAGGCGAAAGTGATTGTCGCTGTACACTTCAGTCCCTTCAGTCTCTTTTGTCCCTTCTGTCCCTTCTGTCCCTTTTGTCCCTTCTGTCCCTTCTGTCCCTTTTTTGTGCAAACCAATAGCCTGTCCGATTACCCTTACAGGATAATTATTTTTAAAAAAGTTGTTTTTTGGATTAGAATAAATATCCTGTGTATCCTGCCGCTTGCGATCCTGTTTATCCTGTGAAATTGTAGCGTCTTTACTATCACTCGCTCACTCATTCACTCACTTGACTTCAAGATTAGATTTGGTGTTTTGGGACGTTTTGTGCTAATGTATAAATTGGGGTCAAAATTGGGGTCAGGCCTGACATTCAAATTGGGGTCAGGCCAAATTGGGGTCAGGCCTGACATTCTGACATTCTCATAAAATTGATGTACAACGACAAGGATGGTGGGATCCTGACGACAATCACTGTTTTTCTTTCGGCCTCTCTTTCAATGTCTTATGATCTACATGATTGTCGTCAGAAGGTGAAAGTGATTATCGCTGTACAGTGAGAATGTCAGAATGTCAGGCCTGACCCCCATTGTGACCCCCATTGGAATAAAACCGAGTAATTGAACGATAGACGCGATCAAACAAGTAAAGGTTTATTTGATTTATGAGCAGTTTTAAATTCATCACTTAGAATAAGAGTTCGGATACAAAAACTAAAGAATTCTTCCAAAAATCCGATTATTTATTAAAAATAATGTTTTTATTTATATTTACAAAGATCTTAAATTAATGTTTATACTATAATGGTATTAATATTAATTCCGTCGGTAAATATTTATGGAACCTACGTCTAACCGTCGAGAGATGAGAAATTCTTCTTCAAATGAAGCTGAACCTCTTTTAAATCCAACACCTCATCTTGATTCATCTGGGCATTCGGTTAGTCGTTGTCCTGAAGCAAACTGTTCCTCTTGCTTAACACACTGCTTGGCTAGAATAAAGTCGATTGCAAGATCTTGTTTTGTGTGCTGTTCTTCCACCGCTGATTTTCAACAACCAGAACGAACATCTTCTAATCCTGATCGTATTTCTTTGCAACGCGCTTCATCTCGCGAGCGCATTTCCTTTGAAAATGTCAATTCAACTAGTTTTGATCCCGCTTTTCTAAGTAAAGTTGATAATTTTGCCAAGATATTTGGAATTCAAAAAGAATGTTATGAGAGAATAAGTAATTTAAAATTACAAGGATTTTCTGAGTATTTCATTCAACAAACTTTTTCCCATAGTCTACAGGTCTTTACAGACACCTATGAATTGATTGCTAAGATGGAAAAGCACTTAGCTAAACTTCAAGGTGCTGAAGCAAATAACCTGAAGATAGTTGCATTCAAGAGCAAAAATTATGGGCTTTGCATTATTTTGTGAAATGTTCAAAGATTCTTCTATGCAGCGAAAAGGACACGCTTGCTCTTTCTTTTTCTGAATATTTATGGGAAAATGAGTCTACCTATTACCGTGGGGATGGAGGAGCATTTACTAATTTGTATATCAAATTAATAAATGAAACTCATTCCTATCTTTTTCAAAGTGCAAATGACAATGTTTCAGGGATTATCAAATCCGATAGTTTCATCCCTCTAATTAATGGGGTATGCAACTTTAAAAACGATTTTCAACCAAGTTGTTTTCGTTCTGCGAATTTAGATTTGAGTAATTCGATTGATACAATTATAATTCAATTAAAGGAAGAACTCAAAAAAATTGAAAGAGAAGAGAAAGTGTTCATCGATATTACACTTTTATTGCAGCCAAGAGGCCCTGACGAACGAGGAGTTTTGATAACAGCTATAAAAAAGGAGCTTAAAGCAAAACACTCGGTCGTAATAGGTGGGCTAGTGGTATTGGAACCAGGTATTGGAGGTTACTTCTTTTTCAGTAAACAAGAAGGGTTAATAAATGAATTTACAGGATCGTTACTCAACTTTCAAGGGAATATTGGAGCTCATCCAGATATGGTCTCTTTGATGAGCGGTATCATTAATCAGCTCGACGATAAAATACCGAAGAAGTCTTTGAGTGCCTCTTCATCTTCAAGTTCCTCATCTTCCTCCTCCTCTTCTTCCTCTTCCTCTTCCTCTTCTTCCTCCCAAAGTATTTCTTCATCAGTCGTGTTATCAATTAATGAGGAAGACGATAAAACAAAGGCTAAAGAAATCTTTAAGGAAATTTCAACTTTTATAAATGCGTTAGATGCTAGTACCAACACTATAAATGTATACTATAAGAAACTTTTTGGATCATTTTTGAATTTAATAGGCACTCCTGAGTTTTTAGAGCAAAAAAACCTGGGCGTTGATAATTTATATAGACTAAATATATATTTAAATAGTTTAAGTAAATTAAATGATTGTATTTATCGAATGGATAAGGTGAATTCTTTTGATGGAGCCTTGCTAGAAGTTAACAAAGGATTTGAAGAGTTCCTCAATTTAGTTAATTTTTGGACTCCCGAAGAACGATTAAAAGTACCTGAATTTTTCATAGGAAAGATCCAAAATAGTCAAATTGATCATGCCTCATTTCTGTTTAGTAGCGGTATGTCTGCTATCGATCATGCTTTTAATGTTTTATTAGTTCATAAAGAAATGAATGTTATGTTTTTAGATGCCAGTTACTATGAACTTACTGAAGAAACAGGTTTTAAAGATTATATTAAGCATCGATGTGATGTCAATATCTCAAAAGCAGAAGATGCAATTAAGACAGCTAACAAACAAGCCATTATTTTTTTAGACCTTTATCCAAATTTTGCCACTTTATTAAAGGTAGAAAGAAATCCGGTCGAGGAACTCATAAAAGAAGGTGTCAAAGATAAAACACCCGAAAACCCTTTGACGATTTTGCTTGATATTTCGACAAGTCATTTGAAAGAAGACGAAGTGGATACAATTATCGCTCAATTCATGAGTAATATTGAGGAAGGTTGTTTAAAT
>Ga0364919_10349_pt1 | contig 16444 bp, 12 predicted proteins | sample SorcelJu500001C7_2_FD_206953 | JGI IMG/M metagenome (GOLD analysis project Ga0364919, IMG submission 206953) | Enriched cells from Trout Bog Lake Hypolimnion, Wisconsin, USA - BchlTB.June20.5000.01.C7 | ecosystem: Environmental > Aquatic > Freshwater > Lake > Hypolimnion/Profundal zone | place... | reverse complement strand
CGCTTTGGAATTTGCAATTCCAAACGATTTTGAAACTACTTTTCAAAATAGAATTAATCATTTGCTATCATTACTTGAATAATGTCAAATAATAATAATAGGCATGGAAAACATAAGCTTATAGTATACATTAATTATCCTTTTGTTATAATACTTATAAAAGTTAATTAGCATATCTTGATAAAGTCTCCAATACAGATATTACAAACGATTGAAGGTAAATAGTCGATGATAATTTAGATAAATTTTATGTCTCATGAAAAGTTCTATTACTTTTTCTGACCGGATTATTCCTTGTGGAATAGTTTTAGGTCACCGGACGCATTTATTAGATGCATGGCTGAAAATTCCAGAAAAAATAATATTGCCTGAAGTAAAAACAACTGGTGGCCGATTTGATTTGGAAATCATCAATGGTTCGACTAATGATTTAGACTACTTCAGACCAAACAAAAATCCATTAAAAATACTGAAAAGGCAACATACGACCAATATATCGAACCAGGTTATCTTTGATGCAAGATATGAGGTTGACTCAAATATTTCCCACTACCTCTTAGACACTCTTACAAGAATATTGATAGCCAAGGATTTAATGAATAAAAATGGAATGCAGGATACTGAAATAATAGTAATATTAAAAGAGAATCCAAGTCAACTTGCAAAAAACTTTTTTAAGACACTAAATTATCAAACAATAGAAACAGAATCTAATATTCAAGGTCTTATTGTACAGCACAAAATTCATCCCTCGAACTCTACCATCGAAAATATTATTTCTTACCCGGACTTTGGCTTTTTTGATACAACAAAATATGCATTCGAAAATATTCTTCAATACAGGCCTTCATATAACAGTCAGTTGGGAGAAAAAGTATTTATCAGTAGAAAAAATTCAAGAACAATAGAAAATGAAGATGAAATAGAAAAAATATTATCAGAATATGGGTTTAAGAAAGTCTATTTCGAAGACGGAAAGCTAAGTCTTGCTGAACAATGGGCAATAGTATCTGAGGCCAAGGAAATCGTTGCTATCCATGGTGCAGCGTTGTCATCGTTAATATTTAATCACATAAAAAATTTCGATACTTCAAAAAATGATCTTCCTAAAACAAAGCTAATTGAAATTTTTGGGCCGGGTTTTTTTGTTGGTTATTTTAGGTCAATGGCCTCAACCTTAGGAATAAACTGGATTGGAGTAAGAGGCAAAATAACCCCAGATGTCCTTAGGGATATGGATTTTAATGAAAGAGGAAATGCTCCTGGGCATGCACATCAAGCAACCTCTTTTACTATAGATCCTTTTTCAATTCATCGAGCGATAGATACAATAAGCATAAATGAATAATTATATTATTTGCATATAGGGAAGATTTCTATTTTTGTTGTGATTAAGTAAAAAACGCATACTATATAGGCGTTTTCCAATGTGCTATTTACATCGGACCTTTTCTTTTGTTCTCAAAAGCTCCATCTAATACATCGTATTTTATTGCAATAAATCTTTATAAATTTGATTATTATGAAAATCATTAATTTAAGTGATTTTATTTGCAATTGGAATTGGCTAAAAGATGAATTTAATAACACTGATCAAGAATGGCTTCACTTTTCTAGTCAAGCAGTAAATATTTTGAGTATAATTCCAAAAAAAGATGCGATTTCTAGGTTTATTACCGCCTCAAGAGCAGTAAATGAAGCAAAAAAAGGCAACTCAGTACTTGTTTCTCATGGACCGGGACCAACTTTTTATGGAGCAACTATTGCGAAATTAATTTATCCTGACTTGCCACATCTTGCGTGTTCTTTCAATTTTACAGATTTACCTATGGGTGGTTATCGTAAGTTGATGATAGAAGCTTATAAGCAAGTTAGTAAGTTCATTACATACTCTACTATTGAACGCAAAATTTATTCGGAATATTTTAACATATCGATTGACTCAATTGATATGTTGCATTGGGCTGTTCATAAGCCCATAATTAATATTGACGAGATTCCGATAGAGAATGGGCGATATATATGTGCTTTAGGTAGCCAAGGAAGAGATTATAAGACACTTTTTAGAGCTATAAAAAAACATAAACACATAAAACTTGTTGTTGTCGCAAGTAAGAATAGTATATTAGATTTAGAAATTCCAGAAAACGTTAAAATATATTCTAATATTCCACTAACTCAAGCTCAAAATATTTTAGCAAATAGTGATTTTATGGTATTACCTCTGAGAGATAGTAAAGTACCTTGTGGGCATGTCACTATTGTTTCAGGAATGTTTTATAAAAAAGCGATTTTAGTAACTGATTCAAAAGGTGTACATGATTATATTCAGGATGAGAAGACTGGACTATTTTTTGAACCAAATAACCCAACTGACTTATCAACAAAAATTAAAAGCTTGTGGGATGATACACCAAAAAAAATGGTGCTTAGTGAACAGGGTCTTGCATTTGCAAATAAACATTGTACACACGAAAATATCGTTAATTATTTTGATGAATTTATATTAAAATATAGTTAATAATGTTTGTAATGCAATATAATAAAAGGGATATAGAAATAAGAAAACAATTGGAGATAACTTTATTTTAATCTTTTATTTTATAAATATTAATTGTATTTTGATAAATTATACAAATAATTATAGTAAAAAAAAGATTTATGTTTGCTGAGGTGAGTTAAATGTAAATTTATTTGCAATAAATATGTAAAAGCAAATACTTGCAACATTATTTATTTAATTGCTATATATAGCAAGAACGCTTTCTATTAAAATCGTTTATTTAGTCTGGCCATATGATTAGAAACCCCTATTCGTTCTTTTTATTGTATTTTTTAGTAAGCGAAACTTAGAAGTTAATGGATTAAGTAATTTCCAGCGGTCCCATACAGGAAGTTTACTAATATCAGTACGAGAACTTCGCTGATAACCTATGCTAGGAACAATTACAAAGGTGCTAATGTCACGATTTTGCATACGGAATGTTGTTAGAGCACCATCATAGAACATTGGGCCCCCATCAGGGTGTCCAGGTGGTCGCTCAAGTACTTGTTCCAAAAACTCAATGAACCTGTCGAAGATGTATCCATTTATAGCATAAAAATGTCTAAGAGGTAATGGGTCTGTAACTCTTTCAAGTCGTTTATTTGACGATAGTTCACATTTATATTCATGTCCGAGATATAAAAAACCCCAAGTAGTCAGAACAAGTTCTTGTAAAGCCTCAGCAGCGATTTTATTGATATCAGAAATAAATCCAATATCATCCTCCATAATTAAAATATTGGTTAGATCATCATTTTTTGCTTTTTTTATGGCGTTCATATGACTTAAAAAACAACCTCTGACACCTGCACTCGGAAACCCAGCAGCGATTTCTGGTCGGATTGCAGTAAAAAAATCGACTTTTTCATTTTCTATTGGCCATCCAATTCGCTTGAATTCATCTCTGGTTTCTGCTCTTCTGTCCGCTCGTTCAGGAAGATTGATAATAGCAGTTCTATCGAAGTAATCAATAATGGTCATGTTCAGTAAGTTTTTTTTAACTCAATTTTTTTTGATCTTTTTTTGATTCTCGTTCTGTACGTATCCATGTACTGCTTTTCTTTTTCAATATCATTCCAACATAGATTGGGATTTTCCAAAGAATATAGAGCGGAGCGGCTGCAAGGTAGAGCCATGTTGATAATGGTGCACCTCTTTGAATCTGTCCGGATATGACGTAAAATACCAGGATAAGCCAGAAGGAACTGGCAAGCATAAGCCATGCTCCATCGAGCAGCATGAGTGCACCAGCAGTGGCAAGGCTGAACAACATGACCAGCAGCGAGAGCGGGGGAGTGGCGAGTTCGGCCAGAGCATACAGGTAGCGGGTTTGACCTGTTGCAGCAAAAAGTTTAAGGAGAGGTAGTGTCATCTTTCTAACGAGCATAAAACGCCCGCCTTCCCATCGGCTCCTCTGACTTGTAGCGCTTTTACCTGAAGTTACCATTTCGCTGCGAATGACAGCATCGGGATTATAACTTACAGTGATACCGTCTACAAGGAGACGTAGTGTGAACTCCATATCTTCGACAACTGAATGGCAGGGCCACCCATATTGTTTGAGAAGTTCTGTTTTAAAGGCCATACCGTTGCCTTTCAATACTGCAGTGCCTGCTAAGCGGACAGAACCGGCCATGCGCAAATGGCAGAATATGTTAAAGGCGGCATCGCTGAGGCCTGGCCGCCATCCTGCATCCGGGTTACTGACACTGTTAAATGCCTGAACGACCTGAATTTTCGGATTACTGAGGGATGCGCTGATTTCGCGGAGATAGTTTCTGTCGGGGGAGACATCAGCATCGATAATGGTGATGATATCTGTATTGCGATAGATTTCAAGATAGTTCTTGAGGAACCAGTCGAGTGCCTGACCCTTGCCTCTGTTAATGTTATCAAAGCGCTCAAAAACAAGAGCACCAGCATTGCGGGCTTTTTCAGCAGTACTGTCTGTACAGTTGTCGGCAATAATAAAGATTTTTAATTTATTTGTCGGAAAGTCGCATGCAAGGACACCTTCAATGGTGTGGACAATACCCTCTTCTTCATTATGGGCAGGTATCAGTACTCCGATATTTAGAACTCTTTTGTCTTTAGTGACTTCTTTTTTGAACAGGTATGCCGCAATTGTACACATCAGCAGATAGCCTGCCGGCAAGGCCAGAATAATGAGCAAGCTTTTCACAAAGATTTCAACAATGATCATGTTGTTTCTCCTTCTTCATGGAACAGATTAACCATCTGCTGATTGTTGATATGCTGGTTATAAAGTGAAATGACTTTTTTCCGTCCTGCTCGTCCAAAGACACAGCGAAGCTCTGGATTCTTAAGCAGTTTTCGAATCTGAAGAGCGAGATCATCAGCATCTCCAGGAGTAGCCAGCAGTCCGTCATGTTCATGTTCAATCAATTCAGGGATGCCTGTTATCCTGGTTGATATCACAGGGATCTCTTTGGCCATGGCTTCCATAAGTACAACTGGTACGCCTTCCGCAAAACTTGCCAGTACAAAAATATCAGCTTTGTCATAATACTCACGGACGGTATTCTGCCCGAGAACACCTGTGAAAGTTACTATATCTTTGAGGTTGTTAATTGTTGTGAATTGTTCAAGCGACCTGCTGTCTGGGCCTTCACCAATTATGGTGACCTTAAATAGAAGACCCTCCTGTTTCAGAACCCGGCATGCTTCGAGCAGGATATGCTGTCCTTTAGCTGGAACAAGCCTTCCGACACATAGGATGTTTGGTATAGCATTATGGGGTTCTTCTCTGACGGAGTAGAGGTCTGGGTTTACCCCGCAACGAACGATGTGGAATTTATCCCACTTTGCAGGTTCGCTGATGCGCATGATCTGGCTCAGGCAGTAATGGCTGATGCAGCGGATAAAGGCAGCTTCCTGAACTTTTTCCTCAAGCATGGCGGAGTCCACACGGTAAAAAATATCAGGCCCGTGTACCGATAGACTGTAATTTATTCCCCCATATATTTTTATGAGCATGGCAACAATGGCGGTCGGGTTTGCAAAATGCTCATGGATATGGCTGATCCCCAGCCTGTGCAGCCATTGTAAAAGAATGCCAGCTTCAGCAAAATAGGCAAGTGCCTTTACCGGGCTTTTTGGTCCTTTCGTCAGCAGTTTTATGGCTCCTCCCGCCATTCGCAGGTACCCTAATGGACTTTTCTGTAAACAATGCAGATGAGCGCTGAGTATCAATGGTATAGGTTGGGAAAGTACCATAAAAGTTTTTTCAGCTTCCATTTGTTCATCAGAAGTCATAACCTTAAGGTTAGTGGGCTTGTGAATTGATGCTGTATGGACAATCATTCCCGCTTTACGGAGTGACTCGATCTCCCTGTATATAAAAGTATGGGAAATAGCAGGATACTCGCTGCAGAGATAGGCTATGGCTCTTGTTGTCATGTGCCGGGGGTTGAAAGTCCTGTTTTAAGGGTGCTGCGCTTGTTTTTAAGGGGTTTGTTGAATAGTTTGCCGAAATAAAAGCGCAAAATGCCGACGAGTTGGGGTATAACCACTAGTGAACAGTGCCATGCGTATTTTTTTGCTTCTGTTCTGTTCAGGTTATTTTCACGCATGAATTTCTCAATTCTGAACAGCCTGGGTGAAAGAAGCATTGTAGTTCCTGCTATGATACTAAGCACAGAACCGGTAAATAAAATGTAGCTCTGCTGAAGTATAAGAAGGATTATTCCTGCAACCAAAAAGATGAAAAATCCCGCTCCCTTAAGCATAATCCTTCGCAGATCAGCTTTCCAGAAATTGCTTCCACTCTTTGAAACCCGATTCTGAATTGCCGCGAATCCGTATCCAGACCGGAAAGAGCGCTTAAAGTACTGGCTTGTTTTAAGCATAGCCAAGTCATGACTGGTCATAAGTGCATCAAGCATGAGAATTTTCCAGCCCTTCCGGTGTATGCGCCAGCTCAGTTCAGGGTCTTCCCCTCCCACAAGTTCTTCATCATAGCCGCCGGTTGCTTCAAGAGCAGTGCGGCGGATCAGAACATCACCACCAAAGCTGTCGCATTCGCCAGGTTTAGCGTTCCACTCCAAATCGCCGATCCAGTTAAAAAAGGAACGTTCCGGATGCAGTTCTTTTCTGTAGCCCCTGACAGCTCCGACAGTCGGGTTCTTCATCGCGTGTATAGCGGTATTCAACCACTTTGGGTCAAGGATTGTATCCGAATCGAGAAACTGGACATAAGGTGAGCAACCGGCTTTCCATCCAGCATTTCTTCCAAGGCCAGGTGTAGGATATTCTGGGTTTAGTTTGATAACATTAACTTGGATGAAACTTTGGGCAATAGCAACGCTTCGGTCAGTTGAGCCGCCATCAGAATAGATAATATGAGTCTTTAGTTCAGGGTAGCTTCCTGAAAAGATTGATCTGATGCAGCGTTCAAGCGTTTTTTCACAATTGACGCCGATAATGATGCAATCAATGTCCGGCAGCTCTGTTTGTTTTATATAGTCAGATAGAATCTCTCTCATCTATAGGTTGACCTATTGTTGTTTCGTGAGTAATAAATTTTACTTTCTATCCCTATCGTATTTTTATTCATGAGAGTAGTGATATTTGAGGCGTACAATAAAACCTGTTGCAATTCCAGTAAGAACTCCAGCATTGTTGGCAAGAACATTGATGGCACTGAAGCTCTCCTCGGTTATTAATATATGTAAGGTTTCAAGGAGGTAGCCTATTGGCGTCATAGCCAGAGAGAGTAGAAAAGCGTTTTTTCGGCTTTTAAACAGAATGATTGGAATAAATGAGAGCACACTGTAAAGTATCATGTGTAGCATAGTATCAAGCAGGAAAAAATTGTGAATAAATGTTGTTAGAGGGATGAAACTTCCAATAAAGAGAAATAAAAGTACCAGTAACCAGTATATCAGGAGTGACCGGTTAGTATTCCATTCAGGTTTTAGAAGATTGTCTTCTCGAAGCAGGTTCTTCATGCACTTAATCTCAAAACAAATTACCCGATAAATCGCGATGGTTTCAAGCTTGGTGATGGAATAAAACGGGTTCCATTTTCTATCCGGTTTTGCTCCGTTTTGGCGTCAAGCTGGCCAGTGTCACTATTGACAGCAAGGACCTTTGAGGAGTTGAGAAGCATACCAATCAGAGAACCGTTGCAAAGCATGTAAACAGGGTTAATCATGGCGTTCAACAGATTATCGATCATAAAAATACCAAGAAAGACTGCCATAACAGCAGAGTTGCCCCATGTTTGTGTTTTCCATAACTCTGGTTTAACTCGCCAAAAAAAGAGGAAAAGTGGCAATTGAATGGCGATAACCATCACGATAAGCCCATATATTCCGTTTGTGCCATAGGTGATGATCCATAATCCGTCAGTAATACTGATATCTTTGCCTTTTTCATCGTAAACTCTTGAACGGCCATATCCGCCCCACCCGAAAAAACTGCCTTGCAGTGCTTTTTGTACAAGAATTGTCTCATTGTCAAAACGGAATTGTAGCGATCCTGAGCGATCACTACTGTATTGTTGAGATATGGCGTCAGAAAGATTTCGCCCATCCCAGATGCCGGTTGTTCTAGTGTAAATATAGAGATGTGGAACAATAAGCAGGATTAGAACCAGAAAGGTTGTTTTCGTTTTATTTGAAATATAAGTAACGATGAGAGCTATGACAAGCAGGGAAATAGCCCCCATCGAACGCATCATGATGTTTGTGAAAATAAGCAGCATAAGAAGGTAGAGCGAAGGTATGTGCATGATCTTTTTTGGCAGCAACCCGGTGAAAAGCATCCATATTCCTAGGAATACACCGAGTACCATCCACATTGCAGTCATGAGCCCGTGTTCCATATAGACCATCGGTCTGTATCCACCCCCTTGTCTGAGTGTCTGAATAAAGTCGTGTTGATGAAAACCGTAGGTAAGTCTATGCAACTGAGGGCTCATGATCAATTCATACCAGCAGAATGGGGTGTAAACAAGTGTGCCGATAAAAATGATATAAGCAAGCATTTTTATGCTCTCTTCATCGGTGAAATATATTCTTGCGATATAGTAGGACATTCCCCACTTTTCGCTTTGGGCCAAACTTGACGCGAGGCCGTCATAAGGCCCTAGGCCATTGGCTATTGAGGAAAAAAAGGGGGCAGTGCACCATAGTATCATTGGAATGTCAGCAGCATTGAACTTGAATTTCGACAGTTGTTCTTTGTCAAAGTGATAAGCGCTCCCCAAAATACTTAGGCATATAACTGCTGTTTTTGTGTTTTTAAGGAGGAAAATGTCGTAATTGGCAACAGGTAGAAACATCCACCCAAAAACAAAGGCTATTGCTATTGCCTTACGAGGACCAAGCTTCTTAAAAAGAGCCACAACCACAAGAGGAAAAGCCAGGAAAGCGATTGGTACTAAGATATTTCCGGGAGCGCCACCCATTGTTACCAGTCCTTATTTTTGTTTCTCGTCATTCTCATGCCGGAAGACTGCCGGTATGCCCACCGCTGTTGCATTGGAAGGGATATCATTTATGACGACAGCATTGGCCCCTATTCGTGCATTGGCACCGATATGGATGCCTCCAAGAATTTTTGCTCCAGCACCTATATCAACATGTCCTTCGATAATCGGAAGGCCGGGTTTGGAGCCCGCTCCGATGGTGACCTGCTGAAAGATAAGGCAGTTCGGGCCGATTTGAGCATCTGGATGGATAACTATCCCGTTTGGATGAGGTATCAGTAGCCCCCCATCGATTTTTGAGTTCAGTGGGATGTCCGCTCCGCTTATTGCGCTCCAGAACCTGTATTGAATTACTATAATTGGCCTGATTATTTTTGACATAAGACCGCTATTTGTTCTAAGGAGCTGATAATGTCGTATTGCGGCGAGCAGTTTTTTTCCGGGTTCGAACCGCCCTCGAACAGGGTTTTCTCTTTTCCAATCAGGTTCCGTTGCTGATATCATGGTTGTGATGTTTTGTCCAAGAGGCATGGGTAGCCCTGATCAAGCTGTGCTGGAAAGTTCCTCATTTATGGTACTCCTCTTTCGATATTGTTTTCTTTTTTTTAAGAGAAGTGTTAATAATAGTTTTGATTTTTATCATGAGTTCCTTAGCTGCGGGAAGATTCTGAATAATTTCTTCAATCTTTTTGGTGTTGATTTTGTCAAGAATTTCAGGTTGTTTTTCAAGGAGTTTGTCAATGTTCATGCTGCGCTTGAGACCGCCCCAATTAAGAAGTGTTGCAATTGCGGGAACTTTAAGGTGTACAAGAAGTTCAGCAGCTTTCCTTAAATCGTTGAATTTGGTGCTCTCTCCGACGGATATCAGAACTATAATGTCGGCATAAAGAGCAAGGTGTTCGGTCAGGCCGCTATGTAGTATAGGTGCACAGTCGATGCATATATAGTCGTACTCTTTTCTGGCTAAATCAAAAAGCTCCTTGATGCGATATTGCGAAATGTTTCCGACCATGTTGTTTCCGGCATGTATGATACTGATGTTGTACGTTGGACTACTGACGATGAAGTTTTTCCAAGGCTCTGTTGAGTTGAGAAAGTCTGATAAACCTTTAGGTTCCGATGATAGATCAGCAATTTTATTGAGAGCAGGGTCAGCGAAGTTTCCTTCAATCATAAGGACTTTCGGCGCGAGTGTTGAGAGAGCCTGTGCTGTATTCAGGGAAAGTGAGGTGCAGCCAGAATCGCTGTCTACACCAGTAAAGAGGATGATCGCAGCATTGGATTCAACTTTTTCAAGAGTCAGTTTGACAGTAAAACTTTTAATAGCTTTCGATCCATCATTGTCTGTTGCAGAAGAAATCAGTTGATAAAATGGAATGTTGTCTGTTGATAGTGGAACAATACATGCTGGTGGATAACCGAGGGCATGTTCGATGTCTTTTGAACGACGTATACGGTTGTCGAAATAGTCATAAGCAAAAAATACACCTCCTACAGCCCCGAATGAGACACTGAAAAAGATAATAAACAGTTTGTTAATGTTTGAACCTTCTGCATGATCTGGCTTACGGGCGGAAGATTCAATTGAGAGGTGAAGGGGAGCTTTACCTTCAACCTCAAGTACTTGAATTCTGGTATCAATTTGATCAAGGAGCTCTCTTTTATGTTTTAGTTCTGCTTCAAGTGACTCGCCAATATGAATTCCAACTGAAGTCTTTATTGCCTCATCACTGGCCTTTTTAAGTTCCTCACCAACTTGCTTTTCAACGGTTTTTGTTCTTTCGAAGTCACTTTTTGCTGTTATCAAATCTTTATTCAGTCCGAAGTCACGTATTCCATATAGAATTTTATGTGCATTTTTATTGAGTTCTTTCTTTTGTTTTTTTTCATACTCACTCATCGAATTCATCCGATCTTCAATATAAATACGGTCCGGATTATTTTTAGTTAATCCATCGGTAGAACTTCTCATCTGTTGTTGTTGCTGATAAGTCCATGAACTGGTTAAATTAAGAGAAGCGTCTTTCATAACCATATCCTCAACCATTGGTTCAAGGGAAAGGTTTTTTATCTGGGTGTTTAATTTTTCTTTTTCATCTAATTGAGTTTTAGCCGTTATCTGTTCACCAAGTGATTTGAGATAAAGCAATTGAAGTTGTTCAGTTTTTTTTCCAGCAAAGTTAAAATTTTCAGAAAAAGTGGCGGTATTAATCTCTTTTGTGAGAATAATCAGTTTATTTTCGATAGTGCTGATATCAGTTGACAATTCATTTTTTTTGTTTCTCAGGAAAACCAGTCGATCATTGTCCTGCATTTCGGTGTTTTTGCGAACCTTTTCAAGAAACACTGCCATAAATTTATTAACAAGCGGTGCAAGGCCTTCTTTTTTAAGGCTTGATGCGGTTATTTCAATAAGGTGAGTGCCAATTAAAGGGTTGGTTTTTATGATAAAAGAGAGTATTGTTGCGCACTTATCGGTAGGCATCCCTTTTGGAAATAGTGATGCTTTTTCGTCAGGCGTCAGTTTTTCAACTGTTTTTTTTAGGACATCAAAAGACATCATGCGTTGTGCCTGTGTGCGGGCATAGTCCTGATAGTAGTTTATGATCTGTGGGTCATCACTTGAAGTGATCAGTGAGGGCATAACCGGATCTACCCGCATGATAGCTTTAACAACGTAGTTGGGTTTGCTTATCAACAGAACAACAGGGACTGTTAAAGTGAAAAGAAAAGAGCCGATTATAAGAATAAACAGTCCATACCGTTTGGTAAAACCTATAAAATCAAGGGATTTCGATCGCTTTCCATAAGGAAGAGGCTCTCTCACTGAGTGCTCATTAATCATGCAAATCAATTTTTTTAATCACGCTTTTCAATGTAGAGTAAATTGAGCAATCGTGTAGTGGCATCATCCCATGAGTAACTATGTGCCTTACTGTAAGCACGGTCGGACAACTCCTGCCAATCATTTGTGGATTTGCTGCAAATGGCAATGATGGCTGCAGCCATTTCTTCGGATGACTCCTTGGTCACCAAGATTCCTGTTCCATCGCCAAGTAATTCGGTTGCCGCACCAATCGGAACTGCAATGACCGGTGTGCGACACGCCATTGCTTCAAGAATTGGCAAACCAAAACTGTCGAGTCGCGACCCAAATAACCAGGCATCACAAGCGCTATAAATCTTCTTGAGATTGGCTTGCTCCGGGCGATAGTAAAATTCGGTATTCTTTGGTAAAGGAACCTCGTTTGAAGGCCTGTCAGCGCCGAAAGAAACGACTTTTAGCTCTGGTATTTGTTGGCGAGCAAGTTCGCACGCGCGAGTACAAATGTCAGCACCTTTGAAGTGTGCAATTGCATAGACAAAGCCAACCGTAGGTGTATATTGCTTACTTCTCGGATTAGCATTAAACTGCGTAAGATTAACCGCATTTGGTATAACAGTAATACCCAAATTACCAAGTTTTTCTTCTATCGTTTGCTTGAGATCAGATGAAATGGCAATCTTCAAATTGGGTAATTGCAAGGCTGCATGAACCTTATCTATGGTTTTATGCCCGGGAAAGACTTCGTAGCCCTGAATCAAATGAACTTTTCGGCCTTTGCATGCAGGCATGGCATGCATCCAGACTGCAGTTTCCCACCAGGTTGCAATAATGATGTCAGCATCAGGAACATCGGAGGCCGTGATGGCGCGAGGGCGTTCCAGGACTTTGTGTGTAATGCCGGATAACGCAATGTGGCCCGGTTGAGGTGAGGCATTATTTCTCAGTTGTTGCCAATTATTCTTGAGCAAGGCACGAGCTTTGTTGCGTAGAGTCATGCGATCCGGGGCACAGGTAACTACCAACACTTGGTGACCTCGTGCTACTAGATGTTGCGCATAGATGGCAACTACTCGATTTCCACCTGTTAGGTTGTCGGATGGCAATAAAAAAGTGATACGCATGTTTTGATTTTTTACCTATGCAGAGCTTTTAATCTCTCAGGGTTGAATTCCCCGCCACTTGTGGCGAAATTTAGAATTTCTAAAAAAAGATACCCCGCTGCTTGCGGCGGGGAGTTTCATTCAATAAAATAGGCATTTGACTCAACAGAATATGGATTATCATTACATAAGTATATGTAAAATAGCTGCTTTATATAATTAATAGGTAGGAAAACCTTCATTGTTGAAATGCTTGCATTATAAGTTTGGTTGTGTAGCCCCAAGCTCTTCGTATTAATTTCCGAAGCATCCATTAGCGTTGTATCCATGTCAGGAAGTCAACACCTTGGTACAACAGGTATAAGGGGATGACAAAACGAGCTATTGTAGAGTTCACATCTTCATGGGCGGTGTTTGTTTTGGCATTGACCATTTCTAAATCCTTTGGACTTTTTACGCAATAAGGAAAAGATCAAGTATTCGTGATAAGATTTCAGTTTGAACATATTAGGCCAGCAATTCGGCCATCTTGTCGATAACTCCTCATTCAGCATGTGGGATCGTAAGTCCAGCATAACGCATTGAGGTTTTCATAATTAACAGGAAGTTTAAATATTGAATGTCGACAACATAACTACTTAGAGAAGGTATTATAACTTATTATGAATAAGTAGGTTAATCTGTATATTCAACAATTAATTTCATCTAATTTTTTTATCAGGGGTGCCAACTGATTTTATTTGTCCATTTTCAAGAGTGTAGAGTAGGTCACAGTGTTCAATAGTGCTAAGCCGGTGAGCAACAATAATAATGGTTTTAGACCCTTGTAACTCGCGTACAGCTTCCATAACGCCGTGTTCTGTTGCAGTGTCAAGTGCACTTGTCGCTTCGTCAAGGACCAGCACAGATGGATCGTGATAGAGAGCACGTGCAATACCTATTCTTTGTCGCTGTCCTCCAGAAATCCGAACCCCTCTCTCTCCGACAACTGTATTAATTCCATCTGGAAGACTAAGAATAAAATCCTCCAGATGGGCAGCACGAATTGCATTTAAAACAGATTCTTGATTAATCTTTTCACTTGAGATTCCAAAGGCTATATTGCGAAGAAGTGTATCATCGGTAAGAAAAATTGATTGAGGAACATAACCTATCTGATTCTGCCAGCCTCGCAAATTTTTCTGAATATCTTCATCATCTACTTTTATAATGCCCTTATCTGGAGGTAAAAGGCCTAGTAACATATCAACCAAGGTGCTTTTTCCTGCTCCGCTTGTACCAATAAAACCAACTGATTCACCACATTTTATCGTGAGTGATATATCCTTAAGAGATGGTAAGACAACTCCAGGGTAGGTGTATGTAATGTTCTGTAACTCAAGGGAGTTATGAAAAGATGATTTTCTTGATGACGTTACAGAATCTTCCAGGGCAGAAAGGTTCAGATCCTTTTCAAGTATATCAATAACCGGTAAGCAGTATTTGAGCGATTGCACAACGTTCAACATACGGCTGACAGAGGGCATTAATCTAAATGTTACAACAGCAAAAAGTCCAAGTTTTGGAATGATGGTTTCCAGCGCCCCTCCCTGTGCAAGCATAACAAGCACCAGAGCGACAAGACCACAAACAGCAAGCAACTCAAGCCAAATTCGAGGAAGTTGTTGAATTGTATTGTTTAATTGACCAACTTTTGCACTTTCTTTATTATGAATGCTGTATTGGTTTAAAAAATCGTCTTCACGTCCAAGAAGTTTAACATCTTTGGCTCCGCCAAGACCTTGCTGTAAATCCTGAATACGCAATCCTTCTTGATGTTGTCGGTCTTTCCCCCAGCGTGTTATACTTCCTTCCGTATAGTGAAAGAAACCCCAACTCGTAACGCCAAGTACGCATACTATAGAGATTGTACCAATCGGTTCAGCAATAAGAAGCATAAGGCAAAGGCCTACGACGATTAATGATTCTGTGAACAACTGCAAGATGGGACTTAACACACTCCCTATGAAAATCGACACTTCATTGGTAACATTACGGATTAATTGTGCTGAGTTTCGTTGTAAATGAAATTCATAAGGTTGACGAAGGTAAATTGTAAACAATCCCAATGAGACTCTTGCTCCGATGCCAAAAGTAAAACGGTTTTGACTCCAGGTAAGAAATACCAAAAAAACAGCTTTTATGAAATAGACACAGAGCATTACAAGTAGCCCTCCAATGACTAGGGTGTGCTGGTCTGGATTACCAAAGAAATTCAGTATTGGTATCAGTGCCGGGTATTTTGCTGCAATATTGTGTTGTGTAAAAAGTGAGAGGGCAGGTATGACAAGACCGACTCCAAGCGTTTCGAGTCCGACACCGATCAGCATAAAAATAAAAAGGATAAAAGAATCCTTACGTTCTCTGGGCAACAGAATGCCCCAGATTTTCTTTATGTTAGAAGGGAGGTTGATGCTTTTCATAGTAAGTTTAGTGTTTTCATCTTGGTGTCTCTATTCAGTCAGTCAATCATTATTATTGCCCACTACTAGTTCCTGATGTGGTATTTTTTCCTGTGCTGATACTTGATCCTGTGGTGGTAGTGGTGTTCACAAATCCTGTTTGACCCCAAAGTTGGTTGCGTAATTTGGCCATTATACCAAACGATTCAGCAGTGTTAGTGCTGAGGCTAAGTACTGAGAGCGATGGGAGTAGCTTTTCAAGCGCGTAGTTGAATTTTGCTATACCGCTTGGGCTTATAAAAACTATGTCGTTAGATAAAAGCGAAAAGTTTTGGTTGAAATCACCGCGTTCAAGCAGGTTTCTCAGATCGACCTTGATAACATCGCCTTTGAGACTCTGTTGCCTGATAATAAAAACCTTTTCCGGATTAGCCTGTTTGTTCATACCACCGGCAAGCATTATTGCTTTAAGTACAGTCATTTCGCCTTTAATCTGAATGGCACCGGGTGTCACGACCTCACCCATGACATAAACCAGTTCATCGGTAGCTTCAGGAATATAGATGACATCATTGTTTCTGATAGGGGCGTTCAAAGCCATATTTCCGTTTTTAAGAAGATCTTGAAGGTCGATCCATATAACAGTATCATTGCCTCGGATAATGGCGCATTTGGTTAGCGCGTTCTCTTTACCTTGCTCTGGAAGGCCTCCTGCCAGAGCAAGTGCTTCAAGAAGAGATCCTTTACCGGGAAAATTGATAACCCCCGGTTTACTTACACGACCAAGAACAAAGGCTTTATTATTATGAAACTCCTGTACCCGTACTATAATTTCAGGTTTTATATAGAGGTTTTCCAGCTTTAAAGTGATCATGTCCTGCACTTCGTCCAAAGTGTGATTCAGAACGTTGATTCGCCCGATTCTCGGAATCGCGATGAACCCGTCTGGTGAGACTACAACGTTTTCCTGTGAAAGTTCAGGTCTGTGCCATACCTGAATACTGACTAAATCTCCAGGTCCCAGTCGGTATTGGTAGGTTTCATGAGGAGACATTGCCTCAATTTTTTCAGGGGTTG
>Ga0364919_10347_pt1 | contig 16587 bp, 16 predicted proteins | sample SorcelJu500001C7_2_FD_206953 | JGI IMG/M metagenome (GOLD analysis project Ga0364919, IMG submission 206953) | Enriched cells from Trout Bog Lake Hypolimnion, Wisconsin, USA - BchlTB.June20.5000.01.C7 | ecosystem: Environmental > Aquatic > Freshwater > Lake > Hypolimnion/Profundal zone | place... | reverse complement strand
TCTGGCAAACTACGCATCCATTCCGGTCATTAACGCGCTGACCGATACTTTTCATCCCTGTCAGATTCTTGCAGACCTGTTGACCATCAAGGAAACGCGAGGATCGCTCGACGACCTTGTAGTGGCCTGGATCGGGGACGGGAACAACGTGGCCAATTCATGGATCAATGCAGCGGCGCGCCTTGGGTTTACCCTTAATTTGGCATGCCCTCCCGGATATGAACCCGAGAAGCACATCATCAACTGGGCGCAGTCGCAGGGAAGAGGCATGATCAGCCTCATGCCCGATGCAAAAAAAGCCGTCGCACGGGCAGATGTTGTTTATACGGACGTCTGGACCAGCATGGGGCAGGAAGCCGAGGCCGAAAAGCGCCTCAATGCATTCAAGAATTTCCAGGTGAATGCCGAACTTCTGGCCGCTGCGCCTCCCCATTCCTTTGTTCTCCACTGCCTTCCGGCCCACCGGGGCGAGGAGATAACAGAGGACGTGCTCGAAGGGCCTCAGTCCGTTGTTTTCGATCAGGCCGAGAACCGGCTTCATTTGCAAATGGCTCTGCTGGACTGGCTGATAGGCAGCAGGGAATTGCTCTAATCGAGACCCTTCGCTTATTTTGACTCGATTTCTTTTTATGGAGTGAATTGGTAATGGGCATCAAGAAAGTTGTACTCGCCTACTCTGGCGGACTCGACACATCCATCATTCTCAAGTGGCTGGTCGAAACCTATAAATGCGAAGTTGTCGCTTTTTCCGCCGATCTCGGGCAGGATGAAGAACTCGACGGTGTTGAGAAGAAGGCTCTTGCAACCGGCGCCGTTAAAGCGCGCATTGAAGATTTGCGCGAAGAATTCGTGAAGGATTATGTCTTCCCTGCGTTTCGCGCAAATGCCGTTTATGAAGGCCAGTATCTTCTCGGCACCTCGATCGCCCGGCCTCTGATCGCAAAACACCAGATCCGAATCGCGGAAGAAGAAGGAGCAGACGCTGTCAGCCATGGAGCGACCGGCAAGGGCAACGACCAGGTGAGATTCGAACTAGCCTACATGGCCCTCAGGCCCGACATCAAAGTGATTGCGCCCTGGCGGGAATGGGACATGAAGTCGCGAAGCGATCTGATAGCATTTGCAACCAAGCACGGCATCCCGGTCCCGGTAACGAAAGAAAAACCCTATAGCTCTGACCGCAATATGCTCCATATCAGCTACGAGGGCGGCATTCTGGAAGACCCCTGGGCAGAACCTGACCCTGCCATGTTCGTGTTGACCGCAGCCCCGGAAGATGCTCCCGATAGAGCAGAAGTTATCGAAATCGAGTACGAAAAGGGAGATCCCGTTGCACTCGACGGCAAACGGATGGGCCCCGCCGGAATCCTCCAGTGTTTGAACAGGATCGGTGGAAAGCACGGAATCGGCCGCGTCGACCTGGTGGAGAACCGTCTGGTCGGCATGAAATCGCGTGGGGTGTATGAGACTCCCGGCGGCACTATCATGCGAGCCGCTCACATGGCCGTCGAATCCATAACCATGGATCGTGAGGTCATGCACCTGCGAGACACCCTCATCCCGGAATACTCTCGGATGATCTATAACGGTTTCTGGTTCTCACCGGAGATGCGCTTCCTGCAGAGTATGATGGACCTCGCGCAGGAAAACGTCTGGGGTACCGCGCGCATTAAACTCTACAAAGGTGGATGCTGCATCGTCGGGCGCAAGTCGAACCGATCCCTGTATCAACCCGGTTTCGCAACTTTTGAAGAAGACAACGTCTACCGCCAGGATGAGGCTACCGGATTTATCCGGCTGCTCGGCCTGAGACTGCGCATCGAGACCCTCGTAAAGCAGGGCGCGCAGCAGGCAGTCAAATCGAACTGAGGAGCCGTTCCGTAATGACAGAAAAGCTTTGGCAGGGCCGCTTCGATCAGCCCACAAACAAACTGGTCGAGGATTATACGGCATCGATCCACTACGACAACCGTCTTTTTCGCTACGATATCGAGGGAAGCATCGCCCACTGCCGTATGCTCGGCGAATGCGGCATTATTCCACACGATGAGGCTTGCACTATCGTCGAAGCGCTCGGTGAAATCCTGCGGGATCTCGAACGCGGCAAAGTCGCGCTCGACGCCTCCCAGGAAGATATCCACATGGCCATTGAAAGGGAACTCATCAGCAGGATAGGCGACACCGGAGGTAAACTCCATACCGCAAGAAGCCGAAATGACCAGATAGCTCTCGACATGCGACTTTATCTGCGGGACGTGCTTTCCCGCGCGCGCGTACTTCTGCTCGAGCTACAGCATGTTCTGGTCACCACGGCCGAGAACCTTCCCGACGTCGTCATGCCGGGGTTTACTCACCTCCAGCACGCGCAACCCGTTCTTTTCGCTCACCATCTCATGGCCTATTATGAAATGTTTCGCCGGGACGGTGAAAGATTCGGCGATTGCTTCTCCCGCACCAATGTTATGCCCCTTGGCAGTGCGGCTCTTGCCGGCACCACTTACCCCATCGACATGGAATGGACCGCCCGGTATCTGAACTTTCCACGGGTTGTCGCCAACAGCATGGACGCGGTCAGCGACCGCGATTATATGATCGAATTCTGTTCGGCATCCGCAATCTTCATGATGCACGTAAGCCGGATGGCTGAGGAATTGATCCTCTGGTCCAGCCAGGAGTTCGCCTTTATCGAGATAAGCGATGCTTTCTGCACTGGGTCCAGCATTATGCCCCAGAAAAAGAACCCGGATGTCCCGGAACTCATGCGAGGCAAATCCGGACGGGTGTACGGCAATCTTATGGCCCTGCTCACCATCACCAAGGGCCTTCCGCTTACTTACAATCGCGATCTCCAGGAAGATAAAGAGCCCGTGTTCGACACGGCCGATACCCTTCTGACCACCTTGAAGCTGCTTGCAAAATTGCTCCCCGAGATCAAAATCAATGAAGTAAGAATGGCAAACATGGCCACGCAAGGCTTTACGCTGGCAACCGACCTCGCAGATTACCTGGCAAGGAGAGGGGTTCCCTTCCGCAAAGCGCACCACATGGTTGGACAGGTGGTCCAATATTGCATACGGGAACGGAAGGAGTTGAGTGATTTAACGCTCGATGAATTCAAAGTTTTCCACAAAGTGTTCGATTCGGATGTGTTCCCGTACCTGGATATCCACAGTGTGATAGACCAGCGTACTTCCACGGGTGGGACCGCCGCCTCCAGAGTCAAAGAGGCCATCGCAAGGGCTAAAATTGATTTGGAAGCTTCCAGGCAGGAACTGCAACCATACCTGAAACCGGAAAAGTGATCATTATGCAAAAACCGCCCAACGCCAACCGTTTTACAGGATTGACAGGGATTATCTTTATTTCGTTTCTGGTTGCCCTCACACCGGGTTGCGGGAGAAAGCTCTTTCCTACGCCGACGGGAGGAGAAACCGCGCCCCAGGTGCGCGATCTCCAGCCACAGGTGACTTCCCAGGGAGTGGACCTGTCCTGGCTCGCTCCTGCGGGCGGTCAGGCTAAGGAACTCCGCTACTCGATTCTGAAATCCGAGGTCAAATGGGAGAACCGCAACTGCCCGGAGTGTCCTGGTCTTTCCGAACTCCACGAAGTCCAGTTCCTCGATGCGGCTTCAGCCGAGAAGGCCGGCTCCTCCCCCGACGGCAGAATTCATTGGGTCGATCCCAATGTTGCCCCTCACCATGCATATCGTTACCAGGTAGCGGTGCAGAATGCCAAGGGCAGCACGGTTGCCCTTTCCAATGCCGCCACGGCCCGGATTTATCCCGGCCCCACTGCTCCCGTCAACGTTGTTGCCGCAACCCAGCAGCAGGGGATTCTCATCCAATGGAAGCCCGGGAGCAAGGATGTCGAAGGGCACGAAATCAAAAACGATCTCTCTTTCCTGGTCGAAAGGCTTGTTCAGAACAAAGGCTGGGAAAAAGCTTCGCCCACTCCCGTCAAGGGCAATTCTTATCTCGACCAGACTGTTGCTTCGGAACAGAGTTACAGCTATCGGGTCGTGCCCGTGCTTTTCCTTGAAAATACCCAGATTTTCGGCGAATCATCCCCTGTTGTGATGGCCAGGGCGCCCGAAACGCTGCTTCCGCCTCCCCCCAACAGCATCTGGGTGGTTCCCGCTAAGGGCGCTCTTGAGATACGCTGGACCGAGAGTGATGGGAAGGTCGGCGGTTATCATGTTTACCGGCGTGAGGGAAAAGAAATAATCCGTCTGACCTCCAGCCCTATTCAGCATCCGCCTTTCGTGGACCATGGAGTTAAGCGAAACGCCACCTACTTTTATGCCGTATCGGCGGTTAGCGCGCAGGCGGAAAACAAGGAGGGATTGCTCTCCAAATGGGCCGAAATGCGGAATTTGCTGACGGAATAACGTGAGGATGTCCAATGCATCATTTTCAATACAAGGCCGACGAACTCTACTGTGAAGATGTCCCTATCCGGGTTGTCGTCGAGCAAATCGGGACTCCCTGCTATATTTACAGCCATGCCACTCTTAGCAACCATTTCAACGTTTTCGACAACGCTTTCAAGAGCGTCCCGCACCTCACATGCTTTTCGGTAAAAGCTAATTCTAATATAGCCGTGCTCAAGCTGTTCGGTTCGTTGGGCGGAGGCGTGGATATCGTTTCGGGCGGCGAGTTGTTTCGGTCTCGTAAGGCAGGCATTCCCCGTGAACGTATCGTCTATTCGGGTGTCGGAAAAACGGTCGAGGAGATCGATTATGCGCTCAGGGAAGACATCCTCATGTTCAATATCGAATCCACGCAGGAACTCGAGCAACTCGATCGGCGGGCCGCCTTCAACAACACCAGGGCACGGATCGCTCTGAGGGTAAATCCCGATATTGACCCCAACACGCACCCGTATATTTCAACCGGGATGAAGAAGAACAAATTCGGAATTTCCATTGAAAATGCCCTGAGAGCCTATGAAAAAGCCGCTAGCCTCCGCAATATCGACATTGTCGGGATCGACTGCCACATCGGCAGCCAACTGACTGAAGTGACGCCCTTTGTGGACGCGCTCAAGCGGCTGCGCGTGCTCATCGAACGTCTCGGGCAGGCCGGCATCGACATTCGCTACATCGACCTCGGAGGCGGGCTTGGCATAGTATACGACCAGGAAGTTCCTCCCCTGCCCCATGAATATGCCGCCGCAATTCTGCATGAACTCGGTAATGGCCCGTACACGCTAGTTTTCGAACCTGGCCGTGTAATCGTTGGCAATGCCGGTATTCTGGTAACCAAAGTTCTGTACACAAAACGCTCCCCCGCGAAGAATTTTGTCGTTACCGACGGTGCGATGAACGACTTGATCCGGCCCAGCCTTTATGGGGCCTACCATTATATTCAGCCCGTCATGAAGGCCCAGCGGGAAGCTCAGATTGTCGATGTCGTTGGTCCAATCTGCGAATCCGGTGATTTTCTCGCAAAAGACCGAGGCCTGCCCATGTTGAGCGCCGGCGAGTACCTGGCGGTAATGAGCGCCGGGGCATATGGATTTACGATGTCTTCCAACTATAACTCACGCCGCCGCGCTCCCGAAGTGCTCGTCAAAGGCGACCGGTACTTCGTAATAAGACAACGTGAAAGTTGGGAAGATCTCGTTGGGCTCGAAACAATTCCCGATTTTCTCCTCGGGTAAGACCTGAACAGACTTTGGAATAACTTATGACACAACAACGTATTCCCTTTTTCAAGATGACCGGAAGCGGTAACGATTTCATAATTGTAGACAACCGATCCCTCAGAATCGCCGGGGAACAAGGACGGGAACTCACGCGTCTGGCATGCCGCAGAAAACTGTCGGCTGGCGCCGATGGACTGATTCTCATAGAGGACGATCCCGAGGTCGATTTTAAATGGCGATTCTTCAATGCGGATGGAACCGAAGCGGAAATGTGCGGAAACGGCTCGCGCTGTGCCGCGCGGTTTGCCTATTTGAACGGAATCGTCCATAAGGAAAAAATCTCTTTCCGCACTCTTGCCGGAATCATCGAAGCCGAAATAAAAGGTGAGAACGTCAATGTTCGCATGACCCCTCCTCATGGCCTGGAAATTGACATTCCCCTTTTGCTGGAAGAACATGACCCGATCTGCCTGCACTTCATCAATACTGGCGTACCGCACGTGGTCTTCTTTATCGAAAGTGAGGCGCAACTCGATGAACTCGATGTCTTCAACCGCGGACGCACGCTCCGATTTCACCCTCGTTTTCAGCCGGCCGGCGCCAACGCCAATTTCGCTTTCGTGCAGGGTGTCCACAATCTCGCGGTAAGAACCTATGAACGAGGGGTCGAGGCCGAAACGCTGGCTTGCGGGACGGGTTCGATTGCCTCCGCCCTGGTCGGTGCCGCGAAAGGTTTTGTCGCATCTCCCGTGCAAGTCAAGCCCAGGAGCGGCGAAAGCCTCATTATTCACTTTGATAAAGTGTCGCGAGACGGTAAAATGGAATTTTTTGATGTCCGCCTGGAAGGTGATGCCAAAGTGGTTTACGATGCACATCTTTGGGAAGATACTCTCAGGTGAGAAGGAGGCTATATATGTTTCAAGGCGCAATGGTCGCGATCGTGACACCCTTTAAGAATGGTGGGATCGATGAAGCCGCATTCAGAGAGCTTATTGAATTCCAGATCCAAAACGGGACCACCGGGATAGTACCCTGCGGCACAACCGGCGAGTCTGCGACTCTATCCTGCGAGGAACATCAGCGTGTCGTCGCGATCGCCGTCGAGCAGGTGAACAAGCGCGTTCCCGTGATTGCCGGCACGGGCTCCAACAATACCGAGGAGGCTATCGTACTTACAAGGCACGCCCGGAAGGCAGGCGCTGACGGCGTACTCATGATCAGCCCTTATTACAACAAGCCGACCCAGGAGGGATTGTTTCTTCATTTTGAAAAAGTCGCAAAGACCGTCGATATTCCGATTATCGTCTACAATATCCCGGGTAGGACGGCCGTCAACATAGAACCTGATACCATTGCCCGCCTGTCGCGAATTGACAACATTGTCGGAGTCAAAGAGGCATCCGGCTCGATGAAACAGATCACCGACATCATTGCCCTGTGCGGAGAGAAGTTTACGGTCCTCTCGGGCGAAGATTTTCTCACTTTTCCCCTGATGTGCGTCGGAGGCAAAGGTGTCATATCCGTGGTCTCTAATATAGCTCCGAGGGACATGTCCGACCTCTGCGCGCTTTTCCTCTCGGGCAGATTCGAAGAGGCAAGAAAGCTCTATTACCGGCTCTTGCCCCTCTGTCACGCACTTTTTATAGAAACGAACCCGGCGCCGGTCAAAGCGGCCCTTGCAATGATGAATATAATCGCCGGCGATGAAGTCCGCCTGCCCCTGGCTCCAATGTCGGAAATGAACAAAATGCGTTTGAAAAGGGTTTTGGAAGATTACGGCCTTGTTCCACAAGCGGCCGAAAAGCTCAAAAACTGACAGCCCGGAAGGGGTCGGGAGGTCGAGTATTTGAGGTTATAACCTGTCCACTTGCCCCCTCGACAGTCAATCTCAGGCAGGCTATGGCAAGCCCCTCCCGCTTCAATGGGGGAGGCTGGGTGGGGGTGTCAATTCGTTCCTCCCCCTCCCACAATCGCGGAGGGGAGCGAGTTGTGACCAGGCTTCACTTTCTATTGGCTGGCCCAAGCTTTGGCCCGCTTTCACTTTCTGTTGGAACTTTTTTCAGGAGGGATCGACATGACCCGTGCGGCAGTCGCAGGCATAGCCGGACGAATGGGGTCCAGAATCGCTCAGATCATCAGGGAAACTGATGGCATCGAGCTTGCGGGCGGTTTCGAATATCCTCAATACCCCGGTATCGGCAAAGATCTGGCCGAGGTTATCGGCGGGCCGTCCACGGGCAACCTCATTGCAAGCGGAATAAACGATGTGCTGGAATCCGCCGACGTCATTATCGACTTCACCAACGCGGCGGTCTCCCTTGAGCACCTCAGACTTGCTTCTTCGCGCGGAAAGGCCATGGTAATCGGCTCTACGGGCTTTTCACCGGCTCAGCTCGCCGAGGCCGCAAAACTCGCGTCCCGGATACCCTGCGTTATCTCCCCGAATATGAGCATCGGGGTTAACATTCTCTTCAAAATGGTCTCGGACGCTGCGAGCCTGCTGGGAGACAATTTCGATGTCGAAATTGTCGAGGCCCATCATCGCTTCAAAAAGGATGCTCCCAGCGGCACCGCTGTCAAGCTTGCCCAGCTCATCGCCCGGTCGCTCAACAGGGACCTCTCCGAGGTCGGGGTCTACGCGCGCCATGGACTCATCGGCCAAAGAACCGACTCGGAAATTGGAATTCAGACCATTCGCGGTGGAGACATAGTTGGTGAGCATACAGTCATCTTCGCCGGTCTCGGAGAGCGAATCGAACTCGTACACCGCGCGCACAGCCGTGATAATTTCGCTGGGGGCGCAATCCTTGCCGCCAAATGGATAGTGACGCAGCCACCCGGCCTATACGACATGAGCGATGTGCTCGGTATCGCCTAGAGCATTGGAAACAAATAACCGGAGGTATGAATGACGATTCTAAAAGCGGAACGCCTGAAGCGGCTTCCACCTTATTTGTTTGCCGAAATTGACCGGTTGAAAGCCGAAATGATCGCTAAAGGAGTCGATGTAATCAACCTTGGAGTCGGTGATCCGGACCTCCCGACCCCTTCACATATTATAGACAAACTGGCCGCAACCGCCGGCGATCCGGCAAATCACCAGTATCCGTCCTATTCTGGAATGAACGATTTCAGGATCAGCGCCGCCGGTTGGTACAAGACACGCTTTGGAGTCGATCTCGATCCGCTCTCCGAGGTTCTGACACTCATCGGTTCCAAGGAAGGAATCGCCCACCTGCCGCTTGCCTTTATAAATCCCGGAGATCTCGCTCTCATACCCTCCCCTGCATACCCCGTCTACCATATTGCGACGATGTTTGCCGGTGGAGAATCCTGGTTCATGCCGCTTTTGAAAAAGAATGAATTCCTTCCGGATCTCGAAGCTATTCCGGCCGACGTTGCCAAACGCGCCCGGCTGATGTTTATCAACTACCCTAATAATCCGACCGGCGCAATTGCCGGCAGGGATTTTTTCGAGCGAGTTGTCCGCTTTGCTCAAGAATTCGATGTCATAATCTGCCACGATGCCGCCTATACCGAAATGGGGTTCGACGGCTATCGGCCCATGAGTTTTCTCGAAGTGCCGGGAGCCAGGGAAGTTGGAATTGAATTTCACTCTCTTTCGAAAACCTATAACATGACCGGCTGGCGGCTCGGGTTTGTTGTCGGAAACCGGGAGGTCGTCGCCGGCCTCGGGCAGATTAAAAGCAATATTGACTCAGGGGTTTTCAACGCCGTTCAATGGGCGGGAATCGCCGCCCTGGAAGGCAGCCAGGAACCGGTCCTCGAGATGCAGAGGATATACCGGGAAAGACGCGATATTCTCGTCTCCGGTCTCAAGCGGGCGGGCCTCGAAACCCAGACCCCCAAGGCCACCTTCTATGTCTGGTGTTCCACTCCGCCGGGTTACAGCTCTAAAGAGTTTACATCCCTGCTGCTGCGGGAGGCCGGAATAGTAACTACTCCCGGCAGCGGGTTCGGCGAACCCGGCGAAGGGTATGTTCGCTTGGCGCTGACGGTTCCCGTTGAACGCATCCGGGAAGCTGTCGAGCGCATCGGAAAACTCTCTTTCGGGGACCCGCAGACCAGTGGAAAAGACGGCAATAGGCCTCGGTAGCAATCTCGGGGATCCGGTCCGCATGTGTCTGGATGCTCTGCTGCTATTGCAAAGGCGCCCTGAAGTTAGTATGCTTAAGACCTCATCGCTGTACAGGACAAAACCGGTGGGTTTCGCGGGACAGGATTGGTTCGTTAACGCCGCAGTCCTGTGTGAAACCTCACTTGAACCATTGGCTCTCCTTGATTATTTGCTCGATTTGGAAAATAGTTTTGGACGGGTTCGCACGGTTAAATGGGGACCCCGGACCCTCGACCTGGACATACTCTATTACGGAAATCGGCGGATGGACCTGGCCAGTCTGAGAATACCCCATCCGCAAATGCAGGACAGGCTTTTCGTTCTTGTACCGCTGGCTGAAATCGAACCCGAATGGATTCATCCCGAATCGGGGCTTCGAGTTCGCGAAATGCTGGACCTGCTTCTCAAACGCGACCATCAACAGGAAATCCAGAAACTGAGCATCTGAAATGGCCCGATTTTTTGTCTATGCTTTGTTGCTTTGGCTGGCATACTTCCTGGTCAAGAAGTTCATTAAGTCTTTGTTTGGCCCTTCCGATGGCGGCTCGCCGACTCGTCCCGGCGACGCAGATCTCATCCGGGACCCACAGTGCGGGAAATATTTCCTTAAACAGACGGGCTTAAAAGGTGTCGTTAACGGCAAGGTTTTCCATTTTTGCAGTGAGGAATGCTACGACAAATACCGCAAACGCCACGATCGTATTTCAGGCGAATAAACCGCAACGGAGCAAATGATGAAATTCTTCATAGATACGGCTAATCTGACTGAAATCAAAGACGCGCACGATCTTGGGGTCCTGGACGGCGTTACGACCAATCCCAGCCTTATCGCAAAAGAGGGAATCGCCGGGAGCAGTGATTTCAGGAAACACATTAAAGAGATTTGCGATATCGTTCAGGGACCGGTCAGCGCAGAGGGGGGTCGCGCCGATTTTGACGGCATGCTCGCTGAAGCCCACGAACTCGCGGAAATCGATCCGCATGTGGTTGTAAAGATTCCCATGACCACAGTCGGCCTCAAGGCCGTCAAGAATTTGTCTCAGCAGGGGATACAGACCAACGTTACCCTGATATTCTCTCCCCTTCAGGCTCTGCTCGCAGCTAAAGCCGGGGCCGCCTACGTGAGCCCGTTCGTGGGAAGGCTGGACGATATATCCCAGGACGGCATGGAACTCGTGAAACAAATCCTTGATATCTTCTCTAATTACCTTTTCGAAACTGAAATTATCGTCGCCAGCATACGAAATCCTATGCACGTACTCACTGCGGCACGTTTAGGCGCGGATATTGCTACAATCCCTTACAAGGTCATCGAGCAGCTCGTTCGACACCCATTGACCGACATCGGAATAGAAAAGTTCTTGCAGGACTGGAAAAAGGTTGACAATAAGTAGACAGCACAGAGTACAGAGTACGGAAACAATACGGCAAGTCTGAAAGCCGGTGAAGGAGGGTTATGAAGCGCTTGGCGAAGTTTGTCGAATATATTCTTTTCGCCTTGGCTGTGGTCTCTTTGACGCCATGTTTCCCGGCCCGGTCGAGCGCTGAAATTTTTAAATACGTGGATAAAGACGGTGTAATTCATTTTACGAATACGCCGACCAGCGGACAGTCGACCGCCGTTTCCCTGCCCCCGTTGAATCAGGCTAATTTTCAAAAATTTTTTCCGGCTTATCCGAGCTTCCAATATTATCAGTCCAGATCTCTTTATCCGCTCTCCTCTCTCCCCAATCAGGCTCAATACGATCCGCATATAAGGATGACCTGCAAGGCTTATGGACTTGACTGCAATCTTGTGAAGGCCGTAATTCGCGCGGAATCGGGATTTAATCCCCAGGCGGTTTCGCCCAAGGGTGCAATGGGGCTCATGCAACTCATGCCCGGGACCTCACGGGACTTGGGAGTGCTCGATCCCTTCGATCCCATGCAGAATATTGACGGCGGGGCAAGATACCTGAAAATGATGCTCGACCGCTTCAACAATAATCTCGACTTTGCGCTGGCCGCTTACAACGCCGGCCCCGAAGCGGTCCAGAAACACGGCGGAATTCCACCTTTTGATGAAACTCAAATTTATGTTAAGAGAGTTATGGACTTTTACAACCGTTACCGTTACTAATCGGTTTGAGGAGTGGAGACCGTATTAATGGAAGACTGACCTTATGCTCGTATTGAACCGCAGTGACCTTTCAAGGCAAAGTCTCACCACCTTGCCCAATGTCCTGACCTATATCAGGATGGCCACGATACCGATTATAATCGTCCTTCTGATGCAGCCTGCGACCGTGCTTTCGCAGAACCTCGCTTTTATGGTCTACGTTCTCGCCTCCCTCACCGATTATCTCGACGGCATTCTCGCAAGACGCTGGAATACCGTGACATCACTCGGTAAACTCCTTGATCCGCTCGCGGACAAGCTGCTTACTTCGGCTGTGCTCATTATGCTCGTCCCCCTCGGAAAGGTGCAGGCATGGCTTGTCTTTCTCATTGTGGGCCGGGAAATCCTCATAACCGGTCTTCGCTCGATCGCCGCCGGACATGGACTCATAATCAACGCAAGCCGGATGGGAAAGAACAAGATGCTTTCCCAGAGCCTGGCCTTTATTTTTCTTTTGCCGTCGATTCCCCCCATCGAACACACACTCGATTTGATCGGAATTATATTCCTGTGGATATCGGTCGTCCTCGGCTATGTCTCCGCTCTCGACTACATCGTGAATTTTTACAAGGAGGCCAGGCGACAGCCAATCCAGTAAAGAGAGCTCACTCCAATGTCACTTTTCAGCCTGCCAGCATTCTCTCCGCCTGATTTTACCGAACCGCCCCTGAGCGAGGCTCCTGCCGTCGTTTTCAAAGGGGTTGAAAAGTTGGGCGTCGCTCCTGATGGTTATCACGCAACATCAATATTCCCTGAATATTTTCAGATCACCAAAGGCGAATGGAGCCTGCTCGAAGAATCCCGCATGGACTGCGCCGTCGTCCTCGAAGCGGATGGGACCCTCTCGGCAACGGAGTTCCGCCGCCTCAAAGTCGGCGACAGAGTGGCTTGCGGTCGCAGCGAAAACGGCGAGGAAGGCATCTACGTGCACGCAGCCGCTTTCGGCTGGGAACCTTCACTTTGCGGGAAATTTGCCTTTCGCACACAAATATCCCGCGAGACCTCCTTTTCCTATGACTACGATGAACTCTACTCTTTGCTCGAATTTGAGCGCGACAACGGCTTCGTTCTCTGGGTACTCGGTCCTGCCGTCGCCTTCGACAGGGACGCACGGGAAGCTTTCACCGGGATAATCGAGAAAGGATTCGTGCATGGAGTTCTCGCCGGCAATGCCCTGGCAACGCACGACATCGAAGCATCACTTTTCGGCACGGCCCTCGGCCAGGACATCTACACCAAACGTCATGCGCGGCTGGGTCACTACAAACATCTCGACGCGATAAACACTATTTGCGCCGCAGGGTCGATCGAAGCGGCGGTCAGATCCGGAATGATCAGGGACGGCATCATCACTGCGATAGTCGAAAAGCAAATTCCCTGTGTGCTGGCAGGTTCGATTCGCGACGACGGGCCTCTTCCGGGAGTGATTACCGATTCCCGTGAAGCTCAGGACCGCATGCGTTCGCTCGCCCGGAAGGCCACAACCGTCATTGCCATGGCCACTCAGCTCCACTCCATTGCCACAGGCAATATGATCCCGTCATTCAGAGTTATGGAGGACGGCAGTGTGCGTCCCGTCTACTTTTTCACCATCGACATGTCGGAATTTGCCGCCAACAAGCTCGCCAACCGGGGCTCTCTCACCGCACGCTCCATTCTCACTAACACTCAGGATTTCATCGTAAATCTGCACAAACGCCTTCGGAGCAAAGACGCATCTCTCTCTTGAACCAGGGCACGACAAACTCCTCTCCCTTGAGTGCAGAGGCAGGGTGGAGTCCCGCTAGATATCAAGCAGGAAACCCACGGGCCATATTCACAGCGCGCCGATTTTTTTCAATCTTTTCAGAATGATATCCTCCAGGAATGGAGGCCCGTGATCCTTGTATTCATAACGGACGCGCAACGCCGGCTTGTTTATGCTTAGGAGACAGGTGAGATCGGTAGGGGTGGCAAAAACGACCAGGTCGCTGTCAGCCCGGTTGATGGTGGCCTCGAGATCCTTTATCTGTTGCTCAGAGTAACCCATCGAAGGCAACTGGCTTCCAAGATGGGGATAGCGCTCGAAAGTTTCCCGGATAGAACCGACGGCAAACGGCAGCGGATCGACGATTTCCGAAGCCCCGAATTCGCGGGCCGCTATTGTTGCCGCGCCGAACGGCATGCCCCCGTGTGTGATGGTTGGTCCGTCTTCCACCACCAGTACCCGTCTGCCCCGGATGCGTTCGGGATTATCGACAATTATCGGCGATTCCGCCTCAACGATAACTACGGCGGGGTTGCTGCTGACGATGTTCTCCCGCACCTTCTCCACATTGACCCGCAGCGCGGTATCCACCTTGTTTATGACCGCCACGTCAGCCATCAGCATATTGGTTTCGCCGGGATAATAGCTCAGTTCATGTCCGGCTCTGTGAGGATCGAAAACAACTATGTGTGTATCTGGGAAATAGAAAGGGGTATCGTTGTTTCCTCCATCCCAGATGATTATCTCCGCCTCGGATTCCGCCTGCTCCAGGATCCGCCCGTAGTCTATTCCGGCATAAACCGTGATACCGTACTCGATCAGCGGCTCATACTCCTCCCGTTCCTCGATGGTGCACTGATTGGTATTGAAATCCTCGTAGGTCGAAAACCGTTGGACCGTTTGCCTCCTCAGATCGCCGTAAGGCATGGGGTGCCGCACAACTACGATCTTCTTTCCTCGGTTCTGCAATATTTTAGCAACTTTTCGCGTCGTTTGAGATTTGCCGCAACCGGTCCGAACCGCACAAACCGCGACTACCGGCCTTCTGGATTTGAGCATCGTATAGGTTGCGCCCAGCAGGATGAAGTCAGCCCCCTTTGCCATAACCAGGGCCGCTTTGTGCATGAGTTCGTGGTAGGAAACGTCGCTGTAGGAAAAGGCGACGAGATCGATCCGGTATTCCTGGATGAGCCTCGCCATCTCATCTTCAGGATATATCGGAACGCCGTCCGGGTAGAGTTCGCCTGCCAATTCCGGAGGATATATACGTCCCTCGATGTTGGGGATCTGAGCGGCAGTGAACGCGACCACCCTGTAGCGCGGATTTCCCCGGAAATAGACGTTAAAATTATGAAAATCCCGGCCTGCCGCCCCAACGATTATGACTCTCTCAATCATCTCACGGGTCTTCCAAACCGAATGTTTTCCCCTTCGAGCGCCCCGCCCAGACGCATCAGAAACTCACGCCGCGCTATCTCCCTCGCCCCGAATCTTTTCAGGTGCTCGGTCGTGTTCTGACAATCTACAAGCTCGAAATCCCATTCCAGCAATGACTTAACCATATACACAAAGGCAACTTTCGAAGCATCCGTTTTCACCGCAAACATCGATTCCCCGAAAAAAACCCGCCCCAGCGCAACTCCGTAAAGCCCGCCGGCCAGTTCGCCATCATGCCAGCTCTCAAATGAATGGGCATAGCCCAGTTCGTGCAAACGAACATAGGCTTCGATCATCTCACTCGTAATCCAGGTCTCCTCGCCAATGCCGGTGCGAACCTCCGCGCATGCCTCTATAACCCTGCGAAAAGCGCGGTCGACGGTTACCTCGAAAACGTCTTTTTTGATAACCCTTTTGAGGCTCTTGGCGATCTTGAGTTCCAGCGGAAAGAGAACGAGCCTGGGGTTGGGAGACCACCACAGAATAGGTTCAGGGTCTGAGTACCATGGGAAAATGCCGTGCCTGTAGGCAAGCAGCAACCGAGCCGGCGAAAGGTCCCCGCCTATGGCGAGGAGCCCGTCGCGATCGGAATAAGAAGGATGCGGAAAAACAAGCTCGTCGGTAAGCTTAAAGACCGGCATTCTTTCAACTGGTCAGCTCGGATGTCACTGCAACCCTCGCCTTTTCCGGAAAAAGGAAAATAAGATTATCGGTTCGTAAAATGGTTGAATCATCACCCGGATAATCTTCGGGGCGGCAAATTCGGACCTGTCCGCCACGTACAAGACGCCCGAACAGGATCTCGTCGGCCAGAGTATCTTTGATCTCCGTCTGAATAAACCGCGACAGCGGACGCGCTCCGAACTTGGAGTCATATCCAGTTTCAGCAAGCCATCTCCTGGCATTAGGACTCAGTTCGAAATGAATGTTCTTTTCAGCGAGTTGCTCTTCAACTTCTATCAGGAACTTATCAACTATCTGTTCCATTATCTCTATACTCAGGCCATTGAACGGAATGATACCGTCGAGCCGGTTCCTGAATTCCGGGCTGAAAAGGTTTTCAACAGCTTTGATCCCCTTTGCGACACGATGATCCTCAGTTTTGCCGCCGAAACCGATTGCCGGCAGATACATCTCCCTCGCCCCGGCGTTGGACGTCATGAGCAGAATGACATTCCGGAAATCGGCCTTCTTGCCGGTGTTGTCCGTCAAAGTCGCATGGTCCATCACCTGGAGCAGGATGCTGAACAGGTCGGGATGAGCCTTTTCAATTTCGTCCATGAGCAGCACAGTGTATGGCTGCTTTCGAACCGCATCCGTCAGAAGCCCGCCCTGATCGAAGCCGATGTAGCCGGGAGGCGCCCCGATCAGCCGCGCCACCGTGTGTTTCTCCATGTACTCGCTCATATCGAAGCGCAGAAAGTTGACCCCAAGAATCCGCGCAAGTTGCCGGGCTACTTC
>Ga0364919_10346_pt1 | contig 16594 bp, 15 predicted proteins | sample SorcelJu500001C7_2_FD_206953 | JGI IMG/M metagenome (GOLD analysis project Ga0364919, IMG submission 206953) | Enriched cells from Trout Bog Lake Hypolimnion, Wisconsin, USA - BchlTB.June20.5000.01.C7 | ecosystem: Environmental > Aquatic > Freshwater > Lake > Hypolimnion/Profundal zone | place... | reverse complement strand
TGATCCCTGCGCTCACGGCCCACCTTTTTGCGCGTGATATGCGCCGGTTCATGATACTTGCCTCGCTTTGCGGAGGCGCCGTTGCGTTTTTCGGATTCTGGCTCGCGTATCAATGCGACCTGCCTGTAGGTCCAACCGATGTCGTTCTGCTTGGTATTCTCTACACGGCAGTCTGGACCCTCACGAGGCTGCTTTCACCGCGTTCGCATAGACTCTGCAAGGATTAGAGCGCCGGAGGGCATGCGGATGGTCGCTGTGGCGCTTCACAAGGGGAAGCGCCACACTCGTTGCCGATCATGCCTTTTGGGCCTGGTTACTGTTGTGCGAGCGTGTAATCTTTCGGTACTTTGAACAATTCCGGATCGAGAGATCTTTGTTCCACCTTTTTCAGGGTGCTGACTATCGTTCCACCCATCACGCGGTTGGTTGTCTGAACCGGAAAGCCGTCGAGCTTTTCCACCATGCCCGCGACATTTATCTGGCGAAGTATCGGATTCTTTTCCAGGACCGCCCCCAGCTTTGCGCTGACCGCTTTGAGTTCCCCGTAACCCGCAACATCTTTTGAAACCCAGTATTCGCCCTGGATCATTCCAAAATTCGCCGTGCTTTTATGGCACTTGTAGCCCGCGATGGTCTGGGTTTCGTTAGTCGCAGTGACCTGGAAGCCGTTCATCATCCCGGCTATCATTTTGCCCATTTGTTCCTTCTCGGCCCCTGACATTTTCGCAGGCATACCCATATCATTCAGATTCACCTGCGTGTATGTCTTTTTCTGTGGATTGAGGCTGTACATCATCAACTTATCGTAGTCGAGGAGGATGATTTTCCCGTCTCCCATTTCAATTCGCGTGGCAGTGGGGATAAAGTAGTTTTTTTGGATCGTCGTTCCGGCCGGCTGATTTGGTATTCCGGAGCTGACGTTCTCATTTTCCCAGTAGAGATCGGCTCTTGCCGCTGCCGAAAAAAGGCACAGAGAAATGAGAAGAACCGCAAAACAGAGTCCTGGTTTACTGACCCGCATGTGTTTCCTTTCCGATTGTAATTTGCCGATAGGAATGGGATTCAAAATCCAAACAGGAGCAGTTCCTTGTGAAAGAGCCCAAGTGTTCCCAGAACCAGGGCCAGGGTCGCAGCGGTGAGCACCAGATCGAAGTTCGAAATCGTTATGACTTCGCCCTTGAGCATATCGAGCCAGCCCATCTCGCCGTGAGGATTTCTTGAGAGCAACAGAATGCTCAGGGAGGCGGCAAGGACGTAGGCGGTTCCGAGACGGCCTTCCGGTTGGCCACGTCCGCGCCGCTCCATAAAGGCAAGCAGCAGGATTGCCAGAAGCGAGAAGGTCATCGAGCCGATGAAGGCCAGCGTGTGAACGGTCTGCGATTCGTGGCCGCCGAAATTAAATCCGAACCACAGCGGAACAGAAAGCGCGATAGCAACACCGGTTGAAGAAATCTGGGGCAGCGCCACGCCCATGAACACCAGGCGGCGCATTACGAGGAACACTCCCACGAGCGGACACGAGAAACCTACGAGCACGCTGGTGTAAACCGAATTTCTCAGAAGAAAATCGGGTGAGAGAATCTGTCTCAAAGTTTCCCATTCAACTGATACCATTTTCGAAAACCTCCGCTATCCGTTCGGGGGCGAGCAGTTCATCGGCGGTTCCGTGGAACGCTTTGCCGTGGTGAAGCCACAGGATCTGCCCGGCGCGATGGCGAATGGTTGAAATCTCGTGAGTTACGAGCAGGACGGCAATTTCCCTTTCGGCGCAAACACGGGAGATGAAATCCAGTACGGCATGCGTCGCCGTGACATCCACGCCCGCAGTGGGTTCATCCAGCACTAATACATCCGGGCGCGTTGCCAGCGCCCGCGCTATGAGTATGCGTTGCTTCTGGCCGCCGGACAGATCGGCAAACCGTTCGCGGGAAAAATCCCCAGCATCCGCCGCCCGCAGGCATGCGCGCGTGAAGGCGCGTTCCGCGGAAGGGACAAAGCGGCCGGGGCCGATTCGGCCATAAGTACCCATAAGAGCCACGTCAAACCCGGTCAGGAGGTAAATCGGATCGAACTGACTGGATTGAGGGACATAACCGAATACGAGCGACGCAGACTTATCGATGCGGCCCTCGACCGGAGGAATCAGGCCAAGCAGCGTTTTGAGCAGGGTTGTCTTTCCCGAACCGTTTGCGCCAAGAATGGCGGTGAAGCTGCTGCGGGCTACAGAAAGCGAAATTCCCGACAGCACCGGCCGGCTGTTGTAGCCGATGCCGAGGTTATCCATTGTGATCAGCGTTTCATTCATACGTCCTCAACTGGGGGCGCGCCCCGGCAAAGCGGAGGCGCACCCTCCTTTCTTGTCTAATTTTTCGACTGTACGGCGGAAACCAGGGTGTGGATGATGGTATCCATCATCTTGATATACGTTTCCGTGCCGGGAATACCGCCCGGCATGATCGGCAGTGTTACCAGAGCTGCGCCTGCCTGTTCGGCAATGCGTTGCGGCACTTTTTCCGGAAACTGCGGTTCGCGAAGGACTACGGGCACATGCTCGGCCTTCATCGAGGTGATCAATTCCACGATGTGGCGAGGGGTGGGATCGATTCCGGGTTTCAGTTCAATTGTGCCGAAGTATTCCATGCCAAAGCGGGGCGCAAAGTAATTCCAGTGTTCGTGATAGGAGACGAATTTCACGCCTTTGAGCGGCGCGGCTTCCTTTTCCCATTGGGCGATCCTGGCGTCCAGTTTGGCGAGATAGGCGTCCCGGTTGCGGGTAAATTCCGCTTTATACTGCGGGGCAAATGACACGTAGGCGTTATAGATGTTCGCGATTGCGGTTTTCGCCAGCACGGGATCGAGCATGTAATGGGGGTTTCCGTAGGGATGAACATCTCCCTCGCTATGGTCGGTCGACTTGGGCACATCTTTGGGCATGATTCCTTTCGAACAATCCACATAGCCGGCCTTACCAACCTGGATGCGCGGGTTCTTGCTCGCTTCGATCAGCGCCGGTAAAAAGGCATGCTCACAATCAAAGCCGACCAGGATCAAAAGGTCGGCCCGATTCATCAGCGGCACGAAGCTCGGTTTCATCGGAATTCCGTGGGTATCTTCCACACCCGTGGCAAGGCTGTGAACCTCGACCTGCTCTCCGCCGATCTCACGCGCAAAGTCCGCCAGGTCGGTGAGGGTCGCTACGACGTTGATTTTGGCGGCATGAGCCGGAAAGTATGTGAGGAAAACGACTATGGCCGCCGTGATCAGAGTCAATAAAGCGAAACGTGTTTTTTTCATGTACTGATTCTCCCTTCATGCTCAGCGTTGCTGCCAACCATGAGAATGTGAACCGATGATCCACGACCATTGCAGGTAAACGGCGTCGTCCGGGCGAAGACCGGTTGCGGCATTGTTTTCGGTATGTGTGTACTGAAGGCGTAGTTGACTCCAATGACTGAGGGACCAGGTCAAGTACGGAGAGTAGGCAAAGGTCATGGCCGCGCTGTTTTCCGGGGCCTCCATCCAGTCAAATAAGAATCCTGCCGTCCACTCGCGGCTGAACTTGTAGGCCAGGTAGGAATAGAGGCCGTTGGATTCGACTGAGCGGCTAAAAAGCGGGTTATCGCCGGCGGGTATGACATCATAGTTGTTATCGCTGTGCAGGAATTCGGTACCCCAGGTGAAAGACTGGAACTGGTTGTTTTGGAGCGGTTTCCAACTCAGCGCGAAGTCTACTCCGAACACGGTGCGTTCGCGTTCCTTGAGCGTGCTTCCGGGGAATTCGGGAAGTGAAACGGATGTCCCGTCGGGAAGGGCAAGCACGCCGCCCCGGTCGAGCACATCCGGGTTGCCCATGCCGGAAATTCCTGTTTCGAGAGAGACATTCGGCGTCAGGTCAAAAGAGGAAGATGCGCGGCCCCAAAAGCTCAAGCCCCCGAAATTGCGAAAATCGCCGTTGTTGATATCATTGATATCGTTCGGATTCACGCCGAACCCGTCGCCGACCCCCATGGTAAGGCTTACATAATGGGAAACCGGAAACAGGTAGTTGACCTGCATCCCATCCGTTCTCGATTCGCCTCCGATATACCGGTCGAGCACCAGCGGACGATTCACAAACGGCAGTTCGTGATCGTGGATGTAAGCCAGCCTGCCGAATTCGCCGAAGAACCGCCCGGCCTGGAGCGTCAGGTTCCAGGGCAGCGAGGTGGTAACGACTGCGGCTTCCTCCACCCCAACATTTGCTTCTCCCGTTATCGGGTCGGCGGAGGCATTGAATACCGCGTAGCCTTTGGCGAAGGGATCGACCGATGCGGAGACGTTCAGTTCGACCGATCTCTGGTTCACATCCCAGCCGCCGGGGCGGTCGCTGCCCGTTGCCCGCGATCCCGCTGAGCGATAGGAGAAAACCGTCTCGCCCACCAACCCGATCGCCGGGTTGAACACGCTCGGGACCTCCTTCTTTTGTGCTTCGGCAACCCCTTCAACCTGTTCCTTAAGTTCCTGCACCTGCTGCTGAACATCGGCTGCGGCGGTCTGCGCGTTCGGGACGCCGGGCTGGATCTGCGCCTGGGGAGCCTGGGCGGCTGCCTTTGAGACCTGAAGCTCTTTGACCTGTTTTTCAAGCGCGTCTATTTTCTTTTGCTTTTCCGCAAGAGCCTGGCGGAATTCCCGCATTTCTTTCTTTAATTCCCGAAGTTCTGTTCCCTGGTCCTGGGCCGGGAGATTAGTCTTCATCAGCCCCAAAGCAAAAACGGTAACGAGCACGATCTGTATTCCTTTTCCCGGAATACGACATCGCATAATTCCCTCCTCATGGAGTCAGAATCAGTGCAGCGCAAATCCCCTGCAAGGTGAATTCGCGGGGAATGGAGATAACTCAGTTGGGAGAAACTGTCGTTATGCGGAAAATGGTGGGGAGCGCGGATTGAAATTAAAGCAGAAAAACGGAATGTATAGACCGTCATGGTCCGAAGGGTCTAAAGGCGCCGATCGCGGAGCAAGCAACCCCGCCGATGCATGAGGAGTGATGAAACCGGAAGCCAGCGAAAATGCCTGGCATATGGGGCACGAACTTGGGTCATGGTGATGTTGCTGACTCGTGCCGTTGCTTACCAGGCGGACATCGTCCGCCCCGGAACCAAAGACGGATGATGTTAGCTCATACGACAGCTCAACCGAATGTTCATAAACGATATGAACCACCGGCAGAACCATCTGAAGAACTATGGCGAGCAGGCAGAGCAGGGTCGGCGCGAATCCTTTCCGGGGATGGCGTGAAATAAAGACTGGAAAGACACTGGAGTGTTTTGTCCGCATGCCTGAATTTATGCCTTCATGGATAAGTCTGAAGTGATTTCTTTAAGTTGCTCATCCTGAAGTCCATATAGCACCTTTTGAGAGACCGGGAAACCCGGAAATACCGTTTCGAAACCATACATTTCAGGTCCCCCCGCGCGCTAGAAATGTATTATCTCACGCTCGGCCCTGGTCCGGAAACCACTTCTCGCCTTCATATTCTTCCAGGCGCCCTGTATCGGACCCCGCGACGTAAACCCACGCCGTGGTTTCCGACCCATCCGGGAGCATGACGTAAACGAGCACTCTGTTATAAACGGACGGCTGCCCCGGCTTGAATTCTTCCAGTGCGTCCAGGGAAGGCAGTCTGCTCTCGGGGTCTCCAAAATAGAACAACTCGCCGTAAACTTTTCTCCAGGCGCATCCGGTCCGGACGGCTGTTTCTCTTTCCTTCCCGTCTTCACGCCCACGCAGGAACGATTCCGGTCTTTCCTGCAACCGCATGTCTGCGGCGATATCGGCTGATCCTTGCGCCAGTACGTGCTCAGCGGGAACGGTCATAACCGGAACCCGCGCGCTGAGCTTGAATATCCTGCCGCTCAGGGATGCCGGTTCGGCGCGCAGCAATCCTTTGCAATACTTTTCGTGATTGACAAACCCCATTTTGAGGGTCCCATAAACAAAAATTCTGAGTTCCGTCCTCTGTCCTCCATCCGGTGGCGCCGACTTCCACGGCGGCGACTTCGTTTTCAATTTTCATGTCGATTTAAAAGCGAATGGGATCGGCGTAAAAGGATGACACTGAAGGGCGTATCCGGTATAAGAAGGGCGCCGAAGCGCCCTGAGTTTCTATTTCGAAGAGGCCCGCCTGTTCGGCCGCCTGTTGAGTCTGCGTGGCGGCCTCGGCCGCAGGAAATCGACTCGGATATATTCATGCTTGTTGACGAACGAGACAAACACCCGATCTATGTTGAGTTCCTTCTGCACCACCACCCTGATCTGATCGGGATCGGAGTATTTGCTGATTCCATGTTTCTGGTAATCGTCGGTTTTGATGTAAAGCGACATCGGGCAACCTCTCCGCTTTTGAATTTTGTGGATCCGAACCTCTCGTCGGAAAGATTCCAACTGGGCCGAAAAGCCCCCGTTCCGGGTTCCCTAATGTTATGTTAACTCGTTCCAAGGATATTTTCAAAGTAAGATCGATTTTTAGCTACATATTATACACTCGTGTGAGGCTGATGTTAAGCATTTTACAACACCAAATTGATCTGCGCCGAAAAAGATGACGACAAAATTGAAAGGCCTGGTGGAAAGGATCACTTTCACCAGCGAAGAAGACGGCTACTGCGTGATAAAGGTCCGGATACCCGGTCACAGGGACCTGGTTACCGCTGTCGGCAATTTTGTCTCTATTTCCCCGGGAGAAATGCTGCTCATGGAAGGGGACTGGAGCATGCATGCCCGCTTCGGACAACAGTTTCGGGTGGATCGCTACGAAACATCGGCCCCCTCGACCGTTATCGGGATCAGAAAATACCTGGGCTCCGGTCTGGTTCGAGGCATCGGACCGAAAATGGCCGAACGTATCGTGAAGCGGTTCGCCGAGCGTACTCTCGATATCATCGACAGCGAGATAGACCGTCTGCGGGAAGTGGACGGCATCGGAGACTACCGCCTGAGCCAAATCCGCAAGGCGTGGGAAGACCACAAGGAAATACGCGAGCTGATGATCTTCCTGCGCGCGAACGGGGCGAGCGCCGCTCTTGCCGTCCGCATTTTCAAACATTTCGGCGCCAACTCTCTTGAAATCGTCAAGGAAAACCCCTACCGCCTGGCAATGGAGATCTCCGGCATAGGCTTCCTCACTGCCGACAGGTTTGCCGCAAATCTCGGTTTTGCGCCCGATTCACCCTTGAGGGCCGAAGCCGGAATATTGTACGTTCTGAACGAAGCAGCCGATGAAGGGCACGTCTGCATGCCCTTCGACCTGCTCATGGAACGGTGCGCGAAAACCCTCGAAATCGAATCCGGAATACTTGAAGCGGCCCTGAATGTCCTCAAATCAGATTCCCGCCTCAGGGAGGAAATCCTGGCGCCCGCCGTCGCCGACGGATTCGGAGGAGACCGTGCAATCTATCCGCGCCCGTTTCACGTGGCGGAAGCCGGCGCGGCTAAACGTCTTTCCATGGTCGCCCGCTACAGGATGCTCAGACCGGGAGTCGATCCCGAAGAGGCCGTCAAGTGGCTTCGGGGCCGCCTGCCCTTCTCCCTGGCCCCGCTCCAGGAGGAAGCCGTAAAGCGGGCAATCTCCGAGAAAGTCATTATCGTTACCGGCGGCCCCGGAACCGGCAAGACCACGCTCATTCGAGCCATTCTGGCCGTGTACGGCAGGATGGGCGCGCGGGTCAATCTCGCCGCGCCGACCGGACGCGCGGCCAAGAGGCTCTCCGAGGCTACCGGGCAGCAGGCAGTCACAATTCACCGGCTGCTCGAATTCAGCCCCAACGCGGGCGGCTTCCAGCGCAACGACCAGAAGCCTCTTTCCGCGGACCTGGTCATAATCGACGAGACTTCGATGATGGATACTATCATCGCCCATCACCTGCTCAAGGCGGTGCCCCTCCAGGCCGTCCTCATACTGGTGGGCGACGCCGACCAGCTTCCCTCGGTCGGGCCCGGCAACGTGCTGCGCGATATAATCGATTCAAACCGATTCCCGGTCATCCGCCTCACCCAGATATTCCGCCAGGCAAGCCAAAGCCGGATCATTACCAACGCGCACCTTATCCGGCAGGGAAGTTTTCCCGATCTGCGCTTCGAAGACGGCGTGAACCAGGACTTCTATTTCATCGGAAGAGAAGACCCCGAACAGGCGGTACAAACTATCGTCAACCTGTGCGCGCAGCGCATACCAAAGCGGTTCGGGTTTGATCCCATGGAAGACGTGCAGGTGCTCAGTCCCATGCACCGAGGTCTTGTCGGAGCCCAAAATCTCAATATCGCCCTTCAGAACGCACTCAATCCGAAAGGCGTAACCCTGGACCGGGGCGGCCGTGTATTGCGCGTGCGCGATAAAGTGATGCAGATCAGGAATAACTATGACAAGGACGTCTTCAACGGCGATATCGGCCGGATCGGCCGCATCGATCAGGAAAACCAGGAAATTCGCGTTGACTTCGACGGACGAAGCATAAGCTATGATTTCTCCGAACTGGATGAACTCGTCCTCGCCTACGCGATCAGCATTCACAAGGCCCAGGGCAGTGAATACCCCGCCGTAGTTTTTCCCTTGCTTACCCAGCACTACATGATGCTCCAGCGAAACCTCCTCTACACTGCCGTGACGAGGGCCAGAAAACTTGTGGTAATCGTGGGCACGAAAAAGGCGCTCGCCATTGCGATCCATAACAACCGGATGCAATCCCGGTTTACGCTTCTGAAAGAAAGGCTGACGGGGGAAATTTAGAGAGGCGCGGGAGAAATCCGGAGCATACTTGAGAAATCCAGAGGAGTGCGGGGGAAGTCCAGAGGGATGAGGAAAAAGGTGTTTCTATCGCCTGGCAGGAAGGATACCAGTGCATTGTCAACTTATGCGGACGCGAAGAGACGAAAGGAGTCGGCATGACGAATCTCCGGGAAATCCTGGACCGGGAAATCGTTTTAAAACCAATTGGTTTTATCAGGAGCCCCATCACCGACCTCGACAAGGCGCCACGCCTGGGGAGTGAAAATGCAATCACGGGGGACCTGGTAGTCGCGGAAGAATACCTGGATGCCTTTCTGGGTCTCGGACCCGGACAGAAAATCCTGATCCTTTATTGGATGCACCTGGCGGAAAGGGATATGCTCCAGGTCCACCCCAGGAAAGATTACTCGCGGCCTCTCAGAGGAGTGTTTTCCACACGAAGCCCTCAACGCCCGAACCCGATTGCAGTCGATACGGTGGAAATAATCGAAATCCGGGGAACGGTCATCACGGTTCGCGGCCTCGATGCGATGGATGGAACCCTCCTGCTCGATATCAAGTGCGTTGTTTGAGAGTTTTCTATTTTTCTATTTTTCTAACTCCTGTTTTTCCATCTCCCTCTCTTTCTCTCTTTCTCGAAGATGCACATTTTTGGTTATCTTGATGGCTCGCTAATGTTATGACTAGCAGGAATAGTTGAAATTTATGGATGACGGATAGGGTTCTGATGCCTGCTCCTCCTACTGACTCCTTTGAAAGAAAAATCGACTACCTGAGACTGTCGGTAACGGACCGGTGCAATCTGCGCTGCACCTATTGCATGCCCGAAGACGGGCTGCCCAAACTCGACCACCGGGATATTCTCCGGTACGAAGAATTTCTCACTTTGGCCGAAATCGTGACCGGAATGGGCATCTCCAAGATCCGGATTACAGGCGGGGAACCCCTGGTCCGAAAGAATATCCTCACCCTGTGCAAGAACATCTCCCAACTTCCGGGCCTCAAGAGCCTCAGCATCACAACCAACGGCGTTCTGCTTTCCCAATTTGCCCAAGGACTCCTGGAAACCGGTATAAAGCGCATCAACATCAGCCTGGACACCTTGAAACGCGAAAAATTCGCGGCCCTCACCAGGCAGGACCTGTTCCCCCAGGTATGGGAGGGAATCCAGACCGCTTTTACGGCCGGCCTCTCACCGATCAAGCTCAACACCGTCGTCCTGCGCGGAACGAATGATGATGAAATCGAAGACCTCGCCCGCTTGACTTTTCGGTATCCTTTCCATGTCCGGTTCATCGAATTCATGCCATTCCAGCAACGCGACTACGACCGGCAATTCGTCCCGGCCGCGGAGATTCTCCAAAGGCTTAAGCGGGTTGCTCCTCTTGCGCGCTCGGATAAAGACGAGAGTAACGGACCGGCTCTTTATTACCGGTATGAGAGTGCTCCGGGCAGGATCGGGATTATCAGTCCGGTGAGCGGCCACTTTTGCCCGGCTTGCAACAGGCTCCGCATTACCGCAGACGGGAAGCTCCGGACCTGCCTCTTCTCCAGGGACGAAACCGACTTGCGGCAGGCACTCCGCCAGGGCGCCTCACAAGATCGGATCGAGGAAATCATCCGTTTCGCAATAACCCTGAAGCCGGAAAAACACGAGTTGAACAGCCATATCTTCCGCAAGTGCATATCCCGTCCCATGTTTTCGATCGGAGGCTGATGCGCGACGATCTTCGGTCCGGATTCACTGATAGCCGGGATCTTGTCGTGCCGACAACGACATCTCCCTTGTGATTTTTTCACAATATTGCGGTAACCACTGATTTTTCCTTTTGAATTATCTGAATAAACTTAGTAAAGAATGTAGAAATGCAGAACTGAATTATCAGCACTTGGCATGGAGTATGGAAGTTACCCTCTTGCGCTTCGCGCACGGGCAACGAGTTGCCCGCGTTACCTTGTTTATATGACGATGCGGATAACGGCATGCGTTCCCACGCGGGAGCGTGGGAACGAGAAAAAGATCAGGCAACGGAGTTGCCCTAAGGTCGGAAGGGTTCAAGTCGTGAGACTTGAACCAACCAGCGCTCCCACGCAGCCTCCCTTATAGAAGGGAAATGGGCTATTGGATTTGAACTCAGGCGAGGCACAAAAAACATAGTGGAAGATGACCTCATAAAAGCAAGAGAACAAATTGACCGGATAGACTCCGAACTGCTGGATCTCCTCAACAGGAGGATGGAACTGGCAACCGAGGTCGGCCGGATCAAAGTATCAAAAGGAATTCCTCTCTTCCACCCCGAACGCGAGGAAATAATATTTCAGCGGCTGGCAGAGCTGAACTCCGGTCCTCTTTCAGAAGAATCCCTTCGTTCCATCTACCGGGAAATCTTTGCCGCCTCCAGGCTCCTCCAGTACAAACTGCGAGTAGCCTATCTGGGGCCCGAGTGGACTTACTCGCACCTGGCCTCCCTGGCAATCTTCGGTCATTCCGCCTCTTACCTGCCCTGCAATTCGCTCGAAGAAGTCTTTGACAGCTTCCTCAAAGGCAAAGCGCACCTGGCGGTCATTCCCATCGAGAATTCGCTCCAGGGGGGAGTCGGCCACAGCATGGACCTCCTCTACGAACGGGAGGTGCGCGTCGTCAGCGAGTGTTATCTGGAGATCGCTCACCACCTTTGCGCCGGCGCCCCCAACCTCGCGGAAATCAAGCATTTGTACGGCCATTCCCAGGCTATCGAACAGTGCCGGCGGTGGCTGCTCGAAAATCTCGGCCATGCCGATCATGCCGAATGCGGTTCAACCGCCCGCTCCGCGCTCCTTGCAAAACAGGACCCAAACGGCGCGGCCATCTGCAACCTCTATGCAGCGCATCACTATGGGCTGCACATACTGGCCGAGAGGATCGAGGATCATCCCGGCAATACCACCCGCTTCCTTGCACTCGGCAATTACACCAATTCCCCCACGGGATCGGACAAGACCTCCATTCTTTTTGCCGTCTCGGACAAACCGGGCGCCCTGCACGATGCCCTCAGCTCCCTTGCTTCCATCAATATGACAAGAATCGAATCCCGCCCCAACCGGCTCTTCTCATGGCAGTACCTGTTCTACGCGGACCTCGAGGGACACCGTGACCAGCCTCACCTTAAGGCGGCCTTGGACAAGCTTGCGGAAAAAGTTACTTTCCTGAAGATTCTCGGCTCTTATCCCAGAAGCGACCCGGCACGACCGTTTCGGATTGAAAAGGAGAAAATTCGGATGGACAACAGGCAGGCTGGAGAACAAACATGAGCGACTCCGGTGGAGAACTTTGGGAACGCCCGCCGGCGGCCGTTTGTGGTTGCCTTGTGGGTTGCACCGTCGAAGACTTTCCCGGCTACTTCAACTATCCGGGTGTAGATCTTCTGGAATGGCGTATCGATGAATTCTCCAGGATATTTCCCGGGGATCTTCTGAACCCGTTCTTCAAAGCTCTTTCCTGCTCTCCCAGGCGCCCCTTTATAGCGACCAACAGGCCCCTGCGTGAGATGGGCTCCTTTGAAGGCCCCGAAGACCTCCGGCTTCAACTGCTTTCCGAGGCGGCACGAGCCGGCGCCGACTGGATCGACCTCGAATACGAGGTCGCCCGCGACCGGATTACCACTTTCCGCAAGCATGACGCAAAAATACTCGTTTCCTGGCACAACTGGTCCGAAACGCCGCCAAGGCTGGTCTTGCGCTCCCGACTGGAAAATATGTGCAAAACGGAAGCAGATGCGTTAAAAATAGTCACTACCGCCCGAACTGATGAAGACAACATGCGGGTGCTCGAACTGATTGCTCTTGCGCGCAGGGAATACGATATCGACCTGATCGCTTTCTGCATGGGCCCCCTCGGCAAATGGAGCAGGCTGGTGAGCGTGCTTCTGGGCAGCCCCTGGACCTATGCGCAGATACCCGGTCAGGCCGTTGCAGCTCCTGGGCAGTTTACGGTCGCCCAGGTGCGCGATCTTCTGGATATCATGGATTCAAGACCGCCATCATTCGGTTTAAGTGGTGCTCCGCATGATCAGACCTGAACAGGGAAAGCTCTTCGCAGTTATTGGAAATCCGGTACGTCACAGCCTGAGCCCCATCATGATGAGCGCGGCTTTCAAGGTCATGGGAGTGCGGGCGCTCTATGCCGCTCTCTATGTGGATGAACTGGCCCGGGACCTGGACCTGCTGCACAAAGCCGGATACAGCGGTCTGAGTGTGACCGTTCCCTACAAGGAAATAGCATGCCGGCTTTCAGTGGAGGTCGACCAGACCGCCGAAGATATCGGAGCGGTCAATACATTGCTGAGAGACAACCATGGCTGGCAGGGCCGTAATACGGATTGGATCGGGGCCTTGCGCGCCATCTCCCGCGTTACGGAAATCGGTGACCGAAACGCCCTCGTTCTGGGCGCCGGAGGCGCCGCCCGCGCTGTTGCCTACGCATTGAAGAGGGCCGGGGCCCACGTCACGATTTCCAATCGATGCGTGGAACGGGGCAGGAACCTCTCCGAACAGTTCAGATGTAATTTTGTTCCACTCAACTCCCTTGAGAAAAACCGCGCCCACTACGATATTGTCGCCCAATGCACCTCGGTGGGACTTACCGAAAACCGCCACGCAGCCCTGGTCTCCAATTCTTTTTTCCAACCCGGAATGACCGTGATGGACATAGTTTACGGCGCTCGACCAACCGCCTTTTCCACCTCCGCCCGAAACGCCGGGTGTTCGATCGTATCCGGCTTGGATATGCTCCTATACCAGGGCGCTGCTCAGCTCGAATGGTGGCTTGGGCGCCCCGTCCCGGACAGTCCCGTTATTGCGGCAATGCGCCAGGCCCTGGAAGAATCCGCATCCCATGAAGAACCTCGTTAAACACATCAGGCCCGCAGCGAAAGTAAAAGCGGAGATTCGGCTCCCCGGGTCCAAATCGATCACCCATCGCGCCCTCATAATGGCTGCCCTGGCCGATGGTCCGAGCCGGATTCGCAATCCGCTCTTATCCGAGGATATCTTTCTCACCGCAAAAGCCCTGGAACATTTGGGGACGAAAATCGAACGGCTGGAAGATTCGATCCTCGTAACACCGGCCGCGAAACGTTGGAATCAACCCGAGGAACCGATCTTTCTCGGAAACAGCGGGACGAGCACCCGCCTGCTCATCGCGGTGGCCTCGGCGGGCACCGGCCGTTTTACCTTCGACGGTACCGCCCGGCTACGGCAACGCCCGGTTGGACCGGCTGCCGATGCTCTCGAAACACAAGGAGTGAAATTCCGCTGGCTCTTGAACCCGGGATTCCCCCCGGTTGAAATCACGAGCTGCGGTCTTGCCGGCGGAGACGTTCCGGTCGATGCCTCCGAAAGCAGCCAGTTCCTCTCCGGCCTTCTTATTGCCGCTCCCACGGCGCTGCAAACCGTTCGAATCACCTGGTCCGAGCCCGTTGCCTCCTTCCCTTATGTATCCATGACTCTGGGAATGATGGAAAACGCGGGAATCCGGTTCGAGAGGACCGGCCCCAACCAAATCTGCGTACCTGCTCCGCAGTCTTATGCCGCTCACGACCTGACAGTCGAAGGCGATTGCTCCTCCGCCTCATACTTCTGGGGAGCCGCGGCCGTGACCGGAGGTGAGGTGCTTACGACCCCCATTTCGCCGGACAGCCTGCAAGGGGACTGCCGGTTCCTCGATGTCCTGGAAAAAATGGGATGCCGCATACATTGGGAAACACGGGGAGTTCGCGTCCAGGGGCCCGACCGGCTCGATCCCTTTGATATGGACATGAACGAAATGCCGGATATGGTCCCTACCCTTGCCGTGCTTGCGGCCTTTGCCGCCGGAACGAGCCGGGTGCGCAATGTCGCGCACCTGCGTATCAAGGAATCGGATCGCCTTCTGGCTGTCGCCTCCGGGCTGAGACTTCTTGGAATTCAGGTAGAGGAATTACGCGACGGGCTGGTCATTCGGGGAGGAACTCCCACCCCCCCTTCTGCCCCGATATCTTCCTTCGATGACCACCGCATCGCGATGGCTTTCGCCCTGGCGGGTTTGCGACTGGAGGGCGTACGGATCGCGGGCGCCGAATCGGTCGGCAAATCGTTTCCGGATTTCTGGGACTACTTTGACCGCCTGATATAATGCCGGTCTAAAAACGCATTGGAAAATATGAACTCTTCCGAAAAAATAAAAACTTTCCACAAGACAAAATCATCAAACGTCTGGTTCCCTGCTATCGGTATCGGCTGCCTTTCCCTTTTCGTCATCTTCTTCATCCTCTTTCTCTCCGCCTTCCCCCTCATCCTTCATCCGGCCTTTGCCGCCGACCCGGAGACCCCTAAACCGGTCTTTCAGGATGCCCTGGAACGTATTCAAAAGGCTGGAGGCAGGACCGGCATCCAACTCGTTTTGCTTCCTTCGGGCGAGGTAATATGTGACTACCAGTCAAAAGAGACTTTCGTACCGGCCTCCCTCGTAAAGGTCCTCACAAGCTACGGCGCGCTGAAAAAACTCGGTCCCTCGTTTCGCTTCCAAACCGGGGTTTATGCTCTGAATAAACCTGTCGATGGCGTCATCTCCGGGGATATCTGGATAAAGGGAAGCGGAGATCCCCTTTTTGTTTCGGAAAGTGCCCTGCAACTGGCCCTGACTATCAGGGAACGCGGGATAAATCAAATCCGGGGCGGAGTTTTTGTCGACGAAAGCTTCTTTCAGCCGGCATCGGAGCGCATCTGCCTGGATGGAGACTGCGCGGGGTCCTATAACCCCCTGGTTTCCGCTGCGGCTATCGATTTCAATATGGTGACACTGCGTCTCTCCATCCCGCCAAAAGCCGGCAAAGCCATCACGGTTGATTCACTCTCGGCGGGAAATTACGCGCATGTGAGCGGCGGGGCATCCACCGGGAAAAAGGGTGGAAACTCCCTGCGAATTCGATCACTCGGGAGTTCGGGAAACGGTCACGAGGAATTTCAGCTCTCGGGACAAGGTTCGGTCAAAGGAGCGCGCGCGCGGGAGTATCGGTTCATGGCCGCCGATACTGCGGGACTTTTCGCCAATGCCGTGAGAGCCGCCCTCGACCGTTCCGGAATCAGGGTGCTGGGACAGTCGGCGAGGGAAGGAACCATGCCCCCGGAAGCCGTAATGGTCGCATCCCGTGAGTCCGCTCCACTCTCGGAACTCGTTGCCACAATGAACAAACACTCCAATAATTTCATGGCCGAAATGCTTCTCAAAGGGCTGGGCGGCTACGTGGAAGGCTCTCCGGGAACGTCGGCCAAGGGAATCAGCGTTATCCGGAGCGCTCTGAATGCGTCCGGAATTGCAGAGGAAACCGGGATGCTCAACTGCGGATCGGGGCTCAGCCGCTTTTGCAGAATAAGCCCCGATACTTTCTGCCGCCTGCTTGCCGCAGCATGGCAGGACCCGGTAATCGCAGAGGATTTTACCGCCTCTCTGGCCGTGAACGCGGAGGAAGGCACTTTGCGGAAAAGAATGCGCAAACCCGGTTTAACCGTTCGGGGGAAAACCGGCACACTAAACGATGTGATCGCCTTTTGCGGGTATGTTTCCGGTCCTTCCGGCAAAGTCTACGCGGTCACGGTCATGCTGAATGACGTCAAAGACAGGTTCAAAGCCAGGCAGGCCATAGACTCCTTTCTCGAAGAGGTTGCCTTTTCAAGCTGATGAAAGTAGCCGTCATTTCAGACATCCACGGAAACATGGAGGCCCTGCGCGAGGTTCTTGCCGATATCAAACAGGCCGGGGCCGATTCCATCGTCTGCCTCGGAGATAATATCGGCTACGGACCCGACCCCGAG
>Ga0364919_10131_pt1 | contig 16726 bp, 22 predicted proteins | sample SorcelJu500001C7_2_FD_206953 | JGI IMG/M metagenome (GOLD analysis project Ga0364919, IMG submission 206953) | Enriched cells from Trout Bog Lake Hypolimnion, Wisconsin, USA - BchlTB.June20.5000.01.C7 | ecosystem: Environmental > Aquatic > Freshwater > Lake > Hypolimnion/Profundal zone | place... | reverse complement strand
TTGTAGCGGCGTACAAGAATGGGATCAGAAAATGCATTCCCGGCCCGAAGGTGCGTGCCTGGATGCCGACCTCGCCACCCATGGCGACCACGCGTCCCTGGGGCATTTTCTGGCCAATCCAGCGTCTCTCGAGAACAGCGATGGCATTTCCTGAAACGAGAACGACCGAGTTGTAGGCAAAAACCAGGCCCCCTGCGGCGCAAAGCCCCAAGGTGGTGAGGAGAAACGGGTGTGTCGCTAAGAGTGTCGCGAAGACTTCTGTCATGGTTCCCTCCGGAAGTTACTTGACTGCCGATTATTAAACCGGCATGACATAAGTCGCATATACCGCTATCTCGTGGTTATACAAAGCACTCATTCATCCGTTTGATCGGGTTGTTGCTCGTTAGAGCAGAGTTACATCTGAAGTAAATTAGTCAGTGCGGTACCTCAATCGAACATATCGGCATGTGTGAGCTCCTGGTGAATCTTCTCATCCACCTCAATCCATGCCGTCTTCAGTTCTCGATTGGATGAGAACCTGAGACCTGTCTCTTCCTTGTGAAAAACCACAAATGCATTAAGTTCGTCGAGACAGGCAAATTTCTTAGTGTATTTCAAGTTCTTTCCCCTAAGATAATTGTTGGACGAAACAGCTATCAGATATGTGCGTTTCAATGAAAATACGTTAATTAATGTTGTTGACGTGCATCCTAGACCATTTGGCCTTAAGAAGGCATTAAATGAATGGCAAAAAGCGTCTCTCAGGTCTTTTTAGCGCAGCAGATGCAGCCACCCAAAGCATGCGCCGTTTTTAGAGTAAAAAGAGGTGCCCCCCACCTGCCGTGGAGTGGCACCTCTTGATCACGATTCCGAGTGAGACGCACCCTTTTGACAGGGCATCCCCGACCCGATGCTAGCTCTTTACGGAGGCAATAAAACCCTTATTGAACCTGACATTAACCCCGGGAGTCAGTTCCAGTGTGACCACCTGGTCGTCGAGGGCACTCAACCTGCCGTGCATGCCTCCGGCGGTCACCACCTGATCACCCTTCTTGAGCCCGCCCAGAAGCGCCCGATGCTCCTTCGCCTTTTTCTGTTGCGGACGGATGAGCAGGAAATAAAAGATGGCAAACATGAACACGAGCGGGATCATCCCCTGAAGCTGGGACGTCATGCCACCTCCGATGGACCGCCTGCCGGCGACCCCGTTGCAAACGCCAAACCAAACATATTACTACCCCCTGAACTGTTTTGTCCTGTTAGCGTGCGTACGCTGCCAATGCCAAGAAACCAGTGCCTGTGACCACGACGCCCATGAACCATGTCGATAGAACCATTAGTGCGAATTTCATCTAAGAACTCTCCAGTATCCTTTGATAAAAGCTCTTTCCTTCCTGCCAACTCTCGAAGGGCTGACATCCTTACTATGATTAATTTAGCACTTTCAATATTAATAAGGTATTAAATGAATGGCGAAAACCATTAAGAATGCATTAAGGCCGTACCCGAAGGGAGGCGACACCAACTCACCCCTTAGTACCTTCAAGCCCTGAAATTAATTCGTCAAATTTGAAGGTTTCCGGATTTATTCTGGACATTCTCTTGGCGCCTATAAATCGGGCGAGGAAATACGGGGTATTCATGGCAGAGATAACCACCCGACGGTCGCGGGAAGACGCATGAATCATGAGGTGATTGCCAAGATAAATACCAACGTGTGAAGGAAAGTGTGCGTAGGTCCGGAAAAAGATAAGATCTCCCTTCTGAAGATCATCGGAAGAGACTTCATTGCCGATTTCAAACTGCTCTCGTGCAGTTCTGGGCAGCAAGACCTCCAGCTTACGGAACACCATCTGGACGAAACTGGAGCAATCAATGCCGCTCTTGCCGGAACCGCCGAAGCGATAGCGGGTCCCGAGTAAGCCATACGCAGTAGCTCTGAGCCTTTTGATAATGTCGGTTTTTCGCTCCGGATTTTTCCTCACATCTGCCGGGTTGTTGGGATCGGGATCAGTCAGTTCGGCAAGACTCTGCTCATTGTCCTTCTCGCTGAACAACTCGTCATAGCGGAGGCGGAGTTTCTTGGCAAGACGTGGCCCGGCGTCGGGTTTTGCGGTGGAATCCTTCAAAACCAGGGCCTGTTTCGGCTTACACTCGACCTTGGAACAAGAACCAGGAAGACCGGTCTTCTTGCCAATTCTCGTCGGGGCGTCCCCTATCCCGATTTTATGGGTTGAGATGTTCCGGTGGCCGGCCCCGGCGGTTTCAACCATCAAATGAGAAGGTTCCTTTTCCGGAAAGGAATAAGAATTGGCATGAGCGGCTGCGGGTATAACGAGTGCAGCTATCAGAATACAAAGCGCCTTCGGGATCTTTCTAAATGTCAGTCTTGTCATGGTAAAGTAATTCCCTTTCACTAATTTATCACCATCAGTTCTGCGGCGGCCACCAATACTGTGCCCGTATATTTCAGGTGCCTTAAATGTATATTTTTATGACCTTCTCAGAAGTCATCCGAATTCGATCCGTCAGATTAGCAGCCTAACGATTTTTGTATTAAATAGGTGTTAAAAGAATGCCAAAAAGCATTTAGAAGGTATTAAGAGCAGAAAAATGTAGTTACAATACAGCGGGGCGGAGTTTAGGCGGAGTTTAATGCCAAAATGCATTCAGAAAGCATTAAGATCTTAAACATGTGGAGGGCAACTGAAGCCCGTGAGGCAAGAAGAGGAAAAACATTAACTCCGAGGTCGGCCCACGCCGGGGGCATGGCTTATAATTATTATGCAGGAAGGATCTACAGGTTTGTCACCGTTTTTCCAAAAGCCCCAGTTTCCCGGCCAGCCAACGAGTGGTGGTCGCCTGGATAAGGATGGTGAGAAGGATCGCCAGGAAGGTGACCGAAGCGATTACCTCCGCACCGGGGACCTTAAGCCCGAGCAGGATGCCGGCGAGCGCTCCGGGAATCACTCCGGTCTCCCGGGTCCAGCACATGAAGAGGAGTTCCCGCAGGCTCCATTTCGCCCGCCGGTCGGGGAAGGCGCAAAGAAAGACGGTGATGGGCCGGGCGATGAAGATGAATACCAGGACAAGGAGGATGCCCCTTCCCTGGTAGCGCCCCATGAGAGGGAAACTGACCTGACTCCCGAGGAGGATGAAGATTAACATACGCATGAGTAGGGCGGTGGTGCCGACGAAATCAGCCAACCGGTCCTGTTCTCCCTTCTCCGGTCGGAACCCGAAGGTTCTCTTGTTGCCGAGGAAGATTCCGAACACGAAGACCGCCACGAAGCCGCTGGCGTTGAGGGTATCCGCACTGAGATATGCTGCGACCACCGCCATCAGCGAGACGAGCGGCGTGTACTGGACGAGGAATCCGAATTTTTTGTGGGCGGCGATGAGGTGTGCGGCCAGATAACCGAGAACGGCTCCGGCTACCACCCCGATCAAGGCGTTGGTGAGGAGAGCGCCAGTGACCCTGCTGAGGGAGAAGCCCTCCCCCGTGCCGAGGACGACCCCCAGCAGCGCAAAGGTGATGATGGCGCTCATGGAGTCGTTGAAGGCCGACTCTGCCACAATAGTCTGCGCTACCCGCTCCCTGATCCGCACCTCCTTGAATATCGGCACCAGCGTCGCCGGATCGGTGGAGGATAGGGCCGCGCCGAGCAGCAGCGCGGTCATAAGCGGTATGCCGAGGATCCGGGTAGCGGCGAACCCTGTGATGGCTGCGGTGATCAACACCCCCACGGTGGAGATGGTCAGTATGGTGACCCAGAGATCCTTCAGCACGCCCAGTTTCAGGCTCGCGCCGCCGTCGAAAAGTATGTAGCATGAGCCGAATACCAGGATCACCTGGTTGAAGGTGGACGCGGCCCGGACGTCAAGCACCCCGGCTATTTCCGGGCCGAGGAGAATGCCGGCAAGAAGAAAAAACACCACATCCGGCGCCTTGAACCTCCGTGCGACGATACCGCTCAGGGACCCGGCGGCCAGTATGATCCCGGCTACAAGGAGGATATGATTCGTTGCGTGCATTGCCGTCGATTCCACGATAATCCGCCTTTCGCCAATCGATTGTCACTTAATTCCGCTCTCAGGGAGAACACTATCCTTCTTGATTGATACGATGGAGCTCTTGATAATTTCGATAGTGACGTGGTCTAACACATTCAGTATCACAAGATCGTTTTCCGCCGCAGATACTTTACCATGGACTCCATCGGAGGTAATGACGCCGTCGCCCTTTTTAAGCGACCCCTGCAGCGCTCTATGCTCAAGCGCCTTTTTTTTCCGTAGACGGATACGCAGGAAATAAAAAATTGCAAACGGGTAAATAAGCGGAATCACGTGTTGAAACGCGGCCATTTCACCGCCGGATCCTCCTGATGTTCCACTTGGAGCCCCTGCTAGCGCAAAAGCCAATCCGAGCATGCTTTCCTCCCCTTTCTCCGTTTACTGTTTCTGCGGCGAGGTCGATTTAAGTCGCCATAAATAAAAACCGCCCAACAGGCGGCTTTTGATTCCATTTGAATTGAGTTGATTAGGAGGGGATGAGTTAGCGACCGCTCTTCCCGCTCCTTTTGCCTATGCCTCTACATCCGTTGCAGAAGTCACTCAGTTCCGAGTCCTGACGTGATTTACAGACACCAGGTGATATGCGCGCCTTAAACGGCTCACACCAACCTGTATAACGGTCAAGCCATTGGTCGGCGGTCACGCGGTCAGTGTTTTCCACTCTTCCGTGCGGATGACGCAGCAGGCTTTGGCCGACCCCAGCTTTGCCACCGAACCGCCTCAACTCTTCCAGATCTGACAACGTTTGCCCTTTCATACTTTATTTTACTTAAATCATTTTATCGGATCGATCAGATAGACAGGTGTTCCTTTTTCAAGACAGATGCCACCTCACGCTTTGACCCTAACCGCCCTCTCCCCCAATATTGCGACGATCGGACTTGCGACAAAAATCGAGGAATAGGTGCAGATGATTATCCCTGCGACGATGGCAAAAGCGAAGTCATGGATAACCTCGCCTCCGAAGAAAAAGAGCGAAAGTGCCGCCATGAATGCGGTAAGCGACGTCACAACGGTTCTGGAGAGGACTTCATTGACACTGCGGTTGATGATGGCAGAGATTGCCCCCTTCATGTCTTTGTGGATGTTCTCCCTGATCCGGTCAAAGACCACGACGGTGTCTGTCATGGAGTAACCGGCGATGGTCAAGGTCGCCGTGATGAACAGCAGGTTGATCTCCTTGTTCAGGAGGAAAAATACCGCAAAAAGGGCCAGCACGTCATGCAGTACGGAAACGGTAGAGCCGATGCCGAACTTGAAATCGAACCGGATGGCGATGTAAATGGTGATGCCGATCAGGGAGAGGGCGATCGCCATCAGCGTGTCCTTGCGGAGTTTGTCCCCAATGGAAGGACCGATCTCGGCTGAGCCTTCCACCACGAAACTGGCCCCGGGGATCTCTTTCCTGAGCACCTCTTCGATGGTATCCACTACCTTCCCCGTCACCAGGCTGGTTTTACCAACCTTGATGAGTATCTTGTTCCCATCCTTGATTTCCTGGAGATTGGCATCTTTCAGGTTATGTTTGGCAAGGGCGTTGCGCACCTGCTCCAGACTCACCGGCTGGGTGAATTTAAGTTCTACCGAAGTCCCGCCGGTGAAGTCTATTCCCATATTGGCAGCTCCCCTGGCAATCTGGATCATGCCGATTATTCCGATCATGGCAACAATGCTGGAAATGACTAAGGAGATTTTCTTTTTGCCGAGGAAATCAATGTTAGTTTTGCCTATGAGTTCCATTACTCTCCCCAATTAACCTGGATGGATAAGAAAAATATTGCAATTATATTTTCTCGTGTTCAAAATAATTCAATGCTAGGTATTTCGAATCCGTTTGCTAACGTGCATACGCTGCCAGTGCCATAAAGCAGGTACCGGTGATTGCAAAGCCCAAGAACCATGTCGTCAGCACCAAAAATGCAAATTTCATCGTAGGAGTCTCCTTTCCCTTTTGATAAGAGCACGTTCCTTCATGCCACCTTCCTGCTGTTGGAATAACCTACCACTTTGGATATTAATACGGCATTAAATGAATGCCCAAAAGCATTCAGAAAGCATTAAGACCTTAAACATTGGGAGGACGGCGGTGGCGTTTGAGGCACGAACAGGAAAGACCATATGCTCAGATTCCGACTCACCACGCGGGAATAGGGAGAAATTCCTTTTTGAGGGAAGGACAAAAATCCCAGCTTCCCCGCCAGCCAACGGGTGGCGCCTGGAAGAGGATGGCGAGGAGGATCGCCAGGAAGGTGACCGAAGGAATTACCTCCGCTCCGGGGACCTTCATCCCGAGTAGGATGCCAGCGAGCGCCCCGGAGATCACTCCAGTATCCCTGGAAGATGAGCCCCCACAGGCTCCATTTCGCCCGACGGTCGATGAAGGCACACCGGTTAATCGGCGTAAGATGTCATCGTTGACGCAGCCGTACGAACGTCTTCGGCGCTGTAACCTGCGGCTTCCATGATGTTGAATAACATCAATCCAATCAGCGACGGACGTTCGTTGGCTTCAAGGTCCCGTTTGAAAGCGGCCCAATCCTCGGTTGATATTTTCGTCACTTCAGTCCTCTAACATTGTTGAAAAACGGAATAATTCAATTCAGGCATGGTCGGGTTGTTTGCTCGGGTCAGCCCTCGAGAGTTCACCCGCGGTCCCCGATCCTGCCTGGCTAGCTTCCTACACAGTAACTGTACTTACGCAGACGTGAGTATCTAACAGCGACCAGCAGTGCCGATCTTTTCCAGAGGAGATACTCGTTGGTTAACTTTGTCAGTAGCAGTTATCCTTCTTTTCCCATCATTCTCGTCGTTAATGAGCCTTATTATTGCAGACATTGCGAGTCCGATAATGAGGAGGAAAAGCATGTCGATCATGGAATTCAAGTACCTGACATTGCTGTATGAGTAACTATAGTACTCTGAGATGTACCGAGCAAAACCGGCTGTTGCGGAGATGCTTATGGCTCCCAATCCTCCATGAATCCAAGAGGCCAACATGACCGGAACCGCGTAGAATATAAGAATCGAGTAGTCGCCGGTAAGATAATCGACATATCCAATCGTTACTACCAGGGAGATTTCGATGAGGACCAAACTCGATGGTGGCAATCCTTTTAACCGATTTAGTAGTTTTTTCATATTTCACCCTACGTCTATAAAGCTTCCTGATTCTCGTAAAGAGCCGTTGACCTCGCGGGGAACCTTGGTAATGACGGTCTCTGTACCCGCTCCGACGAGGCAGGCGTTCGAGCCACTATGTGTAAACGGTCTGCACCGATGTCTTTAGGGATAAGTCCGTATTCCTCCATAATCGCGGTCAGCCTGGCACGGTTCACCTCGACAAGCGGCGCCAGCGGAAGGCGGACTTCGTCACGGCACCTCCCCATGAGCGCAACGCCCGTCTTCACTGGCACGGGATTGGTCTCGATGAACATGGCGTTGGAGATTCTCAACAGGTACAGGTGCAGCCTTCTAGCCTCCTCCAGGTTCCCGGCGAAGAAAGCGTCCACCAAGGCGGCAACCTCTTTCGGCATGATGTTGGCCGTGACGGAGATCACCCCTTTGGCGCCGCAGGCCAGCATCGGTAGGGTGATGAAGTCGTCACCAGAAAGTACCGTGATGTTCTCCCCGCAAAGGGCCAGCACCTCGGAGGCCTGCTGTAGCGATCCCGTGGCCTCTTTGATGGCGACGATGTTCGGATGCACCGCGAGACGTGCCACGGTTTCCGGCAGCAGGTTTACGGCGGTGCGTCCGGGCACATTGTAGAGCACTTGGGGCAGCGCGACCGCGTCGGCAATTGATTTGTAGTGCAGAAAGAGCCCCTCCTGGGAGGGCTTGTTGTAATACGGGGTGACCAAAAGCGCTCCGTCCGCGCCGAGTTCCTTGGCGTGCCGCGTGATCTGGATCGCCTCCCGGGTAGAATTGGACCCCACTCCCGCGATGACCGGGACCCTCTTGTTCACCTGCTCGACGACAATCCTGATGACCCGGTCGTGCTCGACATAGTCGAGAGTCGAGGACTCGCCGGTGGTGCCGCACGGCACGATGGCGTCGGTACCGCTCTCTATCTGGAATTCCACTAGCGCCCGCAGTGTTTCTTCATCAACCGCGTCGTCAACGAATGGGGTAACGATAGCAACTATACTTCCCTGGAACATGGTATCTCCTTGTCTGCTGCAGGTTATGCGTCAGTTCTGCAAAACTTTAATTTTTCAGTAATGCGGTTGCGAAATCCAGTTACCATGAAGTTAAAGCCGGTGGCAGTTTTATGAAAAGGAAACGTCCTTCGAAAAACACGTATGGGAGCGCGACCGCGTCTGCAATCGCCTTGAAGGCCAGGAAAAGTCCATCCAGGGAGGATCTGTTGCAGTCCGGCGTGATCAGGAGTTCCCCGTCCTCACTGAACTCTTTCGCATGCTGCATGATCTCGATCGCCTCCCGGGTGGCCTTTGAACCGGTTCCCGCGATAAGCGGGATCCTCTTGTTCACCTGATCTTCGACGATTCTAACGACCTTGTCGTGCTCGACAGTCGAGGCCACACCCGTGGTGCCGCAGGCGACGATGGCATCGGTACCGTTTTCCAAATAGAATTCCACCAGGCTGCGCAATTTTGCTTCATCAATCGCGCCGTCAATTACCGGGGTTACGCTGGCAAACATAATACTTCCCTGGTACATGGTACCTCCTTGTGTTTTAGCTAGTTATACCTTTTGCCCACCGGCTCCAAGGCTTGCTGTCTGCAGAAAGCTTGGGATCCGTTCACCCCTGATCAGGTCCTCCAACGTCTCACGGAAGCGGACAACTTCGAACTTGTCGCCCTCTACCATCACCTCGGTCACGCGGGGCCGGCTGTTGTAATTGCTGCTCATGGTAAAGCCGTAGGCCCCCGCCGACATGAAGGCGATCAAGTCGCCTTGACGGAAGTCCGGGATGTCTCTATCCTTGACGAGGAAGTCACCCGACTCGCATATAGGGCCGACGATATCCCCCTTGATCACGCCATCCTGGTCCTTTCGCACAGCTGCAACTCCGTGGAAGGAGCCGTAGAGGGCCGGGCGGGTCAGGTCGTTCATGCCGGCGTCGACAATGACGAAATTTTTCTCTTCGCCCTTCTTGGTGTAGAGGCAGGTGCCGACCAGTATGCCGGCGTTGCCGACCAGGTTTCTGCCGGGCTCGAACAGCAGGTGCAGGCCGAGTTCGCCGGTCTCTGCCAGTATTGCAGCACCATAGACCGCGGGAAGCGGCGGTTCCTCGTCGTTGTATTGAATGCCGAGCCCGCCCCCCAGATCGAGATACCTCATCTCGATTCCCTGCTCTCTTACTCCGGCCAAGAGCCTCTTCAGCTTCTTGATGGCGTCGACAAACGGGGAGACCTTGGTCAGCTGGCTTCCGATGTGGCAGTCGATCCCGAGGATCTCCAGGTTCGCCATCCCCTTGGCACGGCAATACTGCTCGTGGGCGCGTTCTATGTTGATGCCGAACTTCGCCTGTTTGAGACCGGTGGTGATGTACGGGTGGGTTTCCGGATCGACGTCGGGATTGACCCGGAGGGCAATCCCCGCCTGCTTCCCGGTGCGCCCCGCCACCTGGTTAATCCGATCCAGTTCCTGCTCGCTTTCTACGTTGAACATGAGGATGCCACTATCAAGTGCGTAGGCTATTTCGTCATCCCTCTTGCCTACGCCGGAATAGACGATTTTCTTGGGATCGAATCCGACAGTGAGAGCCCGGTACAGTTCGCCGCCGGAGACGATATCGACGCCGCCGCCCAGGTTTTTGAAGGTTTTCAGCACGGCGAGGTTCGAGTTCGCCTTGACGGAATAGCAGATGGTATGCGGCGCCGAGGCAAAGGCGTTGTCCATGGCATTGAAATGCCTCTTGAGCGTTGCCTGCGAGTAGATGTAGACGGGACTACCGACGGCCGCGACGATCTCCTTTACGGCGACCTCTTCGGCGTACAGATCGTCACCCTTGTACTGGAAATGATGCATGATGCTTTCTCCCTTCGTCCTATGTGAAAACTTGGGACATAAACCAGAAAATAACTATGTTTTATCCAATACAGATTCGTTCTTCGGGGAAAATGACTAAACTGCAGTCCCCGAAACTGCGAAGGGTGTCCGTCAGCATGCTAACTAGATCGTCACTTATCACTATTCTAATTTTCACTCTGTTAATCAGGTTGTAAATATACGCAATGCCCTTAAGAATCCCGAAATTTTTTGTCTTACGGCCATCGTAAATAACTTCTTGGACGATCAGCCCTTTTTCCACGAGAGCCTTTGACAATTTTTCCATATCTTTTGTGTATATTATTCCTTCAACCTGTTGCATTTAGGTTCTCCCTGTTCAAATCGGTTATTTGTAGAGGATTCTACACCACACTCAACTCGATGGTAGGTCTATGGAGCTCATCTAATTCAGCATGCTTCGAGAAACGGGAGCACAAATATCCGGCAGTCTCCAGCCCGCTCCGTCCTGGCAATGGTGCCGACGGTCTGGATGATCTTCTCCACCGAGTCGTCGTCGGAAAAAATCTCAAGCTTCACCTGCGCCACGGCATCAGCCAGGTATTTATCACCGCGGTACATCATGGTCTGACCATTTTGATGGCCGTGGCAGATAATTGTGCTTTCCATGAAATCTTCGATCCCCATTTCCTGAAGTGCGGATTCGACTTCCTCAAGCTTGGCCGATTTTATGATTGCTTCTATCCTTTTCATGATTGCTCTCCGCCTTTTAAGTTGGAATTCCCCTGAATGTGCACCTCGCCTGGCAAACTGCCGTTGCTATTGATGGCCATCCTACCTGAAAGAGGTTATGAAGCAGATAACAGCCCCTTTTCTTGCCAAACTGCCGGGTTGTATCGACCCTTCAATCACCTCGGCTTCATAATACTTTCCCCCCAGCGTGGAAAGTATTCTGACCTTGCCGGTCTCTTGGGGGTCCAGCGAGGAGTCGGTCGGGGATTCCCGATAAACAACGAGAGTATCGTTGATGTTCAGGTCGTTTTTCCCCTCCTGCGTACTGTTATGGAACAGATACAGCCTTGATCCGGTCACTATGGCCCCGTCAACTTTCGGATATGCCGGTCTTTCCTTCGGAAAGGTGTAGGTCACGGCATAGAGGGAGCTTGTCATGAGTAACGGGGTCAACAAAAGCAGTAATAACAGGAGCTTTTTCATTTTGGATTCTCCAGACACCTTTGTTAGAGAAACGTTGATTTTTTGCGGCCTTTCCTGTTTACCAGCCTAACCAATTCGATCTTAAGACGGTATTAAAAGGTTCCCTAAAAGCGTTAAGAACCCGTTAAATCATGAAAAAGTTTTACCACCAGTTGAGTCCCCTTCCGCTTCGCCATGGCATTCATCGCTCAATGGTCCCAGTCATTTATCCCGCATTTTTATGTTATTTAACGCCGTCTTAATGCCTTTTGCCTGCATTTTAATACCGAATTAATGTCGAGGAGCATATCGTGAGAACATATTTTGCCGGCAACCCTTTCGGAGCGCCTGCGGATGCTCACCTCAGCCTACTCTTACGGTAGCGCATTGACTCTATTAGATAGAGAGACGGAATATTCATGAGAACATACGAAGAATCTCGCCCCTCGCCAGATGCGTTCTTGAAAGTCGCCCAGGCTGAAGAAAACGAAAAAAAGCAGGCAAAACTCAAGATATTCCTCGGCTATGCGGCAGGCGTCGGGAAGACCTACGCCATGCTGGAAGCCGCCCGGCAGCGCATGAGCGACGGTCGGGACGTGGTAGCGGCTTGCGTGGAGTCTCATGGCAGTAACGATACCGATTCACTTCTCGAGGGCCTCGATATCATCCCGAAGGCAAGCATCGACTCCATGGGGGTGCTCTTTTCCGAAATGGATCTCGACGCGGTGCTTGCTCGCAGACCACAGATAGCCGTTGTGGATGAACTTGCCCACGGCAATGCACCCGGTTCCCGCCATGGGAAGCGCTGGCAGGACGTGGAGGAACTCCTAACCGCGGGCATCGACGTCTACACCACGGTGAACATCCAACATTTTGAGAGCATGAACGACGTGGTGGCGCAGGTCACCGGGGTGGTCGTAACTGAAACGGTTCCCGACAGACTGCTCGACCTCGCAGTAGAAATCCGCCTGGTGGACATTCCCCCGGAGGACCTGCTGCAGCGCCTGCAGGAGGGGAAGATTTACATCCCCGTAAATGAGGCGCTCGCCGCTGAGCAGCTCTTCAAGCCGGGAAACCTGATGGCGTTGCGCGAACTCTCTATGCGCCGCGCCGCCGCACGAGTTGACTATCAGATGCGCGCCTACATGGAATCACGCTCCATCCAGGGCCCCTGGCCGGTGGCAGAAAAGCTCCTGGTCTGCGTGAGCGGCAGCCCCTACAGCGAGCGGCTGATACGCACCACACGAAGGCTCGCCGACGAGATGAAGGCCACCTGGCACACCGTCTACATCGAAACGCCGGGCGCAGGCCGCCACGCCAGCGAGAATCGGGAGCGGGTCTGGCGTGACTTGCGCCTGGCGGAGAGTCTCGGAGCCCAAGTGGCGACCCTGACCTCCACCTCGGTCGCCGAGGCGCTCATCGGCTATGCGGTGAAAAACAACGTCACCAAGATTGTCGTGGGGAAACCGACCAAGCCGCGCTGGCGTGAGTTCCTGAGCCAGCCGCTGGTTGACCGGATCATCCGCCTCTCCGGTTCCATCGACGTGCAGGTGGTGAGCATTTCCGAAGAGCAGAAAAGGTCCACCAAAGGTGTCTCCCAGCCCGTCTCGTCGACCCTCTGGCCAGGGTACCTGAAGAGCCTGATTCTGGTACTGGCAACCTCGCTGGTCTGCGAGCCTGCACACCGATACCTGGCCCCCACCAATCTGGTGATGATCTACCTCCTTGCGGTGGTATACGCTGCGACCCGGCTGGGACGCCGGCCGGCGGTACTGACGGCTATTCTGAGCGTGGTCGCCTTCGACTTCTTCTTCGTGCCGCCCCGCTTTACCTTCGCGGCATCGGACCCTGAGTACCTCATTACCTTCGGCGCCCTCTTCACGGTCGGGGTCGTTATCAGCACGCTGGTTTCACAGTCCCGCGAGCGTGCCGAGGCCATCCGGGAGCGCGAGGTCCAGACGGCGAGCCTCTACCACTTAAGCCGCGATCTGGCGGTCGCCTCCGACCTGCCGGGCATCCTGGACGCCATGGTCAGAAACATCGAGGAGAGCCTCGGCGCGCAGATAGCGGTGTTCTTGCCGGAAGGTGAGCGGCTGGAGCTGAATAGGGCGAACAGCGAACTCACTCTGGACATGAAAGAATTGGCCGTTGCTGACTGGGCCTTCGAAAAAAGCTCCCCCGCTGGACGCGGAACGGATACCCTGGTCTCGGCGGCACTGCTCTACCTGCCGATTGCCACCTCCGGGGACGTGCTCGGCATCCTCGGGGTGAGGCTTGGGAGCGAGTCCGACTACGCCTCGCCACTTACCCGCAGGCTGCTCCAGGCCTTCGTCACGCAGGCGGCTCTTGCCGTCGAGCGGGTCCATCTCGGCAAACAGGCGGAGCAGGCCCAGGTTCTCCAGGCACGGGATTCTCTGGAACGAGCACTACTGAACTCCATCTCCCACGACCTGAGGACGCCGCTCGTTTCCATTACCGGGGCGCTCGGGGCCTTGCGGGACAAAAGCCGCGTCTACGACGCCGACGCCTGGGAGGAACTTCTGGACGGCGCCTTCGAAGAGGCGGGACGGCTGAACCGTTTCGTGGGCAATCTCCTCGACATGACCAGGCTGGAGTCGGGAGCGCTAAAGCTGAAACAGGTTCCCTGCGACGTCGAGGATGTCTTCGGCTGTGCCTTGGCAGCCCTGGAGCCCCAGCTTGGGGAGAGGGAGATCGAGGTGCGTGTCCCCATCGGACTCGATCTGGTCAAGATGGACATGGTCCTGATGACGCAAGTAGTGATAAACCTGCTGGACAATGCGCTGAAGTACACGCCTCTTAATAGCGGCATCAAGCTCGCCGCAGGGCTTGCCGACCATATGCTGAACCTGGTGATTTCCGACCGGGGCCCAGGCATTCCCGAAAACGACCTCAAACGTGTCTTCGACAAGTTCTACCGCTTGCCTGTCCCGGAAGGGGCGGGTGGAACGGGACTAGGGCTCTCCATCTGCAAGGGGATCGTGGAGGCTCACGGCGGCAGTATTCGTGCGGAAAACCGGGGTGGCCTGCAGATAGTCGTGGCTCTCCCCCTGACATGAGACCGCACCGGAGGAACCATATCGCGTCCAACCCGAAGTGCAGCGCCAATGTTCCAAGGGTGCTTATCGTCGACGACGAGGTCTCGATCCTCCGTTTTCTGCGAAGCGCTCTTGATACCGGCGAGTTCTCCCTGCACCTTGCAGAAAACGGCCATGATGCACTGGTAGCGGCAACCGCGTTCAGGCCCGACTTGATCCTGCTCGACCTGGGCCTTACCGACTTTGATGGGGTCGAGGTGATCCGAAAGGTACGGGAATGGTCGCAGGTGCCTATCATCGTGATATCAGTGCGCGACGCCGACGACGACAAAGTAGCAGCACTCGATGCCGGAGCGGACGACTACCTGATCAAGCCCTTCAGCGTTGCGGAACTGCAGGCGCGTATCAGGGTATCGCTCAGAAGGAGCTCGCATCAGGCGTCGGAGCCACTGTTTAGCAGCGGTGGGCTGGAGGTTGATCTCTCGCATCGACTGGTCGTCGTGCGGGGCAAAGAGGTTCAGCTCACCCCCACCGAGTACGATCTGCTGCGTCTCCTGGTGAACCACGCCGGGAAGGTCCTGACGCACGACCAAATTCTGAGGGGAATCTGGGGCGCCACCTTCGCCGAGCACCAGAACGTGCTTCGGGTGAACATCTCCAACCTCCGTCAGAAGATCGAAGAGGATGCCTCGCGGCCGAAGCATATCGTCACTGAGTTGGGAGTAGGCTATCGCCTGAAGAGTGAGTAAGCAGAAGGTAGCGGGAGTGGGGGGGATCTTGATCCCCGTTTGCAGCCGGACTGAATGGGAGGATTAATACCGTGCCAAATCTAAAGAAAAGTACCAACCTGCCGCGGGTGCTTGTGGTTGGCGACGAGGCGAAGACCCTCCGCTTCCTGCGCATGGCGCTCGACATCAGCGAGTTCTCCATGCACCAGGCCGATAACGGTCATGCGGCGTTGGAATCGGCCGAGACGGTCCGGCCAGACATCATCCTGCTCGACCTGGGCGTCCCCGACATCGACGGGGTCGAGGTGATACGGAGGATTCGCGAGTGGTCGCAGGTGCCGATCATCGTGCTCTCGGAGCGTGACGGCGAGGACGACAAGGTGGGAGCACTCGATTCCGGCGCGGACGACTACCTGATCAAGCCCTTCGGCGTTGCGGAGCTGCGGGCGCGTATCAGGGTCTCGCTCAAAAGGAGCTTGCAGCAGGCCCCGGAAGAGCTCTTAAGCTGCCGTGGTCTCGAAGTGGACCTCACACGCCGGCGTGCCGCCTGGCTCGGCCGGGAGGTCCATTTGAACCCGACCGAATATGAGCTGCTGCGGCTCATGGTAAGTCATACCGGGAAAGCACTGACGCAAGGCCAGATCCTAAGGCAGGTCTGGGGTGCCACCAGCAATTCCAAGCTTATTTGGTCGAACCGCTCGCAAAGTTTCACAGTACGATTGTAATCTGTTGATTTTGTGTTTCTATTGGAGCCGGAAGGCGGATATATTGCCCTTCCAATTCCACCATGCCGAGGGGATAAATGACGAAAATCGAACTTACCAATGCCATCTGTGACGGCACAGGAATGCTCAAACAGGATGCCATCGCAGCACTGGAAACCTTGCTGGAAATCATAAAAGAGACGCTGGAAGATGGAGAAGAAGTGAAGGTATCGGGCTTCGGCAAATGGGAGATCAAACAGAAAAATGAAAGGCAAGGACGCAATCCTCAGACGGGTGAACTGATAAGTATCTCCAGGCGCCGGGTCGTCACGTTCAAGCCGTCACCGGTGTTTAAAAATCAACTGAACGGCTGATCTGTCTAATTTTTATTTATCGCCAGAAAGATCAGAGACAGACCTTCCCTCTCAAGTAGTCCCTCATCCCTGTCCTCGCCGGTGCAGGTGCCTCCCATCTCCAGCAGTTCCATGCGAATGTCGTCCAGGTCCGCGTCGAACTGTCTGCTCAAATGCTCTTTCCCCATAAATGTCCACCTCGTTGTTGTCGCGCTCCAGGCGCCCCTGATTCGGCCGTGTGACTATTCTCCAACCAGGTAAGAGCGTCGTTCTTCCCCGGGGTTTAGTCCTAACATTTCGGAATCGTTAGCGATCATGACCAGGAGTGCTGCAATCTCCCTGAGCTGCTGTGGCATGACCTCCACGGGACGGTAGGTGAGGGGCGATTCTATGAGTATCACGGTCGGCTCATTGTGTCGGGTAAGTGTGAAGTGTACGTCGATTGTGCTCATTATTTGTTTCTCCCAGAATTGTTACTGGAGTCAGATCCGATTGTTAACATAAATATGCTGCCAATGCCAGAATACACGTACCAGCGACTACGACGCCCAAGAACCATGTCGATAGAACCAGCAGTGCGAATTTCATCTAAGGATTCCCATTTTACCTTTGATAAAAACTCTTCTTCACTTGCTAACTATTCAGAAATGTTCCTTTACTTTTTG
>Ga0364919_10344_pt1 | contig 16746 bp, 13 predicted proteins | sample SorcelJu500001C7_2_FD_206953 | JGI IMG/M metagenome (GOLD analysis project Ga0364919, IMG submission 206953) | Enriched cells from Trout Bog Lake Hypolimnion, Wisconsin, USA - BchlTB.June20.5000.01.C7 | ecosystem: Environmental > Aquatic > Freshwater > Lake > Hypolimnion/Profundal zone | place... | reverse complement strand
CACGGTTCTCTTCGTGGAACAGAACGTTGCCAAGACACTAATGGAAGCCGACCGGGCGTACATCATCGAGACCGGCAAGGTTTCTCTGAGTGGAACAGCTGCGGAACTGAGAAACGACGAGAACGTTCATAAAGCCTACTTCGGCGTATAGAACCGCGAGGAATAAAGATGGGTCACGGCGATCTTTTTACACCAATTCTGATGGGCGTAATGCTGGGTGGTTTGTATGCCCTGACGGCATTGGGTTTATCGATGGTCTTTGGAGTCATGAGGGTGATCAACCTCGCGCATGGTGATTTGGTTGTGCTCGCCAGCTACGGCTCTTATGCGGTGCTGACGGTATTGGGACTCGATCCTGTCCTCGGCCTGGTCATCACCATTCCGGTTATGTTTGTCATCGGCGTTCTCATCCAGAAGTATTTGATGAGCAGGGCGGTCACGATCGGAGCCGAGGCCCCGTTGATCATTGCGTTTGGTCTTTCGCTGGTGATCCAGAACACGAACCAGATTATGTGGACTCCGCTCTCCCGCGGCATTAATACGCGGTATTCGGCGGCGAGCTTTTACCTCTTCCACCGGCAGTTCCCGATGACGTATCTGATGGACTTTGTTGTGGGCATTGTGGTGATGCTGGTGCTTCGCGAGTTTCTCAGGCGGACCTATATGGGCAGGGCGATCTCCGCCACCGCGATGGACCCGCGGGCTTCACGGCTGATGGGCGTCAACACGAAGCGGATTTACTACTATGCGTTCGGTATTGCCATGATCTCGGCCGCGATTGCCGGCACGTTTCTCGGCATGACGTTTCCGTTTACACCGACTTCCGGCACGACATTTCTCACCATCGCCTTCGGCACGGTGATCATCGGCGGTCTGGGAAGCTTGATGGGAACGTTTATGGGCGGCATCATTCTTGGTTTGGTTCAGACTCTGAGCGCGTACTTCCTGGGTGCCAACGCGCAGATGCTGGTGCTATACGTGGTCATTATTGCCATCCTGGCATTCCGACCGCAGGGACTCTTTGGACGCTAGTTGCATGATGGGAATTAAGATGCATATTAAACCGACGGTTTTACTGGCCTATCTTTTGCCTACGGTTCTCCTGGCCTTCCTGCCCATGGCAGGCGTTCCCCGCAGCTGGATCATATACACGTTCCTGTTTGCCATTTATCTTGCGATGTCCAACATGTGGAACCTGCTGGCAGGATATTCGGGCCTGGTCTCTCTCTGCCAGCCGGCATTTTTAGGCATTGCGGGATATGGGATGGTCATCGGCACATGGATTGGCATTCCGTGGTGGATTGGACTCGTGGGCGGCGGGGTGCTGGCTGCCATATTTGCGCTGTTGCTTTCGAACGCTGTGTTCCGCCTGACGGGGGTTTACTTTTCCATCGGTACGCTGGTTGTGCCGGAGGCCCTGCGCATGGTGTTCTACATATGGCGACCGGTAGGCGGAGCAATGCAAGGTGCGGGCGCGGGTTATATGCTCAGGGGATCTGGCGCAACGCTGCCGCCGAGCTATATCTACTGGATGGCTCTCGTACTGGGCTTGGCCTCGATGGTCATCATGCGGATCGTGCTGCGATCAAACCTTGGATTAGGGTTGGCCGCTGTCCGTGACAATGAGCGATCCGCAGCTTCGTGCGGCGTAAACGTCTTTCGCCTTAAGGTGTACACGTTCATGATCTCCGGCGCGGTTACAGGGCTGGCTGGGGCCATCTACTTTATGAACATGGGCTACATAGAGCCATCTGCATCCTTCAGTGTGAAATGGACGATGGCGATCCTGCTGGCCACGGTTATTGGCGGAATTCGAACCGAGGAAGGTCCTATCTTCGGTTGCCTTGTGACGGTTGCGCTTTACTTCCTGCTGGCTCGCTATGGCGGCTACAGCTTCCTGATCCAGGGCATTATTCTGATCGCGATCATGCTGCTTTCTCCCCAGGGGATCGTCGGCCTGCTGCGCAAAATGAAGTGGTATTGCAGGCTGACAGCCTACTCCGAGGGTTAACCTCCGGCTCTCTGCCTTCCGAAAAGCTGTCACAGTAGATTCGCATCTCCGCGATCAACTGTGGCAGCTTTCGTGCAGTATCTTGACGAACCGCTTTAGCAGCATGGATTCGTCGTCGTGTCTCCATATCGCCCGCAACTCCGCCCGCGGAGGCTGAACCTTGATGGGTCGATAGATCACACCTTCCACTTTCAGGGCTGTGAAACAGGCTGGAACCACGGCAATCCCCATGCCGGCAGCAACCAGGTGAATACCAATCATGATCGACCTCACAGACAACACCTTACTCGGCGTGATTCCAACAAGCTCATATGCGCGATAAACATGGTCGGAAAAACCGTGCAGGGAAAAGGGAGAGGGAATGATGGAGGTTTGGTCGGAAAACCTTCGCAGATCAACTGGCCCCTTTCCTTTGAATTCAGCCGGGAGAGCGACCACCAATCCTTCCGGTTGCACTATGAAGGATGCGAGCTTGCTACCTTCGAGTGTGGCATGCATGAAGCCGACATTAAGCTCACCGCGGAGAATCCCATCGATCTGGCGCTCGGGTTCGCACTCATATAACTGTAGGTCAGCGGATGGACACTCGGAGCGAAAGCGCTTGAAGACGTTCGGTAAGACGCCGACAAGGGCAGCGCTGACAAAACCAATATTGAACCTGCCGGCGTTGCCACGACCGATATCCCCGACCGTTTGCACCGCCTCATCAATCTGGCTGAGGATTCGGCGGGCCCGGTCGAGCATCGCTTTGCCGGCTTCGGTAAGCTCCACCTTACGTTTGGAGCGGGCAAACAACACGACGCCCAGTTCATTCTCCATCTGTTGAATCTGCTGACTTAGAGATGGTTGTGAAATGTGCAGCAGCTCCGCAGCTCGGCGGAAGTGCAACTGCTCGGCAACACCGAGGAAATACCTCATATGGCGAACATCCATGCGATTCCTCCCGGCCTTAGTACTTCGTGTGGAGCCACTCGCCCCGGCAGCACTGATAGACACATCCTATCAAAGCCGATTAAATAAATATTTGCCCACACCACGAAATCAACCTAAGCTAGAAGCGCAAAATAAGATCACGCCAGGAAGCAACCGCGGGGAATTGACGACAGGATAAACCGCTGCCGGCGATGTTGTCCGGCAACATCAAACATCGGAAGCCAGCACTGCAGGTAGAATAAGGTGCATAAACAGATTGGGGGAGCAATGCAAGGAAAGATCGCACTTGAAGAGCATTTTGCGATAGAGGAAACACTGGGGAGTTCTGAGGGGCCGCACGGTGCTTCGGAAATCTGGAAAGAACTGAAGGGTAACCTGCTGGACATTCAGGATAAGCGGCTGGCCAAGATGGATAAGCTCGGCATCGAGATTTCCGTGCTGTCGCTGAACGCTCCTGTGCTACAGGCGATGACGGAGCGCAAGGCGGCAGCGGAACTTGCGATTCGCGCCAATGATTTTCTAGCCGAGCAGGTTGCGAAGCGGCCCGATCGCTTCCGTGGGTTTGCTGCCCTGGCTATGCAAGATCCGGACGTAGCGGCCAAGGAGCTGACGCGCTGCATGAAGGAACTCGGCTTTGTCGGAGCGCTGGTGAACGGGTACACCGAACGGGATGTCGCCAATTCGGCCGTGCACTACGATCTGAAGGAATATTGGCCCTTCTGGGAACAGGTTGAGAAGCTTAACGCTCCGTTCTACCTGCATGCCAGAGACCTCAGCCGTCAGGAAGTCTTTGCGGGTCATCCATGGCTGCTTACGGCCTCATGGTCATTCGGCGTGGAAACAGCGACCCATGCGCTGCGGCTGATGTGCAGCGGATTGTTCGATAAGTATCCGAATCTGAAGATCATTCTCGGACACTTGGGCGAAGGGCTGCCGTTCAGCATCTGGCGCGCCGATCATCGCATCGAAAAAGATCCGCGCGGCATCACGATCAAGAAGAAGCTGAATGACTATTTCCGTCAGAACTTCTACGTCACGACCAGCGGCAATTTCCACACCATGTCACTGATAGACACGATGTTGGAGATAGGCACAGACCACATTCTGTTCGCCTCCGACTTCCCGTTTGAAAATATGGAGGACGCAGCAGAGTGGTTCGACGCTGCCAGCATCAACGAGTACGACAAGCTGAAGATCGGGCGCTTGAATTCGATGAAGCTGTTCGGGCTTGAAAAGGCACTCTCCGCCAAGGCGTAAAGCGATTGTTTAACGGGGCCTATGTCACTATAGGTCCCGTTTTGTTTTGCTCAAAGATCGATGAGATTGTCAAAAAAACTCCCACCCGATCTACTGGCAGACGCCTGGAGACCGGATGGGAGCTTGAAGCTACATTCGTCATTGCATGCCCGATACGTCGCGCAACATGCGGGAAGTACCGGGCAAGTGGAAGCAAAAACAAAACTAAATGTTGACAGGTTCGTCGATGATGATCATCGCACAAAAGAAACTGAGCAATGCGGCGGTGCCCATCGCAAGGAAGATCATGTTGTAGTCACCCTTGAAGCGATCCAACAGCCATCCCAGCGACATCGGCGAAAGGAACGCTCCGATGTTGCCGCCCATGATCATCACGGAAATTGCGACAGGGTAAGTCTTGCCAGTTGTAAAGGCCATTGGGAATCCAAAATACGATGCCCACCCGCAATTGGCAAAAATACCGGTCACAAACATTGCGATACCGAGACCCGTCGGAGAGTTTGCAGCGACGATGGCCCACATCCCCAGAACGGTACCCAGTCCGGAGACCATCATCATGGGTTTGCAGCGTCCATAGAGGAACTTATCGTTGATCCAGCCACCCATGAAGTTACCAACGACGCCGCCCAGCCATGGCGTTGCCTCAACCCATCCCATTCTCATAATCGAATAGTGTTTGGCATTGAGCAGGTAAGAAGGAACCCAAGTCGCGATTCCATAGAAGATGATCTGAATGAACAGGTAGGTTATCGCGACTCCCCAAATATTCTTGGAGGCGAAAATCTGGGCGTTCGACTCCAGAATGGCGACCTTCTTGGCGCGAAGGAACTTATCAAACCAACCAAGGGCTCCGATCTGCGCAGTCTTCTTGCCGCGGGTCGGAACGGCGGTTCGGATGTACTCGAGCTCGCCAGCATTCACGTGCGGGCTTTCCTGCGGGAAGCGGCGGATCAGGAAGTACCAGAACACGGAGAAGATGATGCCGGGAATTGCGAAGAAATAGAAGATGTAACGCCATCCCCAGGTCTTCAAAATCCACGAGGAAGCAATTGGCGCCATCGCCACCGCGAGGGTGGTGATTCCGGTCAAGCATCCCAGCGCAACGCCGCGTTCTTTGACGGGAAACCATGTCTTGATTGAACCATTGGTGGCGACCACCGTGGGCGCTTCGCAAATGCCCAGACCGAAACGGGTCCACTTAACCATCGCGCCGGAAACAGACGCTCCGATCAAGGCTGTAAACGCCGAAAACGCAATGATGGTGCTGGTAATCAGTCCGCGAACGCCGAATTTGCTGACCAGCCAGCCTGCCGGTATCTGGACGAGAAAATAGCCCAGAAAGAAAACGCTAGCCATTTGGCCGAGTTGGAAATTGCTGATGTGAAACTCGGTCCGCAGAGAGGGGATCGCAACCCCGATGTTCGCCCGATCGGCGAAGTTAATAAAGTGCAACAAGCACACCATGAGCAGAACTACCCAGCGGTATCCTGAGCGCTGAACGCTGTTGCCCGGCTCAAACCGGGGCCGGGATACCACCTTTTCACTTGAGTCCATCTTTGCCTCCAACCATCCTGAAATAAGCGCAATTTTCTAGATAAGTAGCCTTTGTAAGTGCCGGCTTTCTTGCCCGCCGACAAGCAGCGCTCAAAACGGCGTGGATCGCTTCCACTCCGTCGCGAGTGATCAAACAGAATCCATTTCCCGGGTCTTTTTCCCGGATGAATTCTCCGAAGCAGCACTTGCCAGTGAGGGCGCTATTCTAACGTGAATAGCTTGTAAACACCAAGCAAAAATATGTTTAGCCAAGACCTTACATACTCAGTAACAACGCCTAGCGCGGTGCTGTTCGTAGCTTCCAGTTATAGAGCTCAGTACCCTTTGTCCCAGTCGAACTGATAAAGCAAAGGTTCTCCACAGTCGTAGCGGCGGAGGTTTTCAGCAAACACCTTGGCGGCCCGTTGCATGTAATACGGCGAGATTGCCGACATGTGCGGAGAGATTATGACGTTGGGAAGACTCCAAAGCTCGCTCTCTTGCGGCAAAGGTTCCGGGTCGAGTGCGTCGAGTCCTGCACCGGCGATCCAACCTTCTTTGAGGGCTTTCAGCATAGCTGGATTGTCGACTACCTTTCCGCGTGCCAGGTTGAACAAGTAAGCAGTGTCCTTCATGGCCTGGAATTCTTTTTCGCCGATCATGCCGCGCGACTTGGCTGTAAGCGGGCAAACGAGGACGAGAAAATCCACTTGTGGCAACATCAAGTGCAAATCCTGAATCAGGTAGAAGCGGTCAAGAAACTCGTTTTGCACCGGGCGCGGACCGACCCCAAGCACTTTCATCCCGAGATGTTTGCACTTCTCGGCAATAACCTTTCCGATCTCGCCAACCCCAACGATCCCGACGGTTTTGCCCTGGAGCTCATCGGCTTCGAGGAAGCGCTTCCATTCCTTGTTTTTCTGCCGTTCGGGCAGCAGGTGGAATCCGCGCATGAACATCAGCATCATGCAAATGGTGTGCTCGGCGATGGGGATTCCATGGATGCCTTTGGTCGCGGTTAGGGTCATGCGCGCGGCGCTGACCTCGGGCAAGCTGATGATGCCATCAAAGCCCGCCGACAACCCATGGATCCACTTCAGATTCTTCGCCGCGGAAACGAACTTCTGCGGCTTGTACAATCCCCAGGTGCATAACACTTCGCACTCGGGGGCAAAGTCGAGAAGCTCATCTTCGTTTCTGGCGCGAACGACCGTCGCGTGTGGAACAACTTTTCTAATCATCTCCTCGTGTTCCGGCAGGATATCAAGAGGATTGACGTTGACGTCAGCTTTGTACAGAATTGCGACTTTCTTTACGGCCATGACTACCTCTCGTCTCAATATTAGGAATCGCCTCGAAGGTGGTTCCTAAGAAATTCCCCTATCTCCCGCTTTGGAAGATAGGGGTGACCTTAACAATTAATGACGAATATCTCTTGTGGGGTCTTGTGCAAACGTACGCCCCCATTGTCTGTGATCTGGAAGTTGTCGCAGCACCACGCGAACGCCGTTGGGCTGGACGCTGTCGGGTGGATAGCCACAATCATGTTCGCTTGCAGGAGCAGGTCTTCTTCCAGGCGGAAAGCAGGACGTTCGACCAGGTCGTAGCCTTGGCCATGCGCGAAGAGACGGTTCTCAGGCGGACACCCCTTGCTGACCAGGAATTTATTGATGGTGGTGAAGAGGTCGCCCGGACGCACGCCGGGTTTAGCCAGGCCTGCGATCATCTTCTGTCCTTCCAGGGCGATGTCCCAAAGCTTGAGCAATTCCTTCGGCGCTTCGCCCAGGCACCATGTTCTGCCGATTTCGCCGTAGAACCCGCCGGGTCCATTCGGTTCGATCATGATCATTACCTGGTCGCCCCATTGAATCTGACGATTCTGGTAGAAGGAGTGGATGTTCATGGCAGGCTTTCCCGCAGGCGCGGAGCTCATCATGATCAACTGCTCTTCGCTGCCGAGATCGGTGAGAATGCGGGCGATTTCACTCCTCACCTGGTATTCAAACATTCCAGGCCGGATGATCGTTGAGCCAGCGGAGAAGACCATGTCCTGCGTCTCAATCGCCTTACGGACGAAGACCAATTCGTCCTCGCTCTTCACCGCTTTGATCCTGTCCACCTGATCGGTGGCTTCAACGAATTCCACGCTCTTCAGATTTTCGGTCAGGTGCTTGTAGAATGCGGCCTGCATCGCACCGAGGCCAACCAGTCCGACCTTCTTGTCGTTGCGGCGCTCGATGAGCTTTACAACTTCTTCTGCGTCGAGGGTATTGGTGTAGTGCAAAGTTCGCAGATATGGTTGATTAATGCGCTCTTTCACGCCGCGGATGGCCCAGTCAAACGGTCCCGGTGCTGCGGGGGCGGCCGCTCCGTGGATGATGATGGTCATTTCCTCGTCCTGAGGAAAGACGATGGTCCAAGGATAAGCCTGCTCGGTGGGAATATCTGTTAAGTAGCGGCAATAACCACCAAGAAACTGGTTGTCGTTTTGCAGGACAAGGCAATCAATTCCATCGGCCTTCATTACCTTGCGAATTGCCGACCACCTACGTTCCAGTTCGCGAGTTGGGATTGACGAGCGAATGCGCTCGTGTACGATCGCAGCAGGACTTGCACTCATGAAAATTCTCCGGATTACTTACGACTAAGCGCTTTTAAGACCGCACATTTTACGAGAGCGGCTCAAGCAGAAAAGCGATGCCTGTTTTGTTCCCCTGATTGGGACACCCATCTTGTTTAAGCAGCATTCTGCCGATGTGCGTTGTGCGGCACGTCGGCACCAATGTCACCATCTGCGGTGTTCACTGCTTGCCAGTGCGTCTTGGCGGAAACCGCGTTACCGCTTGGCTGCTTGTAGTTCTTCTCCTGCCGCAGCAACGAACCAGCCGAGCCCGTCTTCGGTTCTTGCCGCTGGCTTATATTCGCATCCAACCCAACCGCTATAGCCGATGCGATCGAGATGTTCGAATAGAAATGTGTAGTTGATCTCGCCAGTGCCCGGCTCGTGCCTTCCAGGATTATCCGCGATCTGAATATGGGCAATTTTCGCAAGGTTCTTTTCGATCGTGTTGGCGAGCTCGCCTTCCATAACCTGAGCGTGGTAGACGTCATACTGAACGAAGACGTTGTCAGAACCAATGGCCTTGATAATCTCAAGCGCCTGTGCCGTGCGGTTCACGAAGAATCCTGGCATGTCTCGCGTATTGCATGGCTCGATCAGGAGACGGATACCGGCTTTCTTTAACTCGGCAGCCGCGAACTTTGCGTTGTCCACAACCGTGTCGTGCAGCTTGAGCGGGCTTACACCTTCAGGTGCATAACCTACCAGGCAGTTCACTTGCTTACAACCTAGCGCAGTCGCGTAATCAATGGCTTTGCCGACTCCATCCCGGAACTCATTCACTCTATCGGGAAGGCAAGCAATGCCGCGCTCGCCTTTCTCCCAGTTACCAGCGGGAAGGTTGTGCAATACCTGTACCAGGCCATTTTTATGCAGCTTCTCAACGAGCTGTTCCTTCTTGTATGCATACGGGAACAGGTATTCAACTCCAGAAAATCCGACCTTTGCTGCCGAATCGAATCGATCCAGAAAGTCCACTTCGCCAAACAGCATTGAAAGATTTGCAGCAAACTTAGGCATAACCACTCTCTCCTACCGACTAATCGACAGCGCCGTTGAAGCCGTAGCCCACAATTTGGGCTGAACAGGGTAAATCTGGCTCGCACATTGCGCTGCACTGCACATTGATCGAGGAGCGACAGTCTAGGCTGCCGCTCCCCGGGTTCCTGGATCTACGAAGGCGACAGCGCTATACGAATTCGCGTACGGCGTTAATCGCTCCGCCCATAGAGGCATCGGCCTCGCGCGCCACGATTACGTCGATCAGGTAGGGAACCTTCGACTTCATCGCCCGTTCGAATGCCGCAGAAATATCCCCTGGATTGAAGACCCGCTCTCCCTTGCCGCCAAAAGCCTCAATCAGCTTGACGTTGTCGGGATAAATCTGGTCTTTCTTTCCGTCTTCCGAGTACCACAGGCTGACCCCGTGCTCATAGCCATACGCATACTTTTGGTTCTGACGGATCAGCCCAAGGTATCCATTGTTGACTACGACGACGATGACAGGCAGCTTGTGCTGACCAGCCATGGCAAGTTCTTCCGCCATGAACAACAGGCCGGCATCGCCTACGATACAGACGCAAGGATCGTCGGGACATGCAACCTTGGCGCCAATCGCGGCAGGCAGCTCGTAGCCGAGAGTACCGGCTCCGCCCGAAGGAATATAGCGGCGGGGAAGTTCGATATCTTGCAACTGGCCTGACCAGATCTGGGTAATGCCGCATCCCGCTGTAAAGATGGTGTTCGCCGGGAAGAACTTATTCAGCTCCTGGAAGACGCGGTGCGGACGGATCGGCACCTCGTCAAGCTCCATCGGGCGATGCAGTTCAGCGCGGGTTTCAGGCAGTTTCTTGACTCGTTCCGTGGCTTCCGGATGGAAACCGCGCTTCTTCGCTTCTTGCAGCAACGCAACCAGAGCAGCCTTGGCATCAGAGACAATGCCCACATCAGCGGGAATCACATTTCCGATCTGATGGGGTTCGATGTCGATGTGGATGAACTTGCGATTGCCCTTGTACACATCGAGCTTGCCGGTGTGGCGGTCGGTAAAGCGGCAGCCAACGCCAATGACGAGGTCGGATTCCAGGAAGGTCTTGTTTCCAATCGGCTGGCCGACTTGAATTCCGCAATGCCCAGAGTTCAGGGGGTGCTCGTAAGGGAGTCCGCCTTTGCCCATGTAAGTCATGATCACCGGGATCTGGAGGTACTCGGCCAGTTCGCGGAATTCAGCAGTTGCGTCGGAAAGGATGACGCCGCCACCGAGAATCAAGAGCGGCGTCTTGGCCGCCATAATCAGGTCCATCGCCTGGCTGATGGCCTTGGGCTCCGGAGTAGGTCTCTTCCACGGCAAGGCGCTGTCTGTGGCCGGATCGTAGTCGATATCGGTCATCTGCACATCGATCGGCAGATCGATCAACACCGGCCCGGGGCGTCCGCTGCACGCCGTACGGAATGCCTCGCGCATCACTTTGGGGATGTCCGCTGCATTCGTAACGCACCAGGTTGCCTTCGCGACCGTCTTGCAAATGGTTGCGATGTCCACACACTGGAAGGCTTCTTTGCCAAATGAGCTGACGTTGGCGTTGCCGGTGATGGCGATCAACGGAATGGAATCCGCATGTGCGGTATACAGTCCGGTGACAAAGTTGGTTGCGCCCGGCCCCGAAGTACAAATCGCCAAGGCAAGCTTTCCAGATACTCTGAAATAGCCGTCGGCGGCATGCACCGCGCCTTCTTCATGGCGCGCGATGTAATGCTTGATTTTGGATTTCTGAAGGAATTCGTAAACGGGATTAATAGCGGCGCCGGGGATACCGAATGCGACCTTGATACCCTCGTCCTCGAGAATTCTGACAACTACTTCTGCTGCTTTCATAAGAGGTCCTTTACAAATCAAAGCTTAAGGATGGACTTTCTAAACTTTTGCACCTGCCGCGCTCGCGTCGGTGCGCTTCACTTCAATCTTTGCGAGCTTCTCATAGAAGCGCACAATTGCTCCGTGGTCAAGCTCGCCCATGCCGTCGACTTTGAGCGCCTGCAATATTTCCATGACAGCGGCGGTCAAAGGCAGCGGCACGCCAATTCCGTGACTGGTTTCCAGTACGTTTGCAAGATCTTTGATGTGCAGGTTGATGCGGAATCCGGGATTGAATTTCCGGTCCATCATCAGTGGCGCCTTGGCATCCAGAACCGTGCTTCCAGCCAAGCCACCGCGAATCGCCTTGTAGATCAGGTCAGGATCCACGCCTGCCTTGGTTGCCATTACCAGCGCTTCCGAAACTGCCGCGATGTTTACGGCAACGATGATCTGATTTGCCAGCTTGGTGACATTGCCGGCGCCTATCTCCCCGCAGAGTACATAAGACGAGCCCATCGCCTTAAATATAGGCAGGATCTCGTCGAAATCCGCCTGCGACCCGCCCACCATGATCGACATGGTGCCGTCAATCGCTTTTGGTTGGCCTCCGCTCACAGGTGCGTCCAACATCCGGATGCCCTTCTTGGCCAGTGCTTCGGAGACTTCGCGGCTGACAAGGGGAGCAATCGAACTCATGTCTACGACGATAGAGCCCTTCTGCGCGCCTTCGATGACACCGTTCTCGCCCAGCACTACGGCCTTCACTTGTGGCGAGTTGGGTAGCATGGTGATGATGATGTTCGCCTTCGAGGCCACGTCCTTTGCGGAAGTGCCAACCTCTGCCCCTGCCTGTTTCAGTTCTTCCACCGCAGTCTTATTGATGTCGAAGACTACGAGGCTGTGTCCTGCCTTGAGCAGATTCTTGCTCATAGGTAAGCCCATGATTCCTAAGCCGATGAATCCAATTTTGCTCATTCTTTACTCTCTCCCTCTCTCCTGTCCGGCAGCACTTTCGTGGCCGATTTTGGCAGCTCGCGCCGCTCCTGAGTCCATAAGGGCCGCGTCCACCGGTAAATTCTGGCGCGCCCAGCGATCATTACAGGTTATCGACATAATGAAGGCATTGTGTACATATGAACTGTGAAACTGACCGCAAAAACTTTCAGTGACAGCCGTCACTATTATACGTGCTGTCGACATCGTGCATACACATGTTCACCGTATTACAATTGCGATGTATGGACCGCAAGAGGCGAACAAAACGCGGCAACGGCGACATGACGGTACGGCAGAAGGCGTACTTGTTCATCCAGCGCGGGATTGCGGCCGGAGACCTGAAAGCTGGAGCTCCGATATCGGAGATCGACCTGGCAAGAAAGCTGGGCATCAGCCGGACGCCGATCCGGGAAGCAGTGGGACAGTTGATTGCCGAGGGGCTATTGGAACACAGCCCGACCGGGGGTGCGCTGGTAACCCAGCTGAGCCGCGAGGATATTTTCGAGCTGTACGAGCTGCGCGAGGCCTTGGAGGTTTTTGCTGTCAGGAAGCTGGTCAGGCTAGGTCTGCGGCCAGAGGATTCGAGTCGCCTGCAGGCGCTGGTAGATGATTTGGGCGCGTTGAAACAGGTACTCGAGAGCTCTGGAGAGCAGTCTCTGAATGCGGAACAGATGAATCGCTTTCTAGCTTCCGATTTTGCTTTTCACGCCCTTTTGGTCACCTTGGCGCGGAACTTCCGCATGCAGAAAGTGATTAGCGGGACGAGGCTTCTTCTCCGCGTTTTTGCCTGTTACCGGCGAGGACATGATCTTGCGCGTCTTGAGGAGGTTTATCAGGAACATCAGAACTTGCTGAATGCGCTGATAAACCGCGACCAGGAGCTGACGGTGCAACTCATCTCCAAGCACGTGGAGACCAGTCAGCGCGACAGTTTAGACGATTTCGACTCGGGCAAGAAGGAGGAGTGGATACGTTCCAGCATCCCTTCATTGCTCGGCATCCCAGGATCCATCTCGTAGACAGATAAGAAACTATCACCCGGCTGCTCTCTGCGAGGTCCATTGAGAAATTGGCCGTGGTTTCTGGCGTTTCAACTGCTGGCGCCACGCCTCTCTCACCAGTTCGTCGCTAGTATCGCTCGAAAATCTGCAACAGTAATATTGCTCCGATTTCATGCTCGAATTGTTTGCCTTCCGAAGGTGTACCCATCACCAGGAAATTTCGGTGGCGCACCGCAACAGCCCGGGAAGGAGCGTACGTTCCTGTCTCCTTTTCGGTTGACAGAGACTCTCAATCAGACGATACTACCTGCGATTCGATACATCCATATTGTATTTCGGTACGTATTCCTGGTTTCGCCGACCTGGATGAATTCTTTGGGAACAACCTCAGCTTTTGATGTTTGTTTTTAAGGCGTTGCATCCAGTTGTTGTGGCGGAGACTTGCTGGCCAGGTAATTGGGACTCGGTGTTACATACGCAATTGTTTTTGAAGCCAAATGTCGAAGACAGGGTCTGACTTCATCTTTGACTGGGAGTAATCATGGCGACAACCTGCGATATGAAGAGGAGTTCCAGAACCGCCGAGGTCAGCAAAAACCATCAATGTCAATCAACGGATGGGAGCAAGTTCAACACCTTTCATTTTTCAGTGTTGTCGCTTTGTTCTGCATGCGATCAAACGCGCAGCGCTTCCTAAGGGAGAGTAATTCAATGTTTAAGAACAGATGGTGGATCGTAGTTGCATCATTCCTCGCCTTGATTTTCGGACAGGGAGCGGTTGAGGTATTTGTCACCGGCATATTCATAAAGCCAATCGCGGAAACCCTGCATATAGGCCGCGGAGTGATTTCCAGCGCCATGGGCCTGACGAACATTCTGACGGCGGTTGCGCTCATCTTTTTGGGCCCGCTGATGGATCGCATTGGCGTTCGCCGCGTTTTGCTGCCATGCCTGGTGCTGTTTGCACTGGCAACCGGTTCCCTGGCGCTCCTGACGACTTCAATACCCTTGCTGTTTTTGCTGTTTGCAATTCAAGGCTTTGTGGGCGCCGGACAAACTCCAACCGCCTATTCGAAAATGCTCACCGCAGTATTCGACGACCAGCGCGGATTGGCCCTGGGTATCGCAATGGCCGGTGTAGGCGCAGGCACGGTGCTGCTTCCGCAGTACTCCAGAATTCTGCTGCAACACTATGGTTGGCGCGGGGGTTACGTCGGAATCTGCATTGGCATTCTAGTCGTCGGCTTCATTCCCGTGGCGCTTTGGTTTAAGGAATCTGACGAAGTGAAGGCGGCCCGCAAACAGAAGGTCAGCGCTGCGAAACTTGAGAATTTGCCCGGCGTGGAATATGCCACGGCACTGAAGGGATTCCGGTTCTGGGGGCTTTGCATAGCGTTCTTCTGCGCGCAAACAGCGATCAATGGAACGATGATTCACGCGGTTCCGATGCTTACCGACCGCGGCATCAAGATCGGCGTCGCCGTAGCGGCCATGAGCGCAGGCGGTTTCGCGCTGATTGTTGGGCGCATTATCGCCGGTTATCTCCTGGACCGGGTCTATGCCGCTTACGTTGTCATCTTCTTCCTGCTTTGTCCGATGGTTGGTATCGCGATCCTCGGCTTCCGTGTTGGCGGTAATGGTCCGCTGCTCGGAGTCATGCTCCTCGGCATGGGAGTTGGCGCTGAGATCGATCTGGTTGCGTACATTCTCTCCCGCTATTTTGGTGTCAGGGCGTTCGGCGCATTACACGGCACAGCATTCTGCTTTGTGCTGGTGGCCAACGCGGCGGGCGGCAACATTATGGGATGGTCGTTCCAACTACAGCACAGCTACAGCACGGGCCTGATCATAATGGAAGTTCTGCTTGCCATTGCGATCGTCGTTCAGGCCTGCCAGGGAGCGTATATCTATCCGCCAATCAAAGCGGGTAGCAAACCGAAGGAAATAATTGCAGCGCACTGAGTAGCGGAGTTGTAAGTTAGTTTCCGGGCCGGCTTAAGCTGGCCCGGTTTTTTTTGACCAGCATCCTGCGGCTTGAGTCTTCATTTAATGTTCTGGAGTCTTAACTGGAGCATTTTCAACTCTGCTGCCAGAAAGTCCATAAAGACACGCATGCGCACTGGGATTTCGCGGTTGGCATAGATCGCGAAAAGCTCGATTTCATTGCTCCAGTGATCGGTGAGAAACGAGACGAGCCTTCCGCTTGCCAGGTCTTCCGGGACATCCCACAGGGCCTTCAGAGCGATTCCTTTTCCTGCCAGGGCCCAATCATGCATCACCTCGCCGCTGGTTGTCGTGAGGTTGCCTTTCACCCTGACTTCTATGCGCCTCTTATCATTGTGAAAAACCCAGCTGTCAAAGACTCGTCTGCCTCGAACCAGGCAAATACAGTTGTGCTTCAGCAGTTCCTCCGGCGTTGCCGGGCTGCCGTGCTTTTCAATGTATTCCGGAGAGGCGCAAAGCACTCTTTTGCTGGAGAGAACTTTTCTGACAACGACGCTCGTATCTGGGGGCAGGTTTACGCGAAGTGCAATGTCGATACCGTCGTCGATCAAATCCCCGCCAGCGTCAGATAGCGCAAGATGAACCTGGATCGCCGGATAGAGGTCGGTGAATCGAGAGATCAGCGGAGCAATTTGCCTTCGGCCAATATCATTTGGCGCTCCGATCCGCAACTTGCCTTTCGGAACAGCTCCGCCCAGAGAGGCCTCAGCCTCTGCCTCGTCAATATCTGACAAGATCTGCAAACATCGCTCGTGCAGAAGGCTGCCCTCTTCTGTGAGGTCAAATTGGCGTGAAGTGCGGACGACCAGATGCACTCCCAGGCGCGCCTCAAGGGCAGTGAGCCGTCGGCTCATGGCGGCAGGCGAAGAATCAAGTGCGCGGGCTGCGGCAGACAGGTTGCCAGCTGCAACAATTGCCGCAAATAGTCGGAGGTCGCTGATTTCGTCTGCCATAGACTAATCCTCTTTGATCTTTGCACCTAGCGTAAAGCTTCTGCTCGCATTATCTAACTACTCAACACCCTAGAGCAAGCCTACGATTAATTAGCGCGAGATCATAGCGGATGGGTTACGGGGAGCGAATAGGGTTTCCCGGGCATGCCGATTCCAGGGGATGATCGGCATCTCCCTCCGGGAGATGGTTGGATTTAGCTTCCGTCGTGATCCATGCCAACAGGGAAGCGGTTGGCGACTCGATATGTGATCTCAGCGGGCTTAGTTCACGAAATCTGTGGCTGCAGCCGTTATTGCTGACAGGGGTGAGCCTTCATAAGAGGAACGGTGCCCACGGGCAAAGCGGGGCGGTTGCCGGGTAACAACTAAGTAACAGCGGGAATTTAGTACTGATCCATGAGGAATCAACAATGTTTGCTAAATTGCAGTTTTCTATCACTTTGTTGGGATTGGAAAAGGTTATACGCATCACGGCCCTGCGCTTTCCCGCATACGCAGAGCGGCTGAAGGAAAAAGACTTTGCCGCACAGATCAAGCTTCGCGACAACTCAAAGGGGCGCTGCTTCTATTTCAAAAACGGC
>Ga0364919_10343_pt1 | contig 16832 bp, 14 predicted proteins | sample SorcelJu500001C7_2_FD_206953 | JGI IMG/M metagenome (GOLD analysis project Ga0364919, IMG submission 206953) | Enriched cells from Trout Bog Lake Hypolimnion, Wisconsin, USA - BchlTB.June20.5000.01.C7 | ecosystem: Environmental > Aquatic > Freshwater > Lake > Hypolimnion/Profundal zone | place... | reverse complement strand
AGGGAAACCGTAAATTCTGGCTTGATGGAAAAGCAAGGCGTGTTTCAGGCTGTGATGGCTGAAATTGAAATGATCCGTGAAGAAAAGGATCGTTCATCTGATAAAGTAACAACCTTGCATCTTGATTTGCAAAAATTGCAGGATCAAAGGCATAAAATCGAATTGCGTCAGGCCGAATTGCAATCAAGACGCGAACACTTAGAAAATGAAAGCAAAGGTTCAAGAGATAGATTGTCTTCTATGCTCGAAAAGTCTTTTGGTCTTAAATCAATGGTTGGCGCTCTAGAAAATAGCTTGGAAGATCAAGAAGCAATTGTTTTAGGCATGGAACGGGGTGTAAAACAATTATTAGACGAACAAGAATCTACTACTCAAGAAATTGAATCTAAGCGTCAAGCACTTGAAGCTATAAACAAGCGCATTGTGCAATTAGAAACAACAAAAGAAGTAGTTGGTGAATCAGGCTACGGTCGAGCGATTGAATTTCTATTATCCAAAAAGCTTAATGGCTTGCATGGCACAATTGGCCAATTAGGTAAAGTAGACAGCCAATATGAAAGAGCATTGGAAGTAGCTCTGGGAGCAAAGCTGGGACATTTAGTAGTTGATGATGATGAAGTAGCTCAAAGAGGCATTGAGCTTTTGAAAAAACATCAAGTCGGCAGAGCAACCTTCATTCCGTTAAACAAAATTTCGGCTCAACCACCAGGATTATTGCCTAATCATGCTGGTGTAATTGACTTTGCCTATAATCTTGTTGATTTCAATCCTAAATTCACCAAAGCTTTTCAATACGCTTGTGGCCAAACTGTAGTTGTACAAGATATAACCGTCGCTAGAAGGCTTATTAATCATGCTCGTATGGTGACCCTTGAGGGTGAATTATTTGATAAGTCAGGGGCAATGACCGGTGGTAATGAAAAAAATAGAATGCATTTTACTTCTAAAGGTGAGTCAGATCTTGTAGTAGTTAAGCAAACAGCCGCCAGCCTGAATGAACAAATATCTGGTTTGCAGGAAACTCTCAAAGAGTTAAAAGCTAGCATTAATGAAGATCAAGCTAAATACAATCAAACCCGCAACCAGTTTGCCCAACGCCATGCGGAATTAGACGAGCGTCGTAAACAGCTTGTCGATCTAGAAAAAGAAATGGAAGCGGCAAAACCGCAATTGCGCAAGCATGGTGAGGAAGTAGAATCCATTGACGCTGAATTAGAGTCAATCGGTAAGTCCATTGGGGATGTTGCTAAACACATAGCTCAGTTAGAAGACACATTACAAACAGCCATTGATGAAAGTGGTAAGTCGAAGCTTGATAAATTGATTCAAGAATCAGTTGAAGTGCGCAGTGAAATTGAGAGCATTGAAAGAGAAATGCTTGATATTCAGCGCTTGATTGACAAATGTGAAACAGAAATACAAGTGGAAAACACCAATCAGATTGCCTTGGTTGAGCAAGCTAAAACAATTACCGATGAAGTTGAGGCTTTAACTGTTCAGAAACCTCAATTTGAACAAAATATCGCTGTTTTCCAAAATGCTATTTCTACTATGGAGAGTAAAGTCAAAGAACTTTCAGGCGAATTAGAAGACTTACGACAAGAAAAAGAAAAAGCGCATGAATCTGTAACTGCTGGCGAAATTAAAAGAACTAAGTACGAAACTGACCTGCGTCATTTGTCTGACCAACAGCAAGAACGCAAATTACACCAATTTGACTTACTTAAAGACTTGGGCTTGCTAGGTGAAGAAATTGAAGCTATTAAAGCTGCCAACCCGGATTTTCAACCATTATCCCAAGCCAATGTTGATCAGCTTAAACACCAGGTAGATAAACTTGAGCGTCGTATGCGCGCTCTGGAACCCGTTAACATGAAAGCTCTTGATGAATACAATCAGGCTTTCGAAAGGCATGCAGAATTGCAAAGTAACACTGATATGCTACTGAGCGAGAAAGAAGAAATTATGCTAAAGATTTCTGGCTTCGATGAATTGAAGAAGCGCACTTTCATGGAAGCATTCGATGCTGTCAATCAAAACTTCCAGGATATCTTTGCTGAATTATCGCGCGGACACGGACGTCTTGAATTAGAAAATCCAGAAAGCCCATTTACTGGTGGTTTAATCATTCGCGCTCAACCACGTGATAAAAAAATGCAACGAATTGAAGCTCTTTCTGGCGGTGAGAAGTCGCTTACCGCTTTATCTTTCGTATTTGCCTTCCAACGTTATGCTCCCGCTCCATTCTATGCTTTTGACGAAGTAGACATGATGTTAGATGGATCAAATGCCGAGCGCCTGGCCCGTATGGTCAAGCGTCAATCAGAAACTGCTCAATTTGTGGTAGTAAGCTTGAGAAGACCAATGATTGAAAATGCTGATCAGGCTATTGGTGTTTCATTGCGTCCAGACGGCTATTCAAAAGTAGTCGGTATTAACGAAATAAAAATACCAACTGAAGAAGAACTGGCTGCAGGTGAGGATGAAAAGCAGGCAGTTACTGCCTGAGCTTTCTATACTCTGTTCTAAAATTGACTGTGTAATTTGTATAAACAATTTCAATGTGTGATCCATAATGGACAATAAAAATACTTACCCAATAAATAACGAGAACCATGATTTCTATAATGTGAGCAGCAATCCAGAGAGCTCTGATGCTGGCATTGTCATGGAGTCTGAAAATCAAAAGATCAGACTGCTAAAGCAGGCTTCTGTCAGTGGGAAGTCTATTTCTTTATCAGCCGCCTTAGAAGTAGCCGGTGGTATTGAATTTATAGTTCAATTGGCTGAAAAAGGTGAAATTGATCCAAAAGACGTAGACATTATCTATGTTACTGATAAATTCTTGGCCTCTATAGCTGCTGCACCCAAAGAAAATTTGCGCCAGAGCGGAAAAGTTATTTTTCATGCCTCAGTCTTATTACGTATGAAAGCGGAAGCTTTACTAGCCAATAGGTCTTTTGGTGATGACTTTCTTGAATTTGATGAAGATGGTGGTGACTTAATATATGACGCCGAGAAAAATGTTATCGCTCGCCAGATTACACTGCAAGACCTGGAAAAGGCTTTAATTCGTCGGGCAGCAAATAAACAAAATAGACCACGTAAAGTAACCCTTGATGAGTTAATCGCTGCTTTAAGAGAAGCTGAACGTATTGAAAAATTGCGTGCAGAACGCAAGCCAAAAATGCGTATTCAGATGGACGGTATGCACCTGATTAATGATGTAGATGATATCCTGGATCTTGCGCATGATGAAGACATCGAATTAACAATCAGTAAAGTAGAAAGAATACTTATTGACCAATTTACACCGGGACAGAGCTTGGATTTATTAGATCTTGTAATAAAATTAGGTCAAAAATCAGATTGGGTAGATGCTTTTCTCGCTGTTCTATTTTTGGCTAATGCCGGTAAAATTATTCTGGAACAAGAAAGTTTTTACGGACCGTTATCTATAATGCGCTGGGAAGAAAACAATAATATGGTAGGACAGGTGGAAGCTTCATGAGTTTAAAGTCCAGAGTTGAAGCAGTATTGTTTTTGACTGATAAACCAGTGGTAGCTGCGGTGGTAGCTAAACTGGTTAATGAAGATGTGCAATTAGTCAGACAATCCATTTTAGAGCTTATACATGACTATGAAGAAAGAAACAGTGCTTTAGAGATAGCTGACGACGATGATGGCTATATGATGCAGGTTAAAGACCAATATGCTAATTTAGCAAATAACCTAGCACCCATTGATTTGCCTGTTTCTTCAGTGCGCACCTTATCTGCTATAGCGATAAAACAACCAGTTTTGCAATCTGAAATTGTTCGTATTCGTGGGGCTGGCGCTTACGAGCACATCAAAGATCTTTTAGAAAAAGATTTGATTACCAAAAAAGAAGAGGGCAGATCTTCCTTACTAAGTACAACCAAGAAATTTCAAGAATATTTCCGTTTGTCTCAAGACGCCAAAGCTTTGCGATATCAACTTAAAGATAATGCTAAAGAAGCAACAGCAGGTGACTCAGAAATACCAGGTGAACAACAATTACAGCTGCAATTAGACGGTGAGCCAGTGATCATTGCTGCAGAAGCTGGGACAATGGAAGCCCAAACAGCAGGTGAACCAGCACTGGACGCTGAGCAGGAAGCAATTATCCACGATGCAACTGCGGAGGAAGTTTTCTTCAAAGAAGAAGCCCCCCAGGAAGAGGCACCCGACACCCAAGTCACCGAATTGGAATATTCTCAAGCTCGAGAAGGAACGCCAACTGAGGTCCAAGAAGAATCACCCCAATTAGAACCCGCCGGGCAAATTGAGCCGTCAGAACAAACAGAATCTGCGGAGCAAGGCGAGCCAGAAGGTCAAGTGGAATTCTCACAAACTAGCGGATCATCCAGGCAAGAAGACCCATTTGACGAAAACAATATTGTTGCCAACAGCTCGCAGCCAGGAATAAAAAATAGTAATACGCAAATTTCAGTAGTAAACTAATTGTCTGATGAATGTCGATAGGTCAGCAGCAATAATAGTAGCCGCCGGACAAGGTGAACGTCTTGCTCAAATAACTGATGGCCAGCCTAAGCAATTTGTCAATATTGCTGATGCGCCAGTTTATATATGGTCGCTAACCACCTTTTCTCTTCATGGTCAGATCGATAAAGTAATTCTGACAGTGCCAGATGGATGGCAAAACCAAACTAATGATTTAATTGCTCAATACTTACCTCACGTAAAGAAAAAAATCAGTGTTATTGCTGGTGGCACGACGAGGCAAGAATCAGTATGGTTGGCTTTAGAAGAGCTTGCCATGGGGCATGATATTCCCACTCATGTGCTAATCCATGACGCGGCGCGTCCTTTTGTCACTACCGGCAGTATTGACCAGATTCTAGAAATTCTAGAGCAAGGAAAGGCTGTTACTCTGGCCATGCCATTATCAGATTCAATAAAAAGAATAAACAGAAATGAAATAATTGAAGATCTGGATCGCAATACATTCATTCTTGTGCAAACCCCCCAGGCTGCATCCTTTGATACCATGCTAAAAGCACACAGGCATGCCCGCGTTAAACAGCATCGTTGCACTGATGACGCTGCTATAATAAAATTTTTTGGCAAACCGGTAACGGTTGTGCCTGGTAGCCGACTGAATATGAAAATCACCGAGCCGGAAGATTTATTTATTGCCCAGGCGCTGGTCAAGCAATACAATTGGTCTGTGGGACGGGTTGAAATTCCCGATAATCAGTACTCTTTTAGCCTCAAATAATCTTTAAGAGAGTAATAAATGTTCGAGCGATTTAACGAAAGTGCTATTAAAGTAATTATGCTCGCGCAGGAAGAAGCTCGCCGTATGGGCCATAATTTTGTTGGCACCGAGCAAATTTTGCTGGGTCTGATAGGAGAAGGTCGCGGTGTTGCTGCTACAGCACTTAAAAAATCCAATGTCAGCTTGAACGATGCACGTATTGAAGTTGAAAAAATAATTGGACGTGGGGATGGAAAGATAGCAATAGAAATTCCTTTTACGGTAAATGCAAAGCAATTATTGCAATTATCCTGGCAAGAAGCCACAGGTCTGGGACAAAAGCATATAGGCACTGAGCATTTATTGCTTGGTCTAATCAGACAGAAGAAATGCGTTGCTTGTCGTGTTTTAGAAGCGCTAAGTGTAGACATGCTAAGATTACATGCTCAGATTATAACTCTGCTTAAAGGCACAAATCTTGCGTCAGATACTTTGCCTTTGGAGTTAGATTCTTCAATATTTCCAAGTAATAAGGCAAATCTTGTAGAAGAACCATTTAAGCGGTATTGGATATTGATAATTATAAGCATATCTGTAGCCGCCATTGCAGCTTGGTGCTCTTACTTGCTATTTAAAAAATGACTTTTTTTGCTAAAGCTATCTTCGACCACTTTAGTCATATGAATATCCGGCAAAGAAAATTTCTGACGGCTTATCATTCTTGTAAACAATAATATAGATGGCCTGTCCGCGCTCAATGTCTTCAAAAAAGTCTGAATTTTCTTTGATCATTTCACGGGTTGGTTTATCGGTGCCAAATAATTCCACCAAAACCTCTTTACTTAAAGGACAAGCCACACCATAATCTGGGGTGGTGCCAATGTGTTCGATGTCCAGTATTGATCGTGTGCCATCGGCATCAGCGTCGTTTTGAGCTTCGTCAATAGATGCATGCTTAGCGCCAGGCGCAGCAGCATTTGGTTGCATCCCTTGATGCGGAAAAGGCATTACTGGATTATATCGTCCTGCTTTGAATTCACGAACTCGTAATTCTTGCAATGCAGCGTTAATATCTTCCTGGTAAGCTGTAAAATAGTCCCATGGTTCGCCCCCCATAAAGTATCCTCCACTGTAAACGAAAACTTGATAGTGGCATATTTTAGCAGCTCAATTGGCGAGTAAAATAAAAATCGCTATTATTTCTGGCCCAATTTTATAGTATCGTTGTAGTAAAATTGATTGCCTAATTGATAGGCACCGTATATAATGACATGCACCATATTAAATGACGGCATTTAAAAAGAAAACTTATCAGGTACCCCATTACTAGAGTGAGAGCAGGAAAATTATGTTTGACGAATTCAATGACGGAAATGGTATTACTATGGATCAAAGCCCAAAATCTCCGCCAATGCCAGGAGACAATACTGTTGATTTATTCCCAGCCCTTGCCGATAAGCGCATGATGTCTATCAATTCTATTAGACAAGCTGTGCCAGCAAAACAAGGTACTCAAATTTCTACCTTTAATCCAATCTCTTTTGATGAGGCACTAGATATAGTGGAGTGCTTACGTGCAAGATCAGCTACTACTATTACCCTTGATAACATGAAAAAAGTTGATGCTCATAGATTGGTAGATTTTGTTGCTGGTGCTTCGTCAGCATTGCAGGGTAATTTTCATAAGCTAAGTGAACAAGTTTATTTATTCTGCCCAGCCAATATCAAAATTTCTGTGCCAGGGAAAGTGTCAAATCTTGGTATGGGCTTTGAAGAAAAGCCATCTTTAGACTTTTTATATCCAAAAGATATGCAAAGTACCAAGGTATGGTCGTCAAGCAGATTTTCACCCAATTAGGATATTAAAGTAATTTCAGCTAGCGTGGGCGCTTGGTTTTGAGAGAACTACTTCAAGTTTTTTAACAGCCATAATAATAAGTCGCTGCTATTATTGAAATATAGGGGTGCGAGGCGACTTAATCCGCTAAGCACTAGGTTTCCTCCTTACCTAATCCACCACCAATACTTCCTTCTTTAAGTTTTGAAGAAGGAAGTATTTTTTTGTCCAGGTACAAATACAGCTGCTGTTATTGCTAGATATCAAGAGTAATCTGGCGCTAGTCAATTGTTCTTATTTTGAAGCCAAATGCAAATTGCTTAAGTGCTTCTAGCCGCTTGATTTTTACTTTGTTGAATTACACCAGCGGAATTGGTGACTATATGCAAAATCACCTGAATTAGCGGCTTTATTCCATATTTCTGGTCTAAAAATTCTTTTACAGCGTTATGTATATACACTTGGCAAGCACCCCTTTCTTCTTTGGGGAGCTTCTTATACTTAGCCAATGACTGAGTAACTTCTGATTGCAAAACAGAAGCAATCTTTTCGCCTTTAGGATTATTTGCCAGTATTAGACCTTTATGTGTACAGTCAAATGAAAGTAATGGACTGTAGTCTTTGCCAGTGGTGACAGTTAAAGTAATAGCCCCATCTTTTACTATTTCACGTCGCTCAGCCAAAATTGTTTCATCAATTTCCCAGGCGCGAGACGAATCAATTAAAATAATTCCCGCCGGAACAGGTTCCAATTTTGTGCCACTATCCTTGGTGAGCGCTAATACGTCACCGTTTTCCATAACGAAATTATTTTCTGGAGGCACACCACATTGCATCGCCAATTCTGTATGTTTTACTAACATCCGATATTCACCATGAATTGGCATAAAGAATTTTGGCTTACAAAGGTTTAGCATAAGCTTTTGTTCTTCCTGACAGGCATGTCCAGACACATGAATACCGGCGTCCTTACCATAAATTACATTTGCTCCTCGAATAGCTAGAGCATTAATAGTATTAGCTACTGAGCGCTCATTACCTGGTATTGGTGTAGCAGAAAAAATAACTGTATCGCCAGCCTTTATTTTAATATGTTTATGACTATCATTAGCAATGCGACTGAGAGCCGATAAGGGCTCGCCCTGACTACCAGTAGTTAAAACTACTATTTTGTCTGGCGGCAAACTGCCAATTTGATCTACGCCAACTAGCAGACCATCTGGATATTTCATATAACCAAGCTCGCGTGCTAAGTCTGCAATGTTTACCATGGAGCGACCCAAAATAATTACTTGACGGTCGTACTGCAAAGCCGCTTGCAAAATCTGTCTGATTCTATGCATATTGCTAGCAAAAGTTGTAATAATAATGCGTCCTGGCGCGTTAGCAAAAACTTCAGCTAGCTTTTTCCAGACTGTTTTTTCAGAAGGGGTAAAGCCAGCTTTTTCAGTATTAGTGCTATCACTCATAAGCAAAAGCACGCCTTCTTCAGCAGCTGCTGTTAAAGCAGCAATATCAAAAAGCTCTCCATCTACCGGAGTAAAGTCAAATTTAAAGTCCCCAGTATGGACTATATTACCAATCGGAGTTCTGATTACCAGGCTAAATGAATCAGCAATAGAATGTGTGCAGCGCACAAATTCAACATTGAAAGCGCCTATTTGCACGCGCTGCCGCGGTTTTACTTTATGCAATTTGGTCACATCTTCTAAACCATATTCACGTAATTTGCTTTCTAAAATACCCAGCGCTAAAGCTGGCCCATAAATATTTTTCACTGTCACATGTTTGAGTAAATTAGGAATACCACCAATATGATCTTCGTGACCATGTGTAATAGCCAATCCCTGTACTTGTCTTTGATTTTCAATCAAATAAGTAAGATCTGGCAAAACCAGATCAACGCCTGGCATGTCTTCATTCGGAAAACCAAGGCCAGCGTCCACCAGCATAATGTCTTCACCACAGCTCAATACCATGGTGTTTTTGCCAATCTCACCTAATCCACCCAGTGGAATTACTTTAACTGTATCTCTATTGTCTTTATTAATTGCTGATACTTCCGCATTATGTGTTGTTTTGCTAGTCATAAACCTTAGCTAAATATGATTGTAGCAAAAAAACTCTTTGTCTTATTAGACTGTTAATGCGGCTTTTGTTTTATCAATGGGACTTTGGGCGAAGATAGCATCGAATTTTGCTTGTTCAGTGCTATTCAAAGGAATTAAAGGCAGACGCAAAACATTCTTGCAAAGACCAACTTTTGATAAGCCATACTTTAAACAAGTTGGACTTGGCGCGGCAAATAATCCTTTGAATAATGGCAAACATTCATAATGAATTTTTCGTGCCCGATCAAAATCACCTTTAAAATAGCTATCTATCATGGCTTTAATTTGAGTGCCAATTAAATGACTAGCTACGCTTATAATGCCGGCTGCTCCCACAGATAAATATGGCAAAGTAAGCGAATCATCGCCTGAATAAATCCAAAAATCCTTTTTAGTTACCAATTTACCAATATCTGCCGCTTGTTCAACATTACCTGTTGAGTCTTTAAGACCAACTATGTTCTTGCATGAATCGGCAAGTTCAAGAGTGGTCTCAACATTCATATTTACACCAGTTCTACCTGGAATGTTATACATAATAATTGGCAAAGTGGTGCTTTTAGCAATTTCTTTAAAATGGGCAATCATGCCAGCTTGACTGGGCTTATTGTAATAAGGCACCACTACTAACAAGCCTTCGGCCCCACATGATTCAGCTACCTGTGCAATTTTGATTGTTTTTAAAGTTGAATTAGTACCCACACCAGCAATAAATTTCAATTTGCCATTACACTTATCTTTAGCAAAACGAAAAAGTATTTTTAACTCACCATCATCTATAGTAGGACTTTCGCCTGTTGTGCCATTCACCACAATAGAATTGCTGCCTGTAGCAGCTAGATGATTGACTATATTTTCAGCAGCCTTAAAATCAATACTATAATTATCTTCAAAAGGCGTAGCCATCGCGGTAATGAGTGGTCCAAACGGACTATTTTTATTTTCAATCATGCTTACTCCAGTTTTAACTAGCAACCGGTTGTTTCAATAGCTTATGTTCTAATAAATATTCAGCAATGCGTATGGCATTTAGCGCAGCACCAATACGTAAATTATCTGCTACTACCCAAATATGTAATCCATTAGGTGATGAATTATCTTTGCGAATACGTCCGACATAAACAGGATCTTTACCAGCTACGTCCACTGGAGTTGGATAAACATTTTCATCTGGGTTATCCCACACCTCAATCATATTGCTGCTACCAAGAACTTTGCGAGCTTCTTCAACACTTATAGGTTTAGCAAATTCAATTAAAACAGATTCGCTATGCCCTATAAATACCGGCACTCTCACTGCGGTACATGTAATGGGTAGTCCCGGTAAGTCCAATATTTTTCTTGTTTCTTCAATAAGTTTTTCTTCTTCTCTTGTATAACCATCTTTATTGAATTTATCAATATGCGGAATTAAATTAAAAGCAATTGGCTTGGTGAATACTTTAGGCAGAGTAGTTTGTCCATGCATAGACATATGGGTTTGTTCGCTCAATTCATCCATAGCCGGACTACCCGCCCCACTGACAGACTGATATGTAGAAACTATAACGCGTGTCATTTGTGCTAAATCATGTAATGGTTTAAGTGCCACAACTAATTGCGATGTTGAACAATTAGGGCTAGCGATAATTCCTTTATGATTATGCATAGCTTCATCATTAACACCTGGTACAACTAACGGCACCGATGGTGTCATACGAAAAGCGCTAGATTTGTCTATTATTACCGCACCAGCCTCTATAGCCATAGGGGCAAGTGGGTGGATAATATCTGCACCGACAGCAGAAAGAACAATATCAATACCTCTGAAGGCTTCTTTATTTGCTTCTTCAACAGGGTAATCTTTACCCATAAATTGCACTGTACTATCTTTTGAACGAGCACTCGCTAACAGTTTGAGCTGGCCAATTGGAAAATTACGTTCAGCCAATACCTTCAACAATTCTTTTCCAACAGCCCCTGTTGCTCCAAGAATTGCTATATTTACTGGTCTTTTTCCGTTAGTTGTTGATGGCATAAAATAATTATCCTGTAAAAACTTATCGCTCTGAATATTCTTCTACGATACTTTCTAATCCTAATACAAATGAGTTTAATTTTGCTGCTGCCCTGATTGCAAGTACAATTCCTTGCTCAAAACACTTAGTATTATGGCTTTCATGCCGCAAAGTAAGCAATTCGCCTTCACCAGCAAAATAAACATCTTGTTTAGAAAGTATACCAGGAAGGCGCAGTGAATGTACATGTATGCCTGAATCCATCTTCCCGCCTCGTGATCCAGGCAATAATTCATTTTCCTTTACAGGATTCTTATTGAATTTTTGCTTAGATTTTGCACTCTCCTCACCCATTACTCGAGCTGTATACATGGCTGTTCCAGAGGGTGCGTCAAGTTTTCCCAGCTTATGCGTTTCTACTATTTCAGCATTGGAAAAAAACTTGCTGGCTTGCTTAGCAAAATTGATAAGCAAAACAGCACCAACTGAAAAATTAGGCACTACCAGAGCGCCAATTTTTGCTCTGGCACTGGCATCTTTTAATTGCTTAAAATGAGCTTCAGTTAAGCCAGAAGTACCAATAACTGGTCTTATGCCATTTTCTAACGCAGCCAAAGCATGCTTAACGGCACTATCAGCCTCAGTAAAATCAAGCAATACTTCTGGGGCACTTTTTAAGTTTGCTAAACACTTATCTAAGCTATCTTTTATAGAAATATTAGTGCCATTCTTATTGGCTATCCCCAATAAATCCTGCAAAGTTTGATCTGTATAACTGGCCCCATAGCGTCCAAAAGCACCAACTAGTTTGATGCCTTCCTCATCTTTTATAGCATCAACAGTACAGCGCCCCATACGCCCATTGATACCGGCAATGATCAATGAAACCCCTTTAGTTTTTGCTGCTCCTGCACCGCTAGAATTAGCTGCTGATGACATAAGTATTATTGATTAGCTGCAATTGTGGTTTTATTAGTAATAGTAGTACGTCCGGTAGAACCAAAGCCACCTTCGCCTCGTTCAGCCCCGGCGTCCAATTCGTCCACTTCAACAATGTGTACTTTTGGCACCGGAGTAATTACAATCTGGGCTACGCGTTCACCGGGTTGAAAAGTATAAGCTTCTTTGCCAGCATTCATAGCCAATACCATTACTTCGCCCCTATAATCGCTATCTACAGTCCCCACACCATTGGATAAACAAATACCAACTTTATCTGCTAAGCCAGATCTAGCTCTTACCTGCCCTTCATAGCCTTCGGGAATTTCAACTGCAATACCAGTTGGGATGCGAGTGCGTTCCCCTGCCGCCAAGGTTAAAGGTTTTTCAATTGCCGCTGTAAGATCAAGCCCGGCCGAACCGCCAGTAGCATACTGGGGCAGAGCCTTAGCGTGTGGTAAGCGTCTTATTTTCAATGTAACTGTCAAGAATAACCTGCCTTTATATGGTAGAACCTACTACCCTTGTATATATACTAAAGTGGTAGCCTGCGCAATACTTCTGTCAATTGTACAAAAAAATAGACGGTATGATATTTCTACCTTTTAACACAATGTACACTTAAATCTAAACTTGAATAGGTACGTAAAACAAAATGAAAAATTTTAGACAGTTTCTCTTTATAGGATTATTCTCTAGTCTATTGGGGGGCTTTCTATTTCCTGGTCCGTCCTATTCTCAATTTGGCCCAGACGCTAATTCAGAACCAAAAACGGAAGAGACTGCGCTGATAGATCAAAAAGATGCGATTCCTTTATGGGGGGATGCTCCAAGAACAGACGCGGAAAAGGCGGCCGATGAAAAATTTATTGCTGACACAGAACAGAGCGGACTGAGCAAAAAAGAAGGCGCCGTTAAGTTCATTAATGCCGGCTGGGATTACTATAAAAATAAAAAACCAAGATTGGCCATACGTGAGCTAAATAAAGCGTGGCTATTGGACCCTACTAACTATCACATATACTGGGGATTCGCTGATGCCACCTGTCTGATGCGAGATTACGATACTGCAATTAAATGGTTTGCTAAGACCTACGATATGTTTGTTGATACTAATAATAAATTGCTGTATGGAAAACTACTTAACGATTATGGACGCACATATGTTTTGAAAGGCTCTGTCGCTCCCAAAGAAGATCGTAATGCTTCAATTGATAAAGCTATTAAACTATTGACTGAGGCCGCACAAATGAGTCCTGACTTGATAAAAATCTATGGCAATTGGTCATTAGCTCTCGATATTAAAAAAGATTATCAAGGCGCCCTAGAAAAAGCTAATAAAGGTAAGGAATTGGGCGATAAAACTATTACCGATAGATTTATTAAACATCTCCAGACTGAAATCTCCTTAACACCCAAGAAAGGCGAACCTTCAGTAGGCCCTTTGTCTCGCTACTGTGATAAATTGCAAGCTATCCTAGTAAAAAAATGCAAATCTCAATCTGCTCTGAACAAGCTTCTTATCGTAGACTTTGAAATAGATAGTCAGGGACAAATCTACGGAGTAGCAATTTCTCCAAGATCCCAAACTTTATCTGAAGAAAGTAAAAATATTGCTGTGCAAATAGTGACAGACTTAAAAAATGTAGACCCACCACCTCCTGATACCAAATATCCTTTGCGCCTATCTGCTACTCTGCAAAACACGCCGCAGGAGGTTGGCGTCTATCTGCATGACTTAGACTGGGGAAGCTATGTTACTGATGTGCAATACACAATTAAGCGATGTTGGGCTCCTCCTAAAAGTTCTGAAAGCTGCGGCAACACTGTTTTCTTTTACATTTTGCGTGACGGCAGTATTGACGGTCTGAAAGTGAGTAAAAGCAGCGGTATAGGCTTGTACGATCAAGTAGCACTAGATACGGTGCGAAAAGCGGCACCATTTCTACCATTTCCGGACGGCTCTTCCGCGCGTGTTGGTATTGATTTCAAATTTGACTATAATGTATTTAATAAGTAGACAGCTTCACTTTGCCGCACCCTGCTTTCAAGTAGATTTGTAAACCGACGAATTTTCTTCCTACCCCTTCTGCTCTATAATGTAAGCGTCCGCCGATATAGCTCAGTTGATAGGGCAACGGTTTCGTAAACCGTAGATCGTGAGTCCGATTCTCATTATCGGCTAGGTTTTTCAGATGCTGGATAATAATTGGGGCTAAAAACGTATCTAATTTTATGGGCTTATTCTATGCCGTATGTCGTCGTCACCTTTTATCATTTTTTCGACTTTCCCGAATTTGAACAAAAGCAAGCAGGGCTAAAATCCGAAATGCTTAAGCTAGGCATTAAGGGCTCATTACTCATTGCGTCCGAAGGGATTAATGGCACACTCTCCGGGACACGTGAGAATGTTGCCGCTTATCTTTTGTATCTTAAGACACACATTACTAAAGGCGATTTTGAACATAAGGAGAGCGTGTGCGAGCGCCAACCCTTTGGCCGTGCCAAAGTGCGGCTTAAGAAAGAAGCCATTTCGTTCGGTGCTCCTATCAAAGGCAAGCCCGGAACATACGTGGAAGCGCGCGATTGGAATGCACTTATTAATAGTCCTGACGTTGTGCTCCTTGATACCCGTAATGACTATGAGGTACATGTAGGTACATTTAAAGGTGCGATTAACCCAAAAATTCGCAATTTTAAAGAGCTGCGTGGCTTTGTTCATAAAGCCTTAAAACCAGGGGAGCATAAAAAAATCGCTACATTTTGCACTGGCGGTATACGCTGTGAAAAATTTTCTGCGTGGCTTATGGATCAAGGGTTTGCAGAAGTCTATCAACTCAAGGGCGGCATTTTAAAATATTTAGAAGAAATCCCGGAAGCGCAAGGTGAATGGCAAGGCGAATGCTATGTATTCGATGATCGCGTGGCACTAGGACATGGACTTGTGCCATCTAGTACTAATACTAGGTGCAAAGCGTGTGGACATTCACTGACGGCAGAAGATCGAAGCGATATATCTTATCTCAATTCTATTAGCTGTCCTCACTGTCCTTCTAGTAAACAGCGTTCTTTCACTCCTAGGTCATAACCCCTGGAGATTTTTAAGAGAAATGAGATAATTATTGCCTATGTAGCTCAGTGGTAGAGCAACGGTTTAGTAAACCGTTGCTCGTGAGTCCGAATCTCATCATTGGCTAGGTTTTTTAGATTGTTTTTTGGTAAACGGACAATAAGAACATTTAGAAAAATGAGTTATCAGGAAATAGTATCCTTGATTTTATTGAGTATTATCCGAACTTTGTTCTGTTCGTTCTGTTCAAAGTGTCCTTCTAAATGGATTAACTTGTCGCTAAACTTCCCTTGGAGCGCAATATATTCGATACCTCCCGGACCTAAGACTTTCCCTTTCCCGTGAGGTTGCTGTATGAAGAAGACAGCTGTCTCGCCCTGAGTCATATAATTTCCTATTAGTCGAAAATCTTCGTTGGCTTTTTGTGCTTCGATTTTTCCCCCAAAAAGTCTGAGATGTTCTGGTATGGAAATTTTCCCTTCTGTCACTTTTACGGCATACATGCCGGCTATATCCATACTCTTCTTAACAGGAAAGATTGCTTGCATCAGATCGACTGCTTCTTCTGAACCCTTAATTCCAACGACTTTTAAGATAGCTTCCATCTCTTTTATTTCTCTAACATTGATGAAACGGATCTGACGCCCCGACTGCGTCTCTCCAGGTTGGACAAGAATATTCTTAGCGTCTTTTAGCAATGCACCTTTGAAAAACAAAAGCGCACTGTATTCTTTAAAAGCGCCTATTACGATTATATTTTTCCCCTCGAATGTATAACAAGGTTGGCCCCATTTCAGTTCTTCGGTTAGCTGGCAGTCGAGAAGGATCTTTCTCAACTGCTTCATTTCTTTCTGCCATTTTTGAGCTTTCTCTAAATGCTCATCAACTTCAGGATTCGTTTTATTCATGATGCTTGCCCTTAGAAAAATGCAAGGTCACTTTTTAGAATGATTCTTGATATATAGAACACAGCAAGAATTATGCCGGCGCAATGACTTATACAGAAATATAGATAAGATGAGTTGGTTATAAAATTCGTATCTTTCTTGGATCGTTTCTTCCGACATGTTAATTCTCCAGAATCAGTTATTATGACAAAGATTCTCTATGTGAGGTTTTCTCCATCAAATATTCTGTAACTAGTGTCATTTGAATGCTATTGTCTCGAAGACCCATAAATAGAGATTTTTCGGCAAATGATGGTGGCGAAGGCGATGTTATCAGCTCAAATTCATAACCTTCTCCATCACGATCCAATATCAATAAACATCGGCTTTTTTGATAAGTCGACATCGCATCATTAGTCAATCTTGGTATACGCTCATACAAAACATTCCGATCGAGTCCTTTAGAGGCAGCAAATACCAAAACTAAATCTGATTGGTCGTCAAAACGACAAGCCTTATAAATCAAGTCTTCCTCCTCATTCAACTGACTAATCATGCTTAAAAAATCGCGTCCTAATTCAACCCGTTGACGCCATCTCAAGCTAGCGATAATTTCTTGCATTTTAAGATAACCAAAGCGAGAATCCGATGGCTCGAATTTTTCCACCGCTTCCGGACTTAATCCTTCAGCATAAGTAGGAAGGCGAGTTGCAAGTTCATTAGCTACCTGTTCTAGCAACCAACTATAT
>Ga0364919_10342_pt1 | contig 16915 bp, 8 predicted proteins | sample SorcelJu500001C7_2_FD_206953 | JGI IMG/M metagenome (GOLD analysis project Ga0364919, IMG submission 206953) | Enriched cells from Trout Bog Lake Hypolimnion, Wisconsin, USA - BchlTB.June20.5000.01.C7 | ecosystem: Environmental > Aquatic > Freshwater > Lake > Hypolimnion/Profundal zone | place... | reverse complement strand
AATGGAGGATTTCATAATCAAGCCCGGCTTTTGGCCAGACTACTCTCCTGCGCGCATGCTTCTTCACCAGAAGTGTCGGCTCGGAATTGTCGGCCAGGACCAGGCTGAAAAGAGCTACGTCCAGAGCTATTGCAATTTTGCGCAGTGTTGAGAGGGAGGGATCGACCTTCCCGTTTTCAATCTGACTGATCAGACTGGCCGATACTTCCGTTTTTTCAGCAAGGTTGCGTATTGAAAGCTTCTTGTTCTCGCGAATCTCACGGATACGAGGTCCAACACTCATTTCGGTATTCCTTCAGAACATCTGCCCCGTTATTGACCGGCGGCCCGGGAATTCCCGGGTCACCGGTCCTCTGAAATGAACTAAGCTTTTGCAGCGCCCGTGACAGGTTCAGTTTCAGCGTAGGTTTTGATAAACGATGCGCCTACGATCCCGACCACCACGCAAGCCGCTATGAAGACCCAGCCCATCGTATAATCTTTGTTCCCGCCCGCCTGCACAACCACCAGCATGCCGAAAATCTTGGCGGCAAAGGCAGCCACGAAATAGCCGACTCCATTCACGAATCCCATTGCTTTTCCGTAAACTTCAGGCGTGAAGATTTCCGCGGGCACGGCAAGAAAGGGGCCCCAGGCCATATTGGCAAAAAATCCCATGCCGCACAAGGCAAGAGCCAGTATAACCGGGTCCGCGGTCCTCAAGGATGAGAGCAGCAGGATAAAGGGGATCAGCCCGATAAAGCAAACCAGAATCATTACTTTCCGCTTATTGCGGAACAGCTTGTCCGAAATATAAGAGGAGGTAAAACTCCCAAGGGCGCCGGCGGTAAAATAAAGAGCGCTCCATAGACCCATGGTCGCCAGTTTGAACTGGAACACATCCGACAGATAAAGCGGAATCCAGACGAGCGTACCCCAGAAGGCTATCTGCATTACCACGTCAACCACGATCACCGCCACATAGCTGCTATTTTTGAATAGATCGAGAAAAGTGAATTTCTTTTGCGCCAGGATCTTGGCCTGGGTATCTTTGTACTCGCCTTTTTGGAGAATCCCCTCGTCGAGTTCGTCTCTATATGAGTACTCCAGCTCTTCTTGTGTAATGTTCTTGTACTGCTCGGGTCTATCGAAAATCAGTACGGTAATTAAAACAAGGGGAATTACGCCCATCGCTGCCGTTATGAAAAACACAATTCGCCAGTCGCCGAAATAAACCGCCATCTGTGTAGCCACGATGCTGGCCCAGGCGGGGGTCAGAATCCATGCCCAGGAAAGCATCGCCTGGGCTTTTGCGCGCCCGCTCTTATTGAACCACCGCATGAGAATTCTCGCGGACGGCACGTATTCGGTCCCGATCAAAAGTCCAAAGAGGGCCATCCGATAGAAGTATTCCGTGGGAGATTTGATGAACCCCATCCAGGCAGTCATCGCAGACCAGGCAATTACCGAGAAAATCAGGATTCTTTTGGCCCCGAATTTATCCGTCAGTATTCCTGAGATATACTGGGCAGGCGCATAGAAAACCATCATCAACAGCGCGCCGGTCCCCACATCGGAAGCGGTGAGCCCGATGCTTTTCATAATTGAGGGGTTGAGGACGGTTGTCTTTACCCGGTCCAAGTACTGGATGCTGTAGCAAAAGAACAAAATAAATGCAACTACCCAGCGATATGGAATCCTGCTCATCTCATGTTCTCCCTTCCCCTCTACGAGGTCTTCCGTTGTTCACAGATCTGAGCCAACAAACGTTTTACCAGCGTGACAGCCTCCCCTGCATCCTGGGCATATCCATCGGCGCCTATGTCCCGGGCAAACTTCTCGTTAACCGGTGCTCCGCCGACGATTATCTTCATTTCCTCCCGGAGGCCTTTAGCCTTGAGAGCATCGATTACCTTTTTCATTTCCGGCATAGTCGTCGTGAGGAGGGCCGAAATCCCCAGAATGTCGGGCCTGTATTGAGCCACCTGGTTTACGAAGGCATCCACCTTCACGTTGACCCCCAAGTCCTTGATCTCGAGGCCTACGCCCCTCAGCATGGTCACTACCATGTTCTTGCCGATATCATGGAGATCACCCAGGACGGTCCCGATCAGAATCTTTCCTCTCACCTCGGCTTTTTCGGCAAGATACGGTTCGAGAACCGCAAGGGCTTCATTCATCGCCCTGGCCGACAGCAGTACTTCGGGGATGAAGACATCGCCGGTCTTGAATTTTCCGCCAATGATTTCCATTGCGGAAATCATCCCTTTCTGAAGGATGTCCTGGGCTGGGAAGCCCTTATCCAGAAGTTTTTGGACGTTTGCCTTGATGCCTATGTGGTCCCCCTTCAGGACGTCCGCGGTCACGGCTTGGAAAACTTCATCGGAAACAGCGGTAACCTGTGTCTGCGCAGGAGCGGCGATCTCCGCCTCCGAAACGGGCCGGAATGCTCCTGCTTTCAGCGGAAGTCGCCCTTCGCGTTCAATCCGTTCGCCAAGGCGCACGAGACGGTCGAAAACGGCGTTGGGCGGGGTGGTATCCGCTATTCCCGCAATGATGCGCGTGCCGGGAGCGACGGCTTTGAAGAAATGGTCCAGGTAGGCCTGGAATTCTTCTTCCGAGGCGGTCTCCTTCAACAACAGGCTCTGAGGGATGCCTCCGAGAATGGTCAGCTTGCCGCACCATTGTTTGTAGTATTCTTCTATTCTGACCTTGGTCATGGGGAAAGGACAGACGGCCTCGGCGATATGGATGCCGGAATCGCGAATGTGGTCCATCAGCTTCAGATTCTCGCCGTCGCAATGGCTGATGAGGAACTTCCCTTTTTCGGCAAGGGCTTTGGAGGCTTTCCGGAGTCCGGGTGTGATCTCTTTGGCGAAATAGGGGGCGTAGGTGATCATGTCGTCGTAGTTTGCGCCCCATAAAACCACTTCGGCCGGTGAAGCGGCAACCACTCTCAGTATCTGATCGTAGACCCGGTCGATGCTCTCGGCCAGGCCGCGCATTTCCTTTTCGTGGTCCTTGAATTCAAAGTAAAAATCGGTGGCTTCGAGAAGGTCCCGCTGGATGTGATGCATTCCCGATGCCGAGAAAGTGCCCATCATGCACGCAATGCCGTCGTCGCCTATTGAAGCCTGCCAGGCGGTATACCTCTCATAATCCGGAAGGATGGTCATGTTATCGAAGATGTAGGAAAGAACACGGTAATCCTCTACCTTTTTTATCGCGCGTTCCTGTAGCCAGGTGATCGAGGCGCCTGCTTTCTTCATTTCTTCCGTGACGGTTTCCACGACGCCGATCACGCCGATCGGCGTATGATATTCAACCCTCTTCAGACCAGCGTCTTCACTGACCTTGACCTCAACATTGGGAGAGAGGTGTACGCGGTATCCGTTCTCCTTTAGCGAATAAACGCCAAGACCCCGGTGCATATTTTCCTCCGGGTTTTGGACCTTGAGCAATTCGGGGATAACCTTGTGAATCGCCCAGCCTTCGGCGCGCGCAATCTCGTCCGCGGTTCTTCCCCGGTGCTGCGCGGGCAGTGTGCCCGTGTAGGAGTTTGCGTTGTACCAGAGGTCGAAGCGAGGAGTATAGGGAAGCACCTCGGGCATCTCGCCCCTGATCGCCATGAGCATTCTTTCTTTGTGAGTCATGTTCGTAATCCTCCAACGGCTTTTTAGACAAGGGCGGCCTAAGCGTTCGCTTCGGCAGCAAATGAGTGATGCTCGTCGGATTTCAGGGCGCAACTCGACAGGAGCTTATGCCCTGTGTTCCGCTTTTCAGAATTGCAAAGGTTAAGGCGAATAGAAGATACCTAGCGGGAGAAGGAACAGCCGACGCAATATGAATCAAGGAAGGGAAAATTCCCCCCGCTCCACCGTTTGCTCAGTTTGCTCCACTTTCTGGACTTGACCCAGTATGGAATATTATGGTTATACGATTCATCTCGTCAAGTATTTTTTAACTTGTTAAGTATTTTTTATGTCGGGAGGCGGAGCAGGTTTAATTGATCGGTTTTGGGCACGGACTTTAGCCCGGCAAGCCTGCCGGGGAACTGGCGGGGCGCTCACTCCTGGAGAGATGAGCATCAGTAATCCAGGAACATTTCCTGAGTTACTTCCGCGCCGGGAGCTATCGTCACAAAATCATCGGCGCCGGCTTCGACAATCCCGGCCATTTTCCTGAAAAAGTCAAGATTGGCACTCAGTTCCAGGTACTCTTTTTCGAAAAAAGCCGCGTTCTTCAGGGCTCTTTCCCGAAACGGGCCGATGTCGATCAGGCCCGAGCTTATGAGCGCTATATGGGTATAGTGTTTCAGCTCCTCCTGCATCACCCAGACAGCCGACTCATAGCCCACCCTCGGCGCATAATCGTCTTCGACTATCGACAAAGGGTCCTTCTTCTCTTCTATCCACCCCGGTGTGAGGTAATACGTGCCGGGAATCCTGTCGAAAAGCTCGGCATAGGCGGTCCTGGACCCTAAAAGGAGCGTGATGCAGTCGTGACAGCGGGGAATAAGGAGGGGTTGTCGCCGAGCGATTACCCCGACGATTCCGTTCGAGCAAAGACCATACCCCAACACGATCCGGCCGGCGTATTCGGATACGGCGTCTATCTCGTTTTGTATACGCGAAGGCATCAGAAGGGGTGTCCTGTGCAGGGCCTGTTCGAGATACCTGATCTCGATTCCCGGCTTGTTGGAAACTACTTCCTCGAGCTCGTTTTTCATAATGCTGCACGCGATTACGACTATCCTCTCTTCAGATTTCATATTTCGGCGGCTTCCTTGTTCATTCTCAGGTGATTCACACTGACAAAGAGCATTGTAATTCCAGGCCATTTTATCGCCTTCCCGTGAAATTGCAACTGACGCCCTTCTGCAATCTTGAAATCGCGACGACCTGATACTTTGCCACGTCCGGAATATTCATTCCCGAAATCGAGGCAGGATGCAGGTTCAACCCTCCGGCAAGAGGGGTGGACTTTCGCTACGCTTGTGCTGACGGCCTTTTGAAGAAATATATTACGCATAGTGACAAGGTGTGTTTAGTTTACTAGCGCAATAGCCCGGTGTCCTCTGAATGGAAAGCCGGCGTGCTTCCGCCCGAGCGCGGGAGAGAAAACGATAGGAGATGCCTCTGTTGCCTCTATATGAGGAAGTGCCCCTGCAACCTGAACGGGCTCAGGTTTGGCCCCGCGCCTGTAGAAAACTACGCATTCCCCCGGCTTTGGAATCTCGCCCCCGGAAAAACCATTCCATTTACACAGATCCTTGAATCTGACCCCGAAATCTTTTGCCAGTTGGTTCAAACCGTTTTCGCCGTTCTTTACGTAGTAGTTGACCCGCCGGGGAAGACAGGACAACTGTGCGGCTTCAATCATTATCTGCTTTTGGGAATCCGATTCCTTAATTTTGCCCGCAAGGGTCGACCAAGGCGCGAAAAACCGAACATGCATGTGGTTGAGATGGCCGGGCGCATGCTGGATAATGCATTCTTTTTCTACTCCGTCTCCCGCATTCCTGAAGACTTCCGATAAAAAGGAGCGATCTATTCCCTCACTTAGCGCGTACTTATAGATCAGCGTCTGGATGCTCTTGTCCAAGTAGATGGTTTGTACCTGCTGCGTACCGATCAGACTCTGAATCATGTGCCATGTCTTGGGAACATCTAGATTTTTCGAATTCATAGGGACAAAGCTGTCCAATCGGACATTGCCATTGGCAAACAGGCCAATATCCACATCACGTCCGTTTTGGTGCGACCCGTGCCCCTTAAGCCGTCCTCCACCATAACGCGAGAAATCACCAATAAAGATGTCACACGAATCGGGATATCTTTGCTCAAATTTTTCAAACGCGTCCAGCAATGCTCCCACCACTTCCGGGGTGGTGTAGGCCCTGTCTTCATCGCTCACCTTGTAGCCATGCAGACTTGAAGGGAATTTTACACCGTTGATCAGATTGCCTCTTGATGGCTCACCAATGGAAACCGTGATGGCCCAGAGTGGGTTGTCCCAAATGGTTGACGAGACGGTGAAGATGATTGCCAGAGAAAGGCATACTCCAATTGACTTCAGGAAAACCTTACATGATTTCAATAATCCGTCCTTATTCTTAGGTTTGTGGCACGGCCCCGCTGCGACTATGATCTGAAATGGCTCAGAATCACTCGATCGCAGTATTGACGAGATAAGCCATCCAGCCACGGAAGCTCCGATTCGCTTGAGTTTGAATCCCACAGATCGAAAGCTATTTAGCGTCTCGACACCGGCTCTCTAAAACTCGGCAAGCCTCTATTTACGTCTTGGCTTACCAACCGGTGTGGTAGGGGAATATAGAAACCGTCGCAATTTACGTGCCGGATTGGGAGGATGAACATCCCGGGTTTCCCAATACCGGCTGATTGAAGGCGGAGCATACGCGGAGAGTTATTCTGAAACGATGCCTTCGGGATGAGAAGGGCTGTCGGACGCCTCGAATGACGGATAATTTTCTGGTTTCCGCACCGCTCATGTGGGGAGATGGGTCAGATGTTTGACGAGTTTGGAGTTTCAATTATTTCTTGCGTATGGCATCTGTGGAATTGACCGAACTCAAAGATTGCGCCTAACGCCTCTCCCATTCTGAGCGTGGGGTAATATAGCGTGGGATGAGCCCTGCCGGAAATCTTTGTAGCTTGCCTGATGTTTGCATGATAGAAGCGGAAATAATCACGAATCTTTGGATGGCCGATATGAAGTTTATCAGCACCAGGTCCACTTCAGTATTGTTCAGCACAATGGCTGTCCTTTCTCCGTTTGGATTCATCCTCGCCGGCATCTTCGATCTCCCCGGTAATCAGTGTGGCTGTGGCTTGTACCTCCTTTTGCCAATGGCGATCACAGTCCTTACGATGGGAGTGCTTTCCTGCGTTGGCTTCGTGTTTGGTGTGCTCGCTTATCGACGAAGTTCAAGATCCACCTGGCATAGACTCGAAGCAGTGATCGTCGGCATTCCTTTTTTCCTCGTCCTGGCCCTGATTATCCTCTCTATGTTAGCGTGAATTACTCACTGGGGCTAATCTCGCGCCCACGCTCGTGGAAGGATGCAGGTTCAACCCTCCGGCAAGATCCATTGAAGCCTGTTGCATAGTCTTGCCGCTTGTTCTTTCGCTCCGGCAAGTATCCAATTACAAAAATGAATAAAAGCAGACCTCCCGAATTGACGCCACCTCGATGGGATCGTATCCTGCCGGTATGAGTTCATACTCACGGATCATGGGCTGTTGGTTTTCGGCAAACCCTTTCGAAACTGGAAAAATAGCAGCATTCTGATTTGGACTCTGGTAAAGAGTATGACGGGCACTTTTATAATGGGTTGCTTCCAATGGCTAAGGACTCGGAAATGCTTCATATCGCCGGAATAGACATAGGTTCGGTCGCACTCTCGCTGGTGCTTGTCGATGATGAAGGAACGGTAGTTCACTCATCCTATCGGTTCCACAAAGGCATGATCAGAGAGACGCTCCAGTCGCTACTCACGAACATCGATATCCGCCGGATCGGTGGTGTCGCAATGACGCTGTCAGGTCCCGATCTCCTCTACAATACTCCACGCTATGACACTCAAATATGTGTAATAGCAGCTGTAAAACACTACCACCGGGAAGTCGGCAGTATCCTTTTTGTTGGAGGTGAAAATTTTGGGCTGATCACCTTCAACGAGGCGGGCGATTATGAACGCTACAGATCGAATACATCCTGCGCGGCAGGTACGGGAAGCTTTCTTGACCAGCAGGCGCAGCGGCTCAATCTCGAGAGCATCGATATGCTCAGTGCGATAGCCTTTTGCAACAAGGATAACGTTCCGAGGATTGCGACGCGTTGTTCGGTCTTTGCCAAGACGGACCTTACTCACGCCCAGCAGGAAGGTTATTCGATCGGCCAGATAAGTGACGGGCTTTGCGAAGGGCTTGCGAAGAACGTCATTGACACCCTGATGCCCAACCATAAGGTCCGGACTCCGTTAATCCTTGCGGGCGGCGTTTCCATGAACCAGGCAGTGGTCAAACATCTCAGAGCACTGCTGAAAACAGAACCTGTTATCGGAGAATACAGCCACTTCTACGGCGCTATCGGCGCTGCGCTTCTCTATCTGGAAGCAACCGCGCCGCGGCCGCTTCCTATGCAGAGCTGGGATGAACTCTTCATTTCCGAACAGAAAGAAAAGCAGTACGGTCATCCTCCGCTGCAGCTCGTAATGTCCGAGTACCCCGAATTTGTAAGCGTGAAAAAGTATGCCTATACTCCGGGAATCAATTTCGCTGACGTTGAAGTCGACATTTATGTGGCGCTAAAAAAGACAGAGAATGTGTATCTCGGCATCGATATAGGCTCAACCAGCACAAAAGCGGTCCTGATCAACGAGGTAAACGAAGTCCTGGTCAGCCTTTATACCCTGACCTCAGGCCGGCCGATCAGGTCGGTGCAGGCGCTTTTCGAAGCCATCGAAGACATTACTGCGCGATGCGACTGCGCCTTACTCATCAACGGCGTCGGCACTACCGGGTCCGGAAGGAAGTTCATCGGTCGGATCATCAATGCCGACCTGATAATTGATGAGATTACGGCCCATGCGCGCGCTGCGTACGAACTTGATAACGAAACCGACACCATCATTGAGATCGGTGGTCAGGATGCGAAGTTCACGTGCATGAAAAACGGCATGGTGACATCCTCGGTTATGAACAATGTATGCGCAGCCGGGACGGGCAGCTTTATCGAAGAACAGGCCAAAAAGCTCGGCGTGCCGCTTGCGTCGTATTCGGAGCGCGCCATCAATACGCAGGCCCCTGTTTCAAGTAACCGCTGCACCGTCTTCATGGAACGGGATATTAACAACTACCTGAACGAAGGATATACGGTCAATGAAGCGCTGGCAAGCGTGCTCCATTCGGTTTGCGAGAACTACCTCGTCAAGGTAGCAGTCGAGGCAAACATTGGCGAAAGAATCTGCTTCCAGGGTGCAACGGCCCGAAACAAGGCTTTGGTTGCCGCCTTCGAGGATAGACTGAAAAAGCCCATCTTTGTCTCCAAATTCTGCCATGTGACAGGCGCGCTGGGAAGCGCGCTGATGCTGGCGGAACAAAGGCTGAGAGGTACCTCGTTCAGAGGGCTTTCGCTTTATAAAGAATCGATTCCGGTCGAAAATGAGATATGCGAACTCTGCCACAATAACTGCAAAATCAATAAGGTTACGGTGGGGGGCGAGACGGTTGCCTTCGGCTTCATGTGCGGGCGGGATTACGACACAAAGCAGTACGTTGGACCGGCAAAGAAGCATTATGACTTGATCGGTGAAAGAAATAAAGTTTTCAGGATAACCGCCAACCCGGCCTCCACCAGGCAACCTGTCGTGATGGGCATCCCCAATGCTCTCTATCTTTCCGAGGAGATGCCGCTTTGGCAAAAATTCTTCGATACGCTTGGTGTCAGAACAGTAACCGGCGAGCATTTCCGGACCGCCGTGAAGTCCGGGAGAAAGATCGCGGCGGCCGAATTCTGCGCCCCCCTGAATGCGTTTTTCGGCCACGCGCACTACCTTGCCGATAAGTGCGATTATATATTCCTCCCCGTCTACCTCGAGGCAAAGGAACGGAACTGCGAGGCTCACAGATACTACTGTTATTATACTCAGTTTGCAGTATCCATCGCCGCGGGTATCGAGAGCCTTAACCTTAAAAACAAGGCGATAATGCCGATCATCGACCACCACTCTTTTCAGTCGAAGATCGAACTGTTCAAGTTGCTCAAACCGATCCTGAACTCCAGCTACTGGGAGATTTACTACGCTTACGAAACGGCGCTCTCCTTTTATAATGAGAGCAACGAGAAGCTCCGGAATATCTATGAGCGTGAAATGCAAGATGCCAAAGACATCAGTATTGTATTTCTCGGCAGGCCGTACACTGTGCTGCAGAATACCATGAATAAAGGTATCCCCGATATATTTGGCAATCTAAATATCAAAACGTTTTTCCAGGACATGCTGCCCATCAACCAAGACGACCTCTTCGAGATCGATCCGCTATTAAAGCGGCTGCACTGGAACTATGCGGCTAAGATCCTGAAAGCTGCGCTTGTTGCAGCGCATACCGAAGGACTCTACCCGGTCTACATTACTTCATTCAAATGCAGCCCGGATTCTTTCGCGATCGGATATTTCAAGAGGATCATGGACAAGTATGGAAAGCCCTACCTGTTGCTCGAACTCGATGAGCATGATTCGAGCGTAGGATATGAAACCCGAATCGAGGCGTCGGTCCGTTCCTTCCGTAACCACTACACGGACAAGAACCTTCGGACAAAGCCGGCCCGCAGCCTCCCGCTCAACTCTGAAAGTTCGACCGGGATAAAGAACAAGACTCTGCTCTTGCCCTGCTGGGACCCGCTCAGTTGCAAGCTGCTTGAAGCCGTATTGATCAAGGAGGGTATCGACGCCCGCATGGCGCCGCTCACTGAGAAGACTATCCAGCGCGGACTGCGCGCGAACACGGGACAGTGCCTGCCCGTCAATCTTATTGCTCAGAGCTATATCGATTATGTCGAAGATAACTCTCTCGATACCGGACAGACTGCTGTCTGGGTCCTGGAAAGCCACGTCGCCTGCAACATTAGGATGTATCCTCAGCTTACTAAATACCTGTTTGAGGCACACGGGAACGGCATGGAGAAAGTTGATGTCTATATCGGCAATCTCAGCATGTCCGATATCTCCCTGCGCGCGTCCATAGATGCTTACTTTGCTCACCTGTTCGGCGGCATGCTGCGCAAGATCGGCTGTAAAATCAGGCCGTATGAAAAAGAAAAGGGGGTGACGGACGAGGTCATTGCCGAGTCTCTTAAAATTCTTTACAAGACATTGCTCGAAGGCAGGGACAGAGACGATGACATTGCCAAGGTAGTCAGTCTATTTAAACAGATCGAAACAGTTTTCGAAAAACGCCCCAAGGTTGCCTTATTCGGCGATATGTATGCCTGCGACAATGATGTCTTCAATTGGAATTTAATACATTGCATTGAAGATTACGGCGGCGAAGTTATTACGACGCCATTCAATGAATTCGCAAAGCTGATTGCAGGCCCTTACATCTGGAGGTGGTTTTGGGAAGGCGCCCTCATGGATGCCTTGCTGACAAAGACCACTATCGCTCTCGTCAGTCAACTCGAAAAAAGTTGTTATAAACTTTTCAACGAGTTACTCGATAAACCTTCCATCGGTTCAGACCTCTGTTATGAAAAAATACTGGGCGCCTTCAACGTAAGGATACAGCAATGCGGCGAATCCGCGGATAATCTTATAAAAATTGCAGCTCTGATAAAACATTATCCCGATATCTCGTTATTCGTACAAACCAATCCTGCCTTCTGTTGCCCGGGTCTTGTAACCGAATCAATGGTGCCTCTTATCGAGGAGCACACCGGCATTCCCGTCATAACCCTCACCTATGACGGAACCGGCAAGAACATCAATGAAAAGATCAGACCGTACATTAGATTTCCGAGAAAGAACCGGACAACGATGGTCCAGCCATCCTTTACCAAGGGTTCAAAGTAAAAGTCGGACAAATAAAGAATCGCTTCAGAGATTGTTGCGCCAAGGATATTCGTCACCCCCGCGAAGCCTGCCCTCGGCTCCGGTCGGTGGGCGAGGGGGATCTTGATCTGTAACACAGCTAAAAACCGATGGATTCCCGCTTGCGCGGGAATGACGGTACTTGGTTAAACCGATGGATTCCCGCTTGCGCGGGAATGACGGTACTTGGTTAAACCGATGGATTCCCGCTTGCGCGAGAATCCATCGGTACTTGGTTTCCGGGTGCGCTGGAACGTATGTATGGACCTAAGGAAAGCGACACTAGCTGCACCCTGCCTGGTCGCAATTCGGCTGACCGGGTACGACGCCGCTGCAGGGGGTGAGTCTTTTCTGCGCGCATTGTTCCTCGAGCAGGGCTGCCAGCAGGGCCTGCTCCGGAAGCGGATTGGAGGTGCGGTAAAGATTGTTGAGTTCCAGCGGGTCGTCGGTCACGTTGTACATCTCGAATTCGTCGGGAAGTGCCGTGTGCTTAACCGTCACATGAGTCGGCAGGGTGTATGTCCCATCGGTGGTAGGGGTTGGAACGGTCTGGATCGAGGTTACGTCTTCGACGTTAGGATAGTTCGGATCAGTTGGATCGTTGGGGTACCCGGCAGTACTCCAGAACTGGGGGTTGTCGAAATAGCGGGAGTACTTCCAGACCTTCTGGACGCCGAGTGAATTGGCAAGTCGCGCGATCACCGTCTCGATGTGGTTTGGCTGGATGACGGAGTTGTAAGCGATCCCGGTCCAGTTTTGCTGGTTGAGGCCGCGGCTCGGATCGTCATCGGTCATGAAGTAGAGGGGATCATTTACCGCGGACGGATTCAGCCGGCCCAGGAGCAGGGGGCTGAGATCCCGGCCCACCAGGGGACGGGCGTCTGAGTGATTTCGAGCCAGGATCTCGCGCGCGTCTTCCTGGGGTATGTCCGCGAGCCCCAGGAGAGTGGGCAAAAGATCGACGTGACTGGTCAGGTTGTTTATCTGGACAGGCTTCGGGAACAGTTGCTTATTCCAGATGATCAACGGGACCCGTATCGCCTCCTCGTATGCCGTATACCATTTTTGGTGCATCCCGTGGTGCGAACCCAGAAGGTCGCCGTGGTCGGACAGGAAGATCACTATGGTGTTATTCTTAAATCGAGTCCCGAGCAGTGTCTGGAGTACTCCCCACATTTGATCGTCTACATTTTTGTGGAGTTGATAATAGTACTGGTAGTAACGTTCCAGGGTCACAGGATCGTTTAGTATCGGTTGCAGCCATTTGGCATAGCTCGTCTGGTAGCTCTCCTGCGCGCTCGGTTTTGTCGCAAGATTGTCGTTGACCGTCTTGTGGAACAGTACCGGATCGAACAACTGGGTGGGTACGACCCCCGGTTGAATATCGAATTCAAACCCTCCACCGAGATTTGCCCACAATCCCCATAGCGTGATGTCGTGCGGATTTACGAAGGAGGACACAACGAACCAGGGTTTGTTGCTCGGGCTGCTGTTGAGCTGTTGGAGCAATTTCTGTGCCTGCTGGCCAAAACCAATATCGCGGCCCTTCTCGCCTGGAGGGACCGAGGAACCGCTGTTTAGAGGCGCGCTCCCGTGAGGCTCCGGACCTATCCACCCGGTGAAGCCGAAGCGATCGAGCCGGTCGGCTGCCTGATAGAGGTTCTCCAGGGACGGATCGGGCGCCCCCGACATGGCATTATAACTGAGAAGCTGGTTATGGGTGCCGGGAATAAGCATATCCGCGTCCGCGATGTGCCACTTGCCTCTCCAGTATGTCTGGTACCCGGCGGTGCGAAAATAATCACCTAAGGTCGGCACGCTGTTCGGGTCAAGCCAGAAGACGTCGGGATCGAAGGCCTGCTTGGCTGCCCCCGTCGTCTGCGTGGCTCCGTGCAGTGAAGGATAGTGGCCTGTGTAGATAGACGCGCGACACGGCACGCATGCCACCGTCGGTGAGTAATGGCGCTGGAAGTCCGCGCCGTTCAGACGCAAAAAATTCTGGGTCCTCAAGTATTGCTTACGGAATGCCTTCAACTGTTGCGATTCGTATACCGGCGGGAAACGCATTTCATCGCACATGAGAATCAGGAAGTTCGGCCGTTGAATCGGTTTAGAAGATGCGGCTGTTTCGGACGCCTCCGGTTGACTTCCTTCCTTGAATGTCATGACTCCCGCGGTGGCTGCCGCGGCGGCGGCCGCCACACCATACTGAAGAAAGCTGCGCCGAGTGAGGTCCTTGGCTTTTTCTGATTCTGTTGGTTTGGATTGGTCTTGTTCGGCCATGGGTTGCATCCTTTCCGATTCGCGCCTCGCCGACCAAATACTCTGGCCGTCCCGCGCGGATCCGAGCTATGTTTGTGGGTTCTTGTCCTTTCCTATATTTTCGATCTGAAATACTATTTCCCAGGGTGCGCGGAGAATCCTTCGGATACTTGTCACTCTCTCGGAACCCGGTTGGGAAGGAAACAGAACGGGCAAGCGCGCGCCGCCCACAAGTGAATAGCGGATTGATACAATCGCTACGTTAAACTGAAGCGAATGGTAAACATCCTGTAACTGGTGTCAATGGTTGTTCAGGCGGGACAGTGGGACAAGGCTGAATTGATCACATCTACCCATTCACTAATCTCAACCGGTTTGGTTTTGAACTCACAGGCGCCGGCGTCGAGGCAGAATTTAACGTCTTTCTCCTGTCTGGATGTTGTGAGGATAACTACCGGGATGTTTCTTAGTTGCTGATCGGATTTGATTTCCAGGAGCGCTTCACGTCCGTCCATTCGAGGCATGTTAAGATCGAGCAGGATCAGGTCCGGTCGAGGGTCTCCGCTTCGAAGGTAATCCAAGAGTTCTTCTCCGTTCTCGACAAAACGAATCTCACCCTCTATTGCCGACTCTTCAAACCCAATGCGGGCAAGCAGGCAATCTTCCTGGTCATCATCGGCCATTAGAATAATACATGGAGCGGAACTGTTCTCCAAGAATCAGCCTCCTTCCTTTTCTCTCCGGGTTGAAGGAAGCCGAACGATAAAAGTCGAACCCTTCCCCGGTATGCTCCTGGCTGTGATACTGCCCTCATGGCGGTCAACTATTTTCCTGCACAAGGCAAGCCCCATGCCGATCCCCTCGAATTTGCCGCGGCCATGGAGTTGTTGAAAAGGCTTAAATATAAGATCGAGATACCGCTCATCGAACCCGATCCCGTTATCTTCGACAAAGATGGAACACGTGTCGCCGTTCGCCTCCCCATAAATCTTCACAAGTGGATTTTGACCCTCTTTACAATATTTTATTGAATTGTCGATCAGGTTTTGCAGAAGATGACGAACCTGCTCACTGTCTGCTTCCACCTCCGGCAGGTTTCCTATTTCAATCTTTCCACCGGCCTGATCAATGGCGTTTTCCAGTTCACTTGCCACATTCTTTACCACCGCCTTGAGGTCAACAACCTCGCACCGGCAGGGTTCGGAAGCAATACGCGAGTAGTTGAGCAGTGAGTGCAGAGAGTCGGACATCCGTTTTGCAGACCCGGTGATTCTCAATAGGTGCGCCCGTGCCTGCTCATCGAGATTTCCCTTGTGATCCTTCATGAGCATGCTCCCGAAGGTCTGGATTTTTCTGAGTGGTTCCTGAAGGTCGTGGGAAGCCACAAAAGCAAATTCTTCCAATTCTCGATTGAGTTTTTCAAGCTTTGCCGCATAATCCATGAGCGCCCTGTTGTTGATTCGTAGCTCCGCTGTCCTTTCCTGCACCTTTAATTCAAGCTCTGCGTATGATTGCCGAAGCTCTTCCTCCATCCGCCTGCGTTCCGTGATGTCCCGGCTGAAGCATACCACACTGGTCACTCGCTCTTCGGCGTCGAGGACCGGATAGAGATTGTGATGAAAGAAAATCCCGCCGCGCCGATCTTCGAACTCAACGGGCCGCCCCGACTCCACGACATCTCCCAAATGCTTCAAACGCGAATGTACCGGCTCAGTGGGTAGGATTTCGGTATAGTGCTTGCCGATAACCTCACTGACCGACTTGCCATAAAGCTGGAGAGCAGTTTCGTTGGCCGTAATAACAAAACCGTCGGGGCTGAAAAGCCAAATCGATTCCCTGGCTGCGTCGAGGATTCCACTCAGAGTGGCTTCCTTGCCCCGCAATGCCTCTTCCGCCCGTTTGCGTTCAGAGATGTCCTCGCTAAAGATCACAATGCCGCCCACATCGCCGGCAGCATCATGCCAAGGCCGCACCTCCCAGCGAACCCATTGAATGGAGCCATCCGCCCGGTCGAACCGGTCGGCATCAGCCCGTATCACCTCGCCCGCAAGTCCCCGGCGATGAACTTCCTTCCAGTGATCGGAAATTTCAGGAAAGACCTCGTAGTGAGAAAGACCGCTCAGGTCACGGTCTCCAAGGTTGTAGTCGCTCACCCAACGATGACTGGCGCTCAGGTAGCGCATTTCGAGATCGAACATTGCCAGCGAGGCAGGCGCATGCTCAATAAAGAGACGAAGCCGCCCCTCGCTTTCCCGCAGTGTCGCCTCGACGCGCCTGCGTCGCCGGATTTCCCTGACCAACGCTACGACGCCAATCAAAGCGATCATCAAGGCAGCCGAAATGGCCGCTATAAATAGTTTCTCCTGTCGTACCTGTTCCAGTGTTTTGAAGACTACTTCCTTGGTCTGCCAGGATTTCAGTATCTTATCGTAGGTGCCGTCGCGCCGGATGTCGGCCAGCGCAGCATTAATATCTTCCAGCAGATGAGGGTTTCCTTTTTTCACCGCAATGGCTGAGTCGATGCGACTGATGGGTTCCTCGGCCAGTTTCACGCCGCGTATGTTATTTTCCGCCAGGACATAACTCCCCACCCTGCGGTCCACCACCACCGCATCCAGATCACCCGCCACCAACTTTTTGAAACCTTGAACGAAATCGGGGATATTCTCCAATATGATCTGTGAATCTCGTTGCAATAACAGGGCCGGCAGCCCCTTAGCTTCGACTCCTACTTTCAGTCCGCGTAAATCGTAGAAAGAGTTAATACCGGGCCGATTGCCGGAAGTAAAAATGGAAAAATCGGAGGTCAGCAGAGGTTCAGAGAAGTCATAGATTTCCAACCGTTCGGGATTAGGATTTATTTGTAGCAGAGCGTCCGCCTTCCCGTCGAGAACGAGTTGTTGCGCTTCGGCCCAGTTCAGGAGTCGGATTTCCACGGGGCGATGCATGCGCTTGGCGAGGGCATTGGCAAGATCGACCACCAGCCCTGCCGGTTCACCCTGCCTGATGAAGTTTAGCGGCGGCAGCGATTCATTGGCAAGAAACAAAACCGGGCGCTCC
>Ga0364919_10183_pt1 | contig 16927 bp, 19 predicted proteins | sample SorcelJu500001C7_2_FD_206953 | JGI IMG/M metagenome (GOLD analysis project Ga0364919, IMG submission 206953) | Enriched cells from Trout Bog Lake Hypolimnion, Wisconsin, USA - BchlTB.June20.5000.01.C7 | ecosystem: Environmental > Aquatic > Freshwater > Lake > Hypolimnion/Profundal zone | place... | reverse complement strand
CCATGGCTTCCTCCGCCATGGCTTCCGCCACCTCCTCCACCGGCCCGTGCAATAAGCTCCTCACTGATGAAAGGAATACCAAGAAAAGTAAGGGCGATAATAAAAAGGAACTGTAAAAAGGGCTTGGATCGCATAATATCGATTACAGTTGTGCAAGAATCTGCTGTTTTTTCGTATCGTATTCTTGTTGGTTGATGAGGTTGTTGTCAAGCATCTCTTTCAATTTGGTAAGCTTGGCCACTGGATCTTCCACTGCCGTTTGCGGTGCATTGATGTTGGACATCATGCCAGCCATTGCTTGACCCATTCCAACGCCCGCACCAAGACCAACACCCATGCCAGCCATTCCGCCCTGGTTCTGGGCCGCATCTCGAAGAGCTGCCAACTGTTGAACTTGAGAAAAATTCAAACCTACGGCCTGGGCCGCCTGCGCCTCAGCCTGCATATCCGCGATACGTTGCACTCGACGCTTTGTGTCATCATCAAAATCAGTATTTTCGACACGAAGATCCTTAAGCTCGAAACCAAGGGTCAGAAAAATCGGAGCTGCCTTCTCCTTCAATCCATCAGCAATTTCATTTCTGTTGGCATCAATTTCATTGTATCCGAACTTGGCTTCAGCAAGAAAATCCGTCAGTGGCTGGACAAGCCTTGCCACAATGATAAGACGGAGTTCATCAACGGAGAACTCATCCTTCTGACCCATAATATTGATGAAGAAACTTCCGGCATCTGAAATTCGGAAAGAGAAATTTCCAAAACCCTTCACCCCGACAGGAAACTTGTACTGCGGATCGATATATTTCACCGGCCCGGGTGTACCCCAACCCTGGTTTAAAATCTCGGCCGTCCGAAAAAAATAGATCCCGACCTTGTGCTCACTCTGGAAGGCCTGCATGAATTTTGTGATAGTAGTCCAGAACGGGATGTTTTGTGTTTTCAAATCTATCATGCCAGGTTCGGTGATAACAGCTTGCGGCTTACCCTCATAAACAAAGATCGCGCCTTGTCCGGGACCGACAATAAGTTTTGACGCATTCTTGATTTCATCTCCATTATCCGTCCATCGTTGAAAAAGAACATCCGCAGCAGGATTTTTCCATTCAATGACTGATCGCAATTGGCCTGTGACTGAATTCCAAAACGACATAAAAAGCCCCCTGTTATTACGTTTAATGTATACAGCAGTTTATCAACGACTCTCTAATGATTCAAAGCACGTGTTCAGGTTTGAGAAACCTTTGTCCTTCTGGATTTTTCAGATGCCCGATCCCCGTATCATAACTTCAACGGAATCAATCTTGAACTCTTTACTGTACTGCCTGCGATTTCCTTGCGCAGTATCAGTCATTGCTGAAATCTCTTTTTTGAGGTAGATATGGCTTCTTACCCTTTCCATGAAAACAGGGCAAGTCCAAACCTGAAGTATTCATGCTCACCATATCGAGACTGATAAATGATAAGAGTGTTACTCGAATTCTATGAGAGCCTGGCCGCTTTTCACAGCCTCTCCCGGTGATGCCATGATTTTTTTGACAGTTCCGTCCTTATGTGCGGTGATATTTGTTTCCATCTTCATCGCTTCCAGTACAACAAGCAGGTCGTCGACCTGGAGTTTCTGCCCCACCTGAACATTAACACGCTGAACAATCCCTGCTATGGGACTCCGGCAAACCTTTTCATCGGGCAGACCGTCTGCAACGGGCTGCATTGCCGGAGGCAGAGGCGAGGGCGCGATAACCTGCTTCGACTGAATGGTAGAGGTCAGTTCCTGGAACATTCCTGGCGTCCGTATCTCTTCCCCCTCGAGTACCTCCACGTCGACAACATATTTTTTCCCGTCTATGGTCAAGATCAACTGCACGGTATAATTCCTTATTTAGTGGTGCTGAAAGTATGGGATGACTGGATGGAGACTCGCCCCTGTTGAGACCAGGAGCTTGGCCCCTGATCGATAATGAAGCGTGCCCTGCGAATCCGGACATTCTTTCCCAGGTATGCTGCAATGGCTGCCGACATGATGACCAGAAGCTCCGGAGTGATAGTCGACTCACTGTTTATGTGCTCAGATATGGTTGCTTCCACTGGTATACGATTAAAGAGGAATCAGGCCATGTTTCTTCTGGGGCCTGAATTCCCGTTTGGAATGAAGATAATCGAGAGACATGGCAAGATAGCGGCGCGTCTCAGCCGGCTCGATGATGTCATCAACCTGAAAGTGTGCGGCTGCTGCATAAGGAGTGGCAAAGGTTTCCCGATATGTCTTGACAAGTTCCTGTCGTCGCACTGCGGGATCATCCGCTTTTTTGATTTCGTTTCGAAAGATCACATCTACGGCACCATCAGCGCCCATGACGGCAATCTCGGACGAAGGCCACGAAACAACTCTGTCTGCATCAAGGTCCTTGCTGCACATGGCCAGATAGGCTCCACCATATGCTTTGCGGAGTACAACAGTGATTTTTGGTACAGTGGCGGCGGCGTAAGCGAAGAGCATTTTTGCACCATGCCGGATGATTCCCCCATATTCCTGTTCGACGCCGGGAAGGAAACCGGGAACATCGACAAAGGTGATGAGCGGTATGTTGAAGGCATTGCAGAAGCGAATAAATCGGGCGGCCTTATCCGAAGCATTGATATCAAGTACACCTGCCAGAACGTTGGGCTGGTTGGCTACGATGCCGACTGTGCGCCCCTGAAGCCGGGAAAAGCCTATAACGATATTGGGGGCGAAAGAAGACTGTACCTCCATAAAGTCAGCGTAATCGACAATATGGCCGATCACCTCACGGACGTCGTACCGCTGTTTTGTGTCGAGAGGAATGATGGAATTCAACCGCTTGTCGGAATAAATAACCTCTTCTGCCTCCAGGTGAGGCGGATCCTCCAGATTGTTGGAGGGGAGAAATGACAAGAGCCGCTTGCAGATTGCAATGGCATCCAGATCATCCTCGGCTATAAAGTGTACAACCCCCGAGTTGTTCATCTGAGCTTCTGGCCCTCCCAGCGCCTCAGAGCTGACCTCTTCGCCGGTTACAGCCTTGATGACCGAAGGCCCGGTGATGAACATCCGTGCTGCACGCGTCTGGATAATGAAGTCTGTCAGGGCGGGGCTGTAGGCAGCTCCACCGGCGCAGGGGCCGCAGATGATTGAGATTTGAGGCACAACCCCGGAAAGCATGACGTTGTTGTAAAAAACTTTGCCGTAGCCGGAGAGACTGTCGATGCCTTCCTGAATGCGGGCACCGCCCGAGTCGTTGATCATGACGAAAGGTGAACCGGTTTTAAGGCATGACTGCATCATCTGCACTATCTTGGTGCAGTGGGCTTCTCCTGCCGACCCGCCGACGACGGTAAAATCCTGGCTGGCAACATGCACCAGTCTTCCGTTTATACTGCCGGCTCCGGTGACTACACCATCCGCAGCCATCTCCTTGTCCGTCATGCCGAAGTTGGTGCAGCGATGTTTTGCAAAGATTCCTGCTTCCTGAAAACTGTCCTGATCGAGGAGCACTCCGATGCGTTCACGTGCGGTGAGACTCCCTGCGTCGTGTTGGCGATCTATCTTGTCCTGCCCGCCACCCAACTGCAACGTTTCCTTCCGTTGGTTCAGATCCTGTATTATCTCTTCAATATTCATGGTATACCGACTATGCTCTGATTATCATAATATAATTACTGGTATGGCGTTACAGTCACTTTATGCTGCCGGCCGCTCAGAGTTACGGAATAGGTGATGGGGCCGGTAATCGCTCCTTGGTGGCCTTCTGCAGGTTTTGTTTCAGATTCCCCTGTCGCAGGGTTGCATCCAAGGTTTCGAACTCCTTCGTGGCGTTCGGCAAAAAATTTAGGTGCCACCTGCGGAAACATGGCATAGGTCAGCACATCTTCAGTTGTACCGTTGCATCCTGTAAGAGAAAGAGCTTCTGAACGGAGCTTGTCCCACTCCGGTTTCAGGATATCTGCCGGTCGGCAGTTGATCGGCTCTTTTTTTGCATGTTCATGGGCCATTTTCACAACGTCCGGATTTTTTTCTCCAGGTACTTCACCATAATAGCCGAGCATGAGGTCGGCAAATTCACCGGTCAGAACCTTGTATCTACCCATAAGGACATTAAGTACCGCCTGGGTGCCTACAATCTGGCTGCTGGGGGTCACAAGGGGCACATATCCTGTATCCTTGCGGACAAGCGGGATCTCCTCCAGAACCTCTTTCATCCGATCGCCTGCACCTTGCTGTTTAAGCTGACTCTCCATGTTGGAAAGCATGCCGCCAGGGATCTGGCTCTTGAAAATCTCAGTCTCCACGCCGGTAACTTTTGAGAGGAACTCGCTGTAACGTCCCAGCACCGTCATGAAATGAGTCTTTACCTTCTGTATCTTTTCCATGTTGACCCGGGTGGTGTACCCTGTTCCTTCAAGCATTTCAATAAAGCTTTCCGTAGGGTTGTGCCCCGGCCCGAGACTCATCGAACTGATTGCGGTATCCACGCAATCCACTCCAGCCTCAACAGCCTTCATCAGGCTGACCATCGTAACCCCGGTAGTGGCATGAACATGGAGATGTACCCGAAGATCATTTCCGCATGACTCTTTAATTCCTTTTACCAGATCAAAAGCTGCCTGGGGTTTTATGAGGGCCGCCATGTCCTTGATGCAGAGGGAATCGACTCCCAAATCCTGAAGCCTGCGGGCCTGATCAATAAAAAGTTGTGTCGTGTGAATGGGGCTGACGGTGTAGCAGATCGTTCCCTGGGCATGTTTGCCGGCCTTTTTGACCGCACGAACCGAGGTCTCTATATTTCGAAGGTCATTGAGTGCATCGAAAATGCGGAAAACGTCCATCCCGTTTTCTGCTGACTTGTTGCAGAATCGCTCAACCACCTCATCCTGATAGTGGCGATACCCCAGAAGATTCTGGCCTCGGAGCAGCATCTGCAGGGGTGTTTTCGGCATAAGCTTCTTGAAGGTGCGCAACCGTTCCCACGGGTCCTCGTTCAGAAAGCGGATGCATGAGTCGTAGGTAGCGCCACCCCAGCACTCCAGTGACCAATAGCCGGCATCGTCGAGGTCCTTGCATGCTCCGGTCATGTCTTCAATTCCAAGCCTGGTGGCAATCAGGCTCTGGTGTGCGTCCCGAAGGGCAAGCTCAGTTATATCAATGATACGATTTATGGTTCTGCTCCTCTTGATGATTTTAGACGTTTTCAACCATTGAGTATCCTCAGGAATTACTCCAAAACAGCAGAAAAATGCCAGTGTGCGACACCGGTAAATCTGTTTTTTCAGGATAATCAAATCAGCAAAATTCTTGGAGAATATAATAAATCAGGAGTGGAATAATGTATTTTTTTTGATGTAGGTCTATGCGGAACTGTGTTTATTTTTCAGTGATAAGATCATAATTTTTCGTCATAAACAACAGATGACCTGTCCAGGATGTGTGCAGGCTGATAAGGAAGCACATCCCAAAGTAAAAACTTCCCGAAAAAACTCTGACTTGGAATGTTCGGGATCGAAAATATGACTTCATACCTTATCCATAAAGATGAAGAAGGTTCAACAGCCCGGGCTTCCATGAGGGTATGCACACTCATTGACACTCGATATCAAAAATTGCCGATCATGTTCTTCAAATTGACACATAGATACGCTTAAAAACCGATGAAGACCGTCGTTTTTATTATTTCAGCTGTCATAGCACTATCTTGCTTTGCACAGGTACTGCAAGCTGAAGAGTTTAAGAAACCTCTTCATTTTGCTTTCGGTAAAAATTCGGTAATTTTCAGCGATGGTTACGTCCATTGATCTTTCATCGCTTGAAGCTAATGTCGTATTCGACCTTTTTGAGCCCATGGCAAGTTGCTCCGAAAAGAAAAAGCTATCACTGGGGGGTCCGATATCACTGAATGGAAAGGTACTCTCACCAAAACAGGGGAGTATAAAATCGTTGTTGGTGGTACAAGAGGGAATACCAGTTATAAACTTCAGGATACCGTGGAGTGAACAATGAAACAACCTATAGAGAGCAAGAAATATGAATATACTTGAACCTAATAATACAGCTGCCGGTTTTCGAAATATCGTTAAAAGAGAAATCAGCAAGGAAGGATTGAAGATACATATTGTCGGCTTTCTTGCGTCCGAAGACCCTGCTTCAATAACCTATTCCGAATATGCACGTAATGGATGCGAAGATGTCGGCATTGCCTTTACTTTGATCACTGTTAATCCTGATTCGATTGAGCGAATGCTTTCAGAGGCAAATAGTGATAATACCATTCACGGAATATTTATCTATTACCCTGTTTGGAGCGATTATCGTGATGCGGAGATCAGGAATATGGTCTCTCCGCATAAGGATGTGGAAGGGCTCACCTCTTATTGGCTAAAAAAACTTTTTGCTAATGATCGTTTTGATGACACAGAAAAACGAAACAAGGCTATACTTCCCTGCACACCACTGGCAATTATTAAATTGCTTGAAGAAACGGAAGCGTATATGCAATTTGGACTGCCTTTCAGAGGACAGAGTGTCACTATTTTTAATCGTTCAGAAGTTGTTGGAAGGCCGCTTGCCTATATGCTTTCAAATGATGGTGCAAGAGTTTACTCCTTTGATGTCAATGGAGGTGTTGTAGTTGATATTTCTGGCACTCACAAGGAAGAAATCGCTGTGAATCGTGCAGATGCGTTAAAAAAATCTGACATCGTGATAACAGGAGTGCCTTCTAAAAACTTTGAGAAGATCAGGGCAGATGAATTGAAACCGGGAGCAATTTGCCTCAATTTTTCATCAGTGCAAAATTTTGAACTGGATGCAAAGGAAACAGCTGCGCTCTACATTCCGCGAGTTGGTACTATGACAGTGGCTATGTGTATGCGTAATGCCTTACAGCTCTATCGCAATTATCATCAGACAAACTGACTCCAACTTTCCAGTGGACTTTTTTTGCAGGGGTCAATCATAATAAAAGGGCTTGGATCGCCGCATTATTCACAAGCTTTGGTTCGAATAAGCATTCATAGAACCCGAATTCAGAGAGAAAAGTATATTGCAGGATACAAGTCGTGAAAAACAGAGAGGCTTGTTCAAGGATTCATGATGATCTTTTTAACAGAGTGTGAGTTGTTGTCTGCTAAGTTTATTTCTCCCTGACAAGCTGGTCGAATAGCGGACGATAGATCGGGTTGACCAGGGGCTTGCGATGATACGTAAAAGTCAACATAGCCGTTATAGATCACAGCTTGGTGTGCGTTATCCAATGATTGCTGTATAAAATGCTTCGACTCACCTGCTTTGATGACCGATGGAAACGTGCCGACGCTTGTTGCCTTCATTAAACCAAGCGTTTTATAATAGGCGCCGACAACGAATTGTGCTCCGGTTGGTGGATAGCAGTCCAGCTTGCTGGTATTGGTGACCGTGATGTATGCGGTGAGTTTTTCTCCATATTGGGTCGATCCAGCATTCGACGAACCCCATTGCACATTAATTTTCAAGTTCGGATGTTCCTTTGCCGCAATTATTACATCTTTCTGTACTGACAATTCTTTCGCCTCCGATATCGAAAAAGATATAAAAAGGGTCAAGGCATAAATGGAGGTTACTAGCAGGCTTACCTTTGTTTTCATGATATTTCTCCCATTGTAATTTTGTGAAAAGCAGCCGGTAAACTTACGTGAATGATTCGTTTAATGTTCAGACTGACATACAGCGAGGACAAGCGATAGAAAGGGTAAACCGGCACATATCAGTGGTTTCTACCTGAATGTAATTTACGTGTTTTATCTTTGCTGGTAATAAAAAAAATTATTTTGACTCTTTCAATTTTCGATAGTTCTCACACCCCCGTGGCAATCCGTTATCACACGCTTTGCTGTACCAGTCTTTTGCCTGAGAATAGTCCTGACCAACACCCAGTCCATATTCATACATCACCCCAAGACCATTTTGTGCTCCAGCACTCCCATGTGCTGCAGCCAATCGCCACCACTTTACAGCTTCTTCATAATTTCTCTTTACCCCCCAGCCGGCGAAGTAGATCTCTCCGAGATGGAATTGTGCATCCGCATCGTCTTTAGATCCATGTCTGCGCAGTTCTTCTAATAATTGATCGGGTTGCGGCTCGCAAAATGCCTTTACAGGCGAAAACATCAGCATCACGGCCAGGATGCAATTGACGCAGCGTTTCATGAAGTTGTTTATTTATCAACCCTCTGGAGACTTTTTGATCTCCAAAATAAAACTGCAGTTTCAATTTTAAAAACTGAACTTTTTACCTTCTTGATACATGGGATGCGGCATGTATTTTCCTGCCAGCAGTGAATTTGAGAGCAAATGAAATGTTATCGAAGGCCATTTCAAGCTCGACCACTGAAACGTGCCGATTTCGTTCTCGACAACCAGTATGATTTATTGCAATGCAGATATATCACGCACCCTTATTTGTTTCCTATTCGGAAAATTTGTTTATAATATATAAAAAACATGAAAGCATTCTCTTCATTAGCGTGAGTAATCATATGTTAAGTATATGCAGAAGATGCTGTTATGTTACGTGCACTTTTTAAGCGGGATCCTTTGAGGCACATTGAGAATATCTATAAACAGCAATGTTTTGTCATTCTTTAAAAAAGATATCAAGGTGACATTGGAAGACGATGTACTATACTATCAGTGCAGAAATAATCCGGATCGAGGAGGAAAAGAACCTGCTGTCATATTTTTTATAACACACAATCAACCAGCCATGTCAAAAAAATCATCAGCCAAATCAGAAGAGTGCACGGGTGAATTTTGTGAAATGACACCGGAAGAGCGCGAGCAGCAAATCAGAATTACTGCCTACTACCTGTGGAAACAGAAAGGAGAAAAACACGGAGAAGACAGGGACGACTGGTTCGAAGCAGAAGCTTCCTTTCATGAGGATTATTCAGACTGAAAGCATGTTAAAAAAATTCTAGAACAAGGAGCAGCACGACAGACTCAAGGGGTAGACAGGATTGTCCTGCCCCTTTTTTTCAACGAGAAGTGGCGACACATGAGAAAAAAATCAGTGTTATTAAAATCAAGCACCTTATACCAAATGTATAAAGTGCTTTTTAGAATTGATAACATCTTACTTTTTCGGGGTAACAACTGACTGGATACCCTGCAGAACCGCATCGACGGTTTTTAACACGTTGTTGGCAAGGTTGATAGACGTTGTTCCGACAAAAGTAATCAGGTTTACCGCAGAAACGAATCCAAATTTAACCACTTCAATCGGAAAGAACGCAACTTTACCGATGGTTCCCGTTAAAGTGCCCAGGATTCCTTGGTTCTCGTGAGTTGATACGTCTGACATGGCTGTTATTGTTTAGATTTGTAAATCAATGTTGCCAAACTCATCGGACCGTTCAGCATGTAATAAAACCTCACTCTACATATACATAATGTATATATAAAATTATCATAATCAAATTATTTAGTTTTTTCATCATTTTACTCAAAGTCATCAATCAGCCCCCCTCCCGATATGCAGTTCTTAATCATTGAACTGTCAGGGGGAGGGCTGATTGTCTATGCTCGAGGGTGGTTATATGGCCATTTTGAGAACAACTGGAGCAGTTTTTCCCTCAGCAACAGTAACCGTTGTTTTGCCCTGTGGTTTGAGTTTTTCGCTCCAGGCTGTGATTTCGTAAGTACCTGCAGGCACATTGGGTATAGTGAATTTGCCGTCATGTTCAGTCACGGCAGCATATTGATTTTTAGTAACGATGACCCAGGCAGACATCTCAGCATGGGCTTTGTTGAGCAAATGAACTATACCCGATTTTTCAAAGGTAAGCTTCTTTGTCGAGCCTTGCTCCAATTTGTCGACGTTGAATTTTTTGGCAGAGCTGTTTGAAATAACATTACAGTAGAGTTTATCGTTGTTTTTAAATACAACGGTAGACCCGACCGGTATTGTCGTTACTTTAGGGACAAACGTGAGACTTTGTTGTTCAATAGTTGTATGCTTCGGCACTACCGGTGCTTTGACTCCTACAAGGAAGACAACTGCATCTCCTTTGTACTTTGGCATGTTTGTATCAATTATCCCTGTGATTGTTCCACCGCAAAAAGCATTCGAAGTGATGAACCCGAAGCTTGTCATTAAAAAAGCGGTCTTGATAAATCTGGTCGTTGTTTTAATCATGTTCATCTCCTTAAGGTTACGGTTGAATGGCACTGTCAATCAGTCAAATCAAGAGTTACAGTGGTAAGTGTAACCAACACATCCTTAAACCGGTCTTAATGAAAGCTTAAAATTTAGTTAAAAAATTATTAAACCATTGAATCTCAATCTAAAAAGGGAAAATGGTGTTGTTATTGAACATGAACTTTCGTTATTTATTTAAGTGGATTGTATGATCAATTTTAAAAATCGATAACTGAAGAATATTCTATGATCAAAAAGAATTATCGAAGGCTCATAACTTTTATTGCGGTCGCATCATTGTTCGTCACTGATGCTTATGCTCAGGATGGTTTGGGTGTTGGTGCCATTGTCGGAGAGCCAAGCGGAGTGAGTATGAAATATTGGATTGATAAAAGCACTGCTTTTGATGCTGCTTTTGCCTGGTCTCTGGCAGATAACAGCCCTTTTCAGTTTCATGCCGACTATCTGATTCATAGTTCTTCGTTAACCTCCAATTCATCGGAAGCAAAAGGTAGCCTTCAAGGGTACTTTGGTATTGGTGGACGGATTAAAAATATCAACAACGAATCACACTTAGGTGTACGAGTTCCATTGGGGGCGACTTATCTGGTTTCTGAAGTTCCTGTTGATATTTTTGCTGAAATATCTCCTGTGCTTGATGTGAAGCCTACCGTTAATCTCAACTGGAATGGCGCTATAGGAGTTCGTTATTATTTTCATTAATACTGTTCAGGCAGGGTAAGTTTTTTCAGACTTCAGGAAAAGTTTGGCTTTCAGCCATAATCGAAAACCCCGGGAATGCCACTGGGGTTTTGTCGTTTATGAAAACATAAATTTTTCGTAACAATTAACAGAACAAATTCAAGCGGTTTACTTTGTTGATGCATAAGTACTATAAAGCGGTATGAATTTGATGTTCTGCTCAGGTAGATCTGAATATGGGCGATCTGAAAAGACAAGTGCTTTGCCGCACTCCGGGTATGAACCTATATAAAGATGCAGACTCCTCAAGCTGCCGGTTGCACAGCTTTTTACCTCAACAGGATGAATTCTGCCGTCAATAACAGCCAGATAATCAACTTCAGTGGAACTGTTTTTGGCCTGTCGATTCCAGTAATAAAGTTTTCCCTGTTGTGATACCAGCATTTCCTGTCCCACAAATTGCTCTGCCATGGCACCCCGATAAATGGTGAGCAAATCTTCCCTGGCATACTCAATATCATCCGGCATACCCTACAGATAACGCATCAAACCCATATCCAGCATCAGCGCCTTGAATATTTTCGCTGAGGCCCTTGTTCCCAAAGGAAGACCGGAAGGATCAACCGAAGGAATTCTTCGTGCAACCTGAGCCAGACATAAAGCATCAAAAGCCTTTTTCAAGGTAAGGTTGCTATATCCATCGCCAAGTCGTGAGTATTTAATCTGTTGCCCAACACTTTGTGCAAGTGACGTGAAAACCGAGTCAAGGCAATAACGGTCAACCTGAGGCGTATAGTTTGCAAAATCCATTCTGTATGATTCGGCAATTTCACCCTGAACCTCGAAAGCATCCCTCAAAGACCGGTTTTCTCTATATGCTTCCACTGCCGCAGGCATTCCGCCGATGAAAAAATAGCGTTTCAGCTCATCGCGGAGAAGTTCATGGACAGCAGGTGATATATCAGCGGGATTACCCAGAACAGCTGTCGCAGCCGCCGGATTGCCTGTCGCCTCAAGATATTCAGCAAAACAAAGCGGATAGAGATTGAGAAACTGAATTCTTCCGACAGGAAAGGATGCCTCTTTGAGCGCAAATTCAAGGAGTGAACCGGCAGCTGCAACATGAAGTTCGGGCATCTCTTCATAAAAATAACACAGGGCAGTTATAGCACGGGGACATGCCTGGATTTCATCAAAAAAAAAGCAGAGTTTTGCCGGGTGTGATTTTCTGCCTGAGGAACACTTCAAGGTCGGAACAGATTCGAGCAGCATTAAGGTCACCTTCGAACAATCTGCGCAGGGGAGGATTGCGCTCCAGGTCTGCCAGAGCAAGAGATTCAAACCGTTTTTTTCCAAAATCTTTCACTGACCAGGTTTTACCAACCTGACGAGCTCCCCGCAGGATAAGAGGTTTGCGACGTTTTCCATCTTGAAATTATGTTTAGAAGATTAAAAATACAAGGCTCTTTTTGATATTGCGCCAAAACTATGGCCATTCGGCACTCAGGGTTTCAGCCTGTTCGAGTACCAGCTTTATAGCCTCTTCCTGTTTTGTGGGCGGGTATTTGTATTTGCGCAGGATGCGTTTTACCATGAGCCGGAGGCGGGCACGGACACTGTCGCGGACTGACCAGTCAACGCTGATATTCTGGCGAAGGCTTTCGGCCAGTTCGTGGGCTATTTTTTTCAGGATGTCGTCACCCATCTCCCTTGTTGCCTCTTCGTTGTTGGCGAGAGCATCGTAAAAAGCCAGTTCATCCGGGTTGAGGCCGAGTTTTTCACCCCTGCCGATAGCTTCCTGGAATTTCTTTGCCATGGTTATCAGCTCTTCAATCACCTGCGCTGTTTCGATAGCCCGGTTCTGATAACGATTGACAACGTTTGACAGCAGTTCAGAAAACTTCTTCTGCTGCACCACATTTGTGGCAAAGCGGGTTCTGATTTCACCACCAAGCAGGCGATCAAGAAGTTCAACAGCCAGATTTCTTTCCGGCATATTTCTTATTTCATTGAGGAAGGTATCGTCAAGAATACCGATGTTTGGTTTGTCGAGCCCTACCGCTCCGAAGATGTCCACCACCTCATCCGAGACCAGAGCTGAGCCGATAATCTGGCGGATCGCCAGTTCGCGCTCTTCATTGGTGCGTTTCTTGCCGCTCATCTCTTTTTTAGTCAACAGCACCTTGATTGCCTGAAAAAAAGCAACCTCTTCACGCACGGCTTTCGCTTCATCGAGCGTACAGCAGAGGCTGAAAGCTTTGGACATGGCGAGTGCAGTATCGCAAAACCGTTTTTTGCCATCCTGTATACCAAGCACATGGTTTGCGGTTTTAGCCAGCATACGGTGGCCACCGGTGAGGAACCCGCTGTAATCGAATTCAAAGAGGATCCCACGCAGTACATCAAGCTTTTCCTCCAGTACGGCATATACTTCATAGGCATCAACAGTAGGGCGGCCACGTCCCTTGCTTGCAGTATACTCTTTCAGCGCATGCCTGAGGTCGTTGGCAATGCCGATATAGTCAACCACAAGGCCGCCTTGTTTGTCGCGGAAGACGCGGTTGACTCTGGCAATAGCCTGCATCAGAGTATGTCCTTTCATCGGTTTGTCAATATACATGGTATGAACGCAGGGGGCATCAAACCCGGTGAGCCACATATCCCTGACAATGACGAGCTGCATCGGATCATCAGGGTTTTTGAACCGTTTCTCAAGGCGCTTTTTGACCTGGCTTGAATAAATATGCGGACGCAGGAGAGGCTTGTCGCTGGCAGAGCCGGTCATCACCACTTTTATCACTCCTTTTTCAGGATCCGGATCATGCCATTCCGGACGCAGCTCGACGATAGCGTTATAGAGGTGGACACAGATTTCACGGCTCATGGCAACAATCATTGCCTTACCCTTTTGAGTCTTATTACGTTCTTCAAAGTGTGCCACCAGATCAGCTGCAACCTGCCTGATGCGAGGCTCTGCCCCGACAATTTTTTCGAGTGCTGCCCATTTGCTTTTCAGTCTGGCCTGCTGGTACTCCTCTTCGTCTTCGGCAAGCTGGTCTACTTCGGCATCGATATCCGGCAGTACAACACTGTTCAACCCAAGCTTGGCCAGCCGCGATTCAAAATAGATTGCCACTGTTGCCCCGTCATCGCGGGACTGCTGCATATCGTAAATGCTGATATAGTCGCCAAAGACGGCACGGGTGTCGCGGTCTTCGATTGATACGGGGGTGCCGGTAAAAGCCACAAAGGTTGCATTGGGCAGCGCGTCACGCAGATGCTGGGCATAGCCCGCCTGATAGCCCCTCTCATCACCTTTGAATCTGGATTCAAATCCATACTGGGTGCGGTGGGCCTCATCGGCAATCACAACAATATTGTGCCGATCAGAAAGGACAGGGAAGTTGTCTTCGTCCTCCCCCGGCATGAACTTCTGGATGGTGGCAAACACAATGCCGCCTGATGGCCGGTTGGAGAGCTTGGCACGTAAATCCTGCCTTGTTTCACCCTGAACCGGTTGCTCGCGCAGGAGATCCTGTGAGAGTGAGAAGACACCGAAAAGTTGACCGTCCAGATCGTTACGGTCGGTAATAACCACAATGGTAGGGTTCTCCATTGCCGCTTCGCGCATGACACGTGCGGCAAAGCAGACCATCGTGATGCTCTTGCCCGACCCCTGTGTATGCCAGACAACGCCTCCCTTGCGGTTGCCATTGCTGCCTGAAGCCGCAATGACCCTCTCAATAGCCGAACGCACCGCATGGAACTGGTGGTATCCGGCAATTTTTTTTATAAGGGTGCCGTCATCTTCAAACAGCACAAAGTATCGCAGAAAATCGAGCAGGTAGGTTGGTGACAGGACACCGCGGATCAAGGTTTCCAGTTCATTGAACTGGCCGAGCGGGTCAAGGGTGACGCCATCAATGGTTCGCCAGGCCATAAAACGTTCAACATTGGCAGAGAGTGAACCCATAAGGGCCTCGGTGCCGTCTGAAATCACCAGAATTTCGTTGTACTGAAAAACATCCGGAATCTGCTCTTTATAGGTCTCTATCTGGTCAAATGCTTTCCAGATGTCCGCTTTTTCGTCAGCCGGATTCTTCAACTCCAGCAACACAATCGGCAGGCCGTTGACAAAGAGCACAATGTCAGGGCGGCGAGTCTGTTTCGGCCCCTTAATGGAATACTGATTTACCGCCAGCCACTCGTTTGCATCCCCATCACCATCACCAAAATCGATCAATCGAACAAAGTCGCCACGAGTTTCACCATCCTTCTGATACTCGACCGGCACACCATTAACCAGCAGTTGATGAAACCGCCTATTGGCAGCAAGCAGCACCGGTGTATCAAGATTCAGCACCTGATGCAAAGCATCCTCCCGAGCACCAAGAGGCACCAAAGGGTTCAACCGGTTAATCGCTTCACGCAGGCGACCAACCAGCACAACCTCCGTATACGTCCTCCGCTCCGGCGAAGGCCCATCCGGCGCAATATCAAGCCCATAGCGGTGACTGTACCCCACATCACCAAGCCAGCCTAAAGCCTCCCGTTCAAGTTGATCTTCCGTCATTTCAGAACCTCCCAATGGCCGCCTTTCGGTGGGTCGATGCGACGTAACCGGCCATCCTTTTGCAGCTGTTGCAGATTGCGTTCAATCGAACGGGTTGAAATGCCAATCATGTGAGCGAATTCCGGAATAGTCATAAAGCAGTTTTTATTGAGTGCATCAATAATTTTCCCCGACGTTTTCCCCGACGTTATCACCGACGTTTTTATGAGGACTTCCGTCATGGCATCATGCAGTGCCTGCAGCATAAATTCAATAAACGTGGTGGCCCTTGCTATCCTGTCCGCATCAGCCAGTGCCTCGTAATAGGCCGTTTGCCGCATCCTGATCACCGATTCAACCGGCAGATAAGCCAGTATCGGCTCCCACTTACTGAGGATGAGCGTTTGCCACAACCGACCCATGCGGCCGTTTCCATCCGCGAATGGGTGTATAAATTCAAACTCATAATGGAAAACAGAACTTGCAATCAAAGGATGCACCGGAGCCGATGCAAGCCACTCCACCAGATCAGCCATAAGTCCTGACAGCATTTTGGCTGGCGGAGCCATGTGCACCAATCCCTTGTCGCTGTAAATGCCTACTCCACCCTTGCGATAATGTCCGGCATCATCAACAAGCCCATCCATCAGCAAACCATGGGCAGCCAAAAGATCACTCTGAGAGTGCGGCTCCCATTTCGATACCTGTTCATAAGCAGCAAAAGCGTTGCGTACCTCCTGAATTTCACGAGGCAACCCCACAACCGCTTTGCCATCAAGAACATCAGTCACCTGCTCAATACTCAAAGTGTTATTTTCAAGAGCAAGGGAGGCCTGAATAGTTCGGATGCGATTGTTGCGTCTCAACTGAGGTGTCAGTGCACTGTCATCCGAATAGCTCCAACGGGTTACAAGTTCAACAATATCAGCCACCTGCTGCACAATCTGCGGTGTGATAGTATAGGGTGGCTGATAACTCATACGGTCGCCTCCTCGATGAGTGTCTCGGCATCCGGGATGTGCAATTGACCTGAGATCAAGCGTGGGAGTATGGTGTCGCGAAGTGTTGCAAGGGTTTGCGATTGCTTGTGATTAGAAGCAATACTCTTTTGGATTGGATCAACTATTTCTGTAAATGTTTTTGCAACTTCTTCAGATGGCAGTACAAGCGAATAACCTCCAATTACATCATTTTGGATACGTTGCCGTCCACTAGTTCCAGACATACTTTGAATAGCGAATGTGCGAAAGGATGGGTGGCGACAAAGCAGATAGCCATGATATTGTGGTAATGGAGCTCTTGGACGAAGAACAACAAACTCTGTTGAGCCCCAACCGATTTGGTCTTTTTCAAGAAAATCAACAAAAGCCGATTTTCCATTTTCAAGGCACGGAGTAATCCGCGCAAGTAGTGTGTCTCCGTTAATAAATTTCGATCCTGAGCCCATTTCACGCAGCACAACATTATCCACACTATGTCCACTTGT
>Ga0364919_10339_pt1 | contig 16995 bp, 16 predicted proteins | sample SorcelJu500001C7_2_FD_206953 | JGI IMG/M metagenome (GOLD analysis project Ga0364919, IMG submission 206953) | Enriched cells from Trout Bog Lake Hypolimnion, Wisconsin, USA - BchlTB.June20.5000.01.C7 | ecosystem: Environmental > Aquatic > Freshwater > Lake > Hypolimnion/Profundal zone | place... | reverse complement strand
TTTAGCTTTCCACCATGCTGACGATGAAGGCCCAATACAGTTTGCGAAATGCGGAGTCGTATTTTCGCGAACACTTGGGTGTTGGTGATTATTACATGGAAGGTCGCAGCGTTTCCGGTCAATGGATTGGTGAAGGGGCAAGGGAATTGGGATTGTCAGGAGTCACGACTGAAAAGGATTTCCTGAACCTGTGCCGAAACATTCATCCACGAACCGATGAGCAATTGACACCGCGTCTGAATTCAAAACGAGTCAGTGTGGATAAAGATGGGAACGTCCATGAATCCGCCAATCGCCGGGTGTTTTACGATTTCACGTTGTCACCGCCCAAATCGGTTTCCATCGCGGCACTGGTGGGGAAAGACCAGCGGATCATCGAGGCCCATGATGAGGCGGTTCAGGTGGCCATGCGTGAATTGCAAACCTACGCTGCCACACGGGTTCGCAAGCAGAATCAATATGCGCATCGGGTGACGGGCAATGTGGTGGGGGCAGTATTCCGGCATGACACGTCACGGGCATTGGATCCACATTTGCACAGCCATTGCATCCTGTTCAATGCCACACGCGATGCCGTTGAAGACCGTTGGAAAGCACTGGAAGCCTGTGAAATGGTCGCGGCGCAGAAGTTCGTCAGGAATGTCTATTATCACGAACTGGTCAGATCACTCCAAAAAATTGGCTATGGCATTGAAAACAATCCGCGCGGTGATTTTGAGATCGTAGGGGTTGGCAAGGAATTGATTGACCGTTTTTCCAAGCGTCACCGAGAGATTGATGAAAAGACCAAAGAGTTCTTGGAACGTGAACCCGACAAGGCCAATCAGAACATCAAGGTCATCCGGGCCAACATCGCGCATAAGGAACGGGCGCGGAAGATCAAGGATGTCGGCATCGTCAAACTGCAATCCATCTGGAATCAACAACTGTCATGGAAAGAACGGTGGCAAATCAGCCGCTTGGACAAACAGCGCTCACCGGAAATTTCACAGAAGATGACAGCGGAACAGGCGGTGGGTTGGGCGGAGCAACATCTGTTTGAACGTCGCTCGGTCGTCCATGAGCATGAACTTTGGCGTCACGCGCTGGAACATACGCGTGGTCAAACCATATCACTGCCGGAAATTAAAGCGGCTACCCGGAAACGTGAGTATCTCCGTGACGAACAATTCCAAGGCAAGATCACCACCCGCGAAGTTTTTCAACGTGAGTTTAACATCGTCCGACTCGCCCAACACCAGATGCGTCAATACGAACCGCTCGCAGCCAATTATCAGCCGTCAAACCGTTCGCTGGACGATGAACAGCGCAAGGCCGTCGAACACATTTTATCCTCGCGTGATTTCGTCACCCTGTTCCGTGGCGGTGCAGGGACGGGCAAAAGTTTTACGCTGCGGGAAGTCAAAGCCGGACTCAACCAAGCCGGTCATGTTGTTCAAGTCATCGCACCGCAGCGCCAGCAGGTCGCTGATTTGGAACGAGACGGCTTTTCCGGCGCACAAACCGTCAGTGCCTTGCTCAAGCAAAATTTCCTGACACGCGGGACGATTGTTCTGGTGGACGAGGCCGGACAAATCGGCGGGCAACAGATGTTGGAACTGCTCTCGCTCGTTCAGACGGTCAAGGGTCGGGTCATTCTGTCCGGCGACACGCATCAGCATGGAGCGGTCGAGGCATCCGATGCCCTGCGCGCCATTGAACAGTATTCGGGTCTGGGTTTCGCGGAGCTGACGAACATCCGTCGGCAAAATCCTAACGCGGCAAAAACTCATGCGGAACGTCAATGGCTGGAACAATATCGGCTCGCCGTGAATGAAGCACAGCGGGGCAAACTTGGTGCATCCTTCGACCGGCTGGACAAACACGGAGCTATCGTCCCTTGCTCGCTGGCAGATCAACAGCAGAAATTAACCGAACATTTTCTGGAGCATTTCAAAAATCAGCAATCTACCGTGGTCGTGTCACAAAGCTGGTCAGAGATTCACAAGGTTAATGAACAAGTTCGGCTCGGCCTGAAAGCAGGCAAGTTAATCGGCGAAGCTGAAACGATGGTCACGGCATTGGAACGACAGGATTTGACCGACGCGCAAAAACGCGACAAGCGGTTTTATCAGCCGGAATCCGTTTTGGTATTCAACCGGCCAACGGCCGGTTTCAAATCCGGCAGTGCAGGAAAACTGCGCGGCATAACCGACAAGCATCTGCTGATTGAAGCCGACCACCGTATCCGGCCTGTGCCGTTCAAGGAATTGGAAAAAATCACCGTCTGCCAGCCAAAAGAACTATCCCTGTCCAGTGGCGACCGACTGCAACTCAAGGCCAATGCTCAAAGTCAGGATGGGCGTCGGCTTGCCAATGGCGAACTGGTGACGGTGAAGGAAATGCACGCCGATGGACTCATTACCCTGAATGATGGGCGGACTCTGCCAAAAAATTACCGCCAGTTCGTGCGCGGCTACGCCGTCACGTCCTACGCCGCTCAAGGCAAAACCGTGGATTACGTCCTGTTCTCGGATTCCGCCGTCAAAGCGGCTACCAACGAGCAGCAATGGTATGTCACGATTTCGCGCGGTCGCAAAGGCGTGAAGATTTTCACCGCGGATAAAATCCAGCTTCGCCAGAACATCGCTCATTCCGGCCACCGGACATTGGCGCTGGATATAACCAGTTCTGTCCAGGAGTTGGCCAAGATTTGGGGCCGCGAAATTGCCTACGTCCTCAATGTTCAACAGGCACAACGCCAGTTTCCAGAACGGCTGGCCGAGGCTCTGTGGCAAGATGCGGCGGTCGGGCAATCGCAAACCGCGAAGCAAACTGAATCCATCACCCCAACCGAGGCGGTCAAGCCAACGGTTCAAAAATCTGAAACCACCCGGCGGCACCTTGCGATTCCGCCAAAACAAACCCAACAAAAAAGCAAAGGCATGAGAGTATGAGCACTGAAAACATTTGTTTTAACATCAAGCGAGGCGTCAACGGTAGTAACGTCCCAGCAGATAATTTGCGGTTGGAACTGGACCCCAAAGGTTTCTACCTGTTGCCCTACCACCATTTGGAACTAATCAAATTTGAAGCGGGCGAAGGTTTGGACACGCTCACGCTGTTATTCCTGAGACGCACGGTGCTGATCACGGGCAAAAACCTGCGTGAATTGGGACTGGCACTGCAAGACCGCGCCGTGGAGTTCGTCAAACCCATGCCGGTGTTTGACCGGTATTCTTCGGTGGCTGGGAAGGATGCATTGGTAAAAAAAATAGAAATTCATGACAACAAGGAGCAGGGGTAAAATGATTTATGCCGAAACTTGTGATGTTTCACCACTGTTCGTGTTTTGCTCACTTTCAAGAAAGCGAACTTTTTGCGCCATGGCAGTGGAATGGCTGTCGCGTAGATGTCCATAAACTTTCATGGCCAGCGCGCCACCATCCTTGTGGCCGAGCCAGCGGCTGACAGTCGGGATGTCCACGCCCGATTCAATACACCGCGTGGCGAACAGGTGGCGCAAATCATGATGCGTGATACGGACGATACCCAGCTTCGTGCAGGCCGTGTCAATCGCACCCTGACATTCGTGAACCAGCATGACTGGCTTGCTTGCAAATTCCGTTTCGCCACGCTCCGTTTGCAGCCGCTGCAACAGCCGGCGCATATCGGGAATCATGGGGACGCGGCGAATTTCCCAATTCTTTGTGCCGGTAGCAGGATCGCCCAAAACTGAAATTTCACCCTTTTCAAAATCGCAGTCCCGACCATTAACGCGTGCAGCTTCACCTTTTCGGCATCCGCTATATGCCAGAAATTCCACGAGATCGGCGCAGCGTTCCGCCCAGCCGCCATCCCCGTTCCTCATGGTGTTGATCAATTCAACGAACTGCTTTTGACTCGGAAGCTGCAATTGCTTCAGCCGGATTTTTTTTCGTTTGATGTGGACGGCAGGATTGTCGTAACGCGCACCGGCTTCAACCGCAATGTCCAAAACCAACTTGAATGTTCCGATGGTATTGTTGAATGCCGACGGGCTGGCGGTTTTCCCGAATCGCGCGGCCCAGGCCAAGCCATCGGCTTTGGAAATTTGGGCAACATCCATCTGATTGAGATCGGGCCAGGATTTGAGCAAAGCCGTAATTCGTTCCTCCCGGTATGCTTTGCTTCGTTGTTTGAGCGACTGGTCGCCGTTTAGCCGCTCGCGATAGGTTTGCAGGGCTTCGGCAAAAGTCATTTTTCCCCGCGCAACCGCCGTCTGCGCTGCGGCGCGTTGCCGCTCCTCTTTGTGGAAATCGCCAAGCCTCAGTTTGGCGACGCTGATTCGGTCAGTTTTGAGCGACTTCCAAATCAGCTTGCCGCGCACGCGAATTCGCGCATAATAGTTCCCTGATTGAACGTGGCGAACCAGATTTGCCACGGGCGTTTTTTGCCAGCGTGGGTCTGTATTATCCGATGAATTGGTCTTCATGCGTATAGTATAGAACACCAGTATAGAAAAAGCAAATTGAGAAATGTGAAAACCAGCATTTCAACCAATTAAATCAACATAGTGGAAGGGTGGCTGAGTGGTTAAAGGCACCTGACTCGAAATCAGGAGTAGGAGCAATCCTACCGTGGGTTCGAATCCCACCCCTTCCGCCATCTTTAAGCTGTTGTTTTTCAACAGGATGGCGAAACCAGAGGAGGCAAGTGCCAGTGAAAGTGCCAGTGAAATCAATACTCGGGTAAAACTCAGTCACTACCCCGGTATTGCCCGGCAATCACTCGCGAAAACGGGATTCGCTGCCCGTCTGGTGTCGCTGATACACCCAAAGCCACGCATGGCTTCATAACTTTCGGACAAAAAATCCGAAATTATGAAACGTCGCTTCATCCTCTACCGCCGCAAGCGCGGCGGCATGTTCTACGTCGAAGACACTGAAACCCACAAGCAGGAAAGCACCGGCACGAGGAATCGCGCCGAGGCGATGGCGCTGCTCAATGCCCGCAACGAATCCGTCCGGCAACCTCAACTGAACCTCCAGATCGCCAAGGCATATCTCGCCGGAACCGATTCAGGGGTTGGAAAACGGACCTGGCAGGACGCGTTCAACGCCATTACTGAAAACAAACATGGATCAACGAAAGAGCGCTGGCAGCGCGCCGTCAAACAGAAGGCATTTGATCTGATTCTGCCGCTGATCATCATCGAGACGCAGGCCGAGCAACTGTTCGCCTGCCTCAAGGCGGGGACGGTCAGCACGAATGTTCATCTGCGTGAGTTGCACAACTTCTGCATCTCCATGAACTGGCTGGCCTGGCCGATCATTCCCAAACGGCTTTGGCCAAAAATCGAATACAAGCCCAAACGGGCAATCAGAGCGGACGAACACCAAAGGATCATCGAACGGGAACCGAATCCCGAAAACCGGAGTTTTTATGAACTGTGCTGGCATCTGGGCGGTTCACAAACGGACGTCGCCAACCTGGAGGCGGAGAACATTGATTGGAACGACCACGTCATTTCCTATGCTCGCAGAAAAACCGGCAGCCGGGCGTTTATTCACTTTGGCCCGGCAGTGGAAACGATCCTCCGTTCGTTGCCGGCCCAAGGGCTTTTATTCCCGAGGCTCGCTTTGCTGAAGGAAAAGTATAGGGGACAGGAATTCAGACGCCGCTGTGCCGGTTTGGGGATCTTCGGCGTCACCCTGCATTGTTACCGTTATGCCTGGGCGGAGCGGGCGAAAACGTGCGGTTATCCGGAGCGATTCGCGCAGGAGGCGCTCGGTCACAACAGCAAGGCGGTTCACCGCGCCTACGCCCGCAAGGCGCAAGTCAGACTGCCATCGCTGGAAAGTTACGAAAATCCAAATGCCAATGGTCACATCATACCGTTGCTCCCGCCTCTGCCTCCTTCGGGAGAAAACGGGCGCAACTTCACAGTCATTGGTTAAAAAATGGCTTACGCCCGCCCGCAAGTCTTCGGCTTGCGGGCGTTGCGTTCTCTCCAATGGGCGGCAATGGCATCGCTGGCGCGGGCGAGCCATTTTTCGTCGCGGCGGTATTGTTCCAGCGTTTCCGTGGCAAAGAACTTAGTGCTGTTGCGGGCGGGATGGCCGAGCGGTTTCAACAAGCCTGCCGTTACAAGCCTGGGAATCTCGTGCGGTTCAAAACCGAGAAACCACGCCGCCTGGGTGGCATCGAGCCGGGCGGGAATAATCTTCCAACTGAGAAATTCGGTTTGTTGGGCGGTGATATTCATACATGAACGGCCGCCCCGCGCGTGCGCCGGGGCGAATGGGTTTGGGTTTGATTCACGGAAATCTTTTGTTCCTCGTCCCCGGCGGAGACGGCATCCACCTGGCTCGGCGCTTGGTTTTTGGTCAGATCAAGTTTTTCCTCAATCTCACTCTGGCGCCGGGTCAGTTCCTGAAAACGGTCCTCGCGCTCGAACTTCGCGCCAACCTTTTCGCCAAGCTCTTTGACTCGCTTGTGGACATCAGTGATGTCCAACTCCAATCTTTCCGCGCGTTCCTCAAATCCCTGAACCGTCGCCTCCAGCGAGCGGATGGTGCCGAGAGCCGTGTCTGTGACCCGCGCGCCGTAACTGTTGCTCCCCCGCACAACCATTTCGACGGTGTTGTTGAAACCCGGACGCAGGAACAAATCAAAACCGGCGAAGCGGCCGATTTTGATGTCGTCGCCAAACCGCGCCTTCAATTTTTCTGCCCGGCGCATGATCAATTCGCCCGCAATGCCCCGGTTGTTGGATTCCTGGCCGTCGAGTTCAATGCGGAATTTGTCGCCCGAAGTGTCCTGCCGGACACCCAAATCCTGCCGCAGATTGGCGAGGCGTGTGGTAAAGATTTCCGCATCCTCGTGCGAGCGGCGGAGATTGGTGCGGATACGATATTGCTCCTCGGCGTGGGCGGAGCGCAATCGGGTGAGCCGGATCAACTCCGCGTCCACCTGGGCTTTCTCAATCACCAGCGGGTTGCCTGACGCGATGGCCTTCACCTCGGCGTAGGTCAACGCAGCGGAGTCCAAATCTTCAAGCCGCCGGATCGTCATGTCACCGCTCATCACCTGGGCGATAAACTTCGCTTTCGTCTCCAACGTCTGCCACATGTAGGCATCGAAGCTGCCCTCGGTGACGTAACGGAACACCTGCACGACGGCATTCTTGTTGCCCTGCCGGAGGATGCGCCCTTCGCGTTGCTCCACGTCTGCCGGTCGCCACGGCGCGTCCAGGTGATGCAAGGCAATCAACCGTTCCTGCACGTTCGTTCCCGACCCCATCTTCTGCGTGCTGCCGAACAGGACGCGGACTTTGCCCGCACGCACATCACGAAACAGCGTCAACTTGGAAACATCGGAATCGTAATCCTGAATGAAGGCGATTTCAGAACTTGGGATACCGAGTTTTTTCAACTTCTGCGCCATGTCATTATAGACGGAGAAGCCCTTGTCTTTGGGCGTGGAGAGGTCGCAGAACACAAGCTGGGCGGAACGCTCCGGCTTGGATTCATGCCAGATATTGAAAATCTTTTCGACGGCCAGATTCACTTTGCCCTGCGGTTCGTCCGGTGCGGCAGGTTTCATCAGCCGGAGATCCAAAGCCGCCTTGCGTCCTTCGGACGTTATTTTCAGCATGTTGTCTTCGCTGGGGTCAACGCGGCCGTTTTTCAATCTCTCGGCGCGGGCAGCGAGCGATTGCACGAACTCCTTCAACTCCTCCGTGGCTGGCGCATTACGAATGGTCGGCTTTTCGCCGTCCAGTTTCGGGCGGGGCAGATTCAGCATTGCAGCGGTCTGCACGTCGGCGGACTGGCGGAACATCTGCATCAATTCCGGCACGTTGATGAATCGCGCGAAGCGCGTGTTCAGCCGGTAGCCTGCCCCGTCCGGTGAAAGTTCCATCGCGGTCACGGGCTCACCGAACGTCGCGGCCCACGAATCAAAGTGATGCAAGTTGTGTTTCTTCAACTCGTCATGCTGGAGATACCGCTGCATGGTGAACATCTCTGCCATGCTGTTGGCGATGGGCGTGCCGGTGGCGAACACCACGCCGCCCCCGCCGTTCAACGATTGGACGTGGCGCACTTTCAAAAACATATCGAACGCCCGCTCGCTGGCCGTCTGCGGCAGACCCGCAACCCGCGTCATCTTGGTGACATAAAACAGATTCTTGAAATAGTGCGCCTCGTCCACGAGCAATCGGTCCACGCCGAGTTCTTCAAAGGTCAGCGTGTTGTCCTTTTTGTGTTCGGCTGCCAGCGCCTGAAGTTTGGCTTCCAGCCGCTTCTTCGCCTTTTCCAGTTCCTTCACCAAGCGGCGATTGGAACTGTCCGCGTGCTGTCGTTTGATCATTTCCAACTCGTGAAGCTGCTCCTTAAAAAAGCGTTCCTGGGTTTCGCGCGACAGCGGGATGCGTTCAAACCCGGAGTGCGTGACGATGACGGCATCCCAATTCCCGGTGGCGATGCGGCTGAAAAGTTTCTTGCGGTTCTGCGACTCGAAGTCCTCCTTGCCGGCGGCCAGGATGTTTGCGCCCGGATACAACGTCAGCAACTCGGTGGAGAACTGGCCGAGCATGTGATTGGGGACGACAAACATCGGCTTGCCGGAAATGCCGAGCCGTCGCGACTCCATCGCGGCGGCGGCCATCGTGTAGGTTTTGCCTGCGCCAACCACGTGGGCCAGCAGCGTGTTCGGCGTCTGCAAAATGCGCCAGACCCCGGCCTTTTGATGCGCGTGAAGCTGAATCGCCCCGCTCGCACCGGGCAACGTCAAATGGTCACCGTTGAAAGTGCGAACGCGCGTGTGATTGAACGTGTCGTTGTAAAGACGGCAAAGCCGTTCCCGTCGCAAGTCGTCGCTCCAAACCCATTCTTTGAACTTTTCCTTGATGCGCTCCTGCTTTTCGCGAGCGGCCTCGGTCGCCTGCGCGTTGACGACGGGTTTCTTGTCCACCGTGTCATAGACCGTGGGTGTTTTGAGATTGAGCGCGTCTTCAATCAATTCCAGCGCCGTGTAACGGTCAGTGCCCCAATCCGTCGTGTTCGCGGTTGCCCCGCGTGCCTCCCAATTGGGATTGATGTGCCACGCACCGAGGGCGTGGATGTGCCCAATCTCCACGCCAGACGGGATGTTGAGCAGTTCGTTCGTGAACTGCTGCACGTCTTCGGGTGGCAACCAGGCTGCGCCCAGCCGCACGTCAATCTCGGTCGCGGCCAAGTCCGCTGGCTGGACAGATTTCAGCGCCTCGACGTTCTCGGCAAAGCGCGGGTCGGTCACTGACGCTGCGTCCGCGACGGACAACTTCTCCCGCACGTTGCCGGAGAGATACTGGTCGTCGGTCTCCCACTGGTTTGTTTGGGGATTCAGAAAGATGACGCCTTTCAAATCAGGCAAAAACTCCGGCACCGGTTTGTTGAGCAGGTCGGCCATGTGATCGAGGTCAACGCAACCACGCTCGTTTAACGTGACGAGCAACGCCTCCTTCGGCGTGCCGACCGACTCGACCGGCTGCCGGTGATGAATCGTCCGCTCGGTGAAAATCGTCGCCTTGGTAGCCCGCTTCGTCTCGTCGTTGTAATTCTCCAGCGAGAGCAGCAACGGCAGATCGGGGTCGCCGTCGAAGGCGCGCTGGTTGGCGCGAAGATTCACTGGACCAAAGCGCCCGACAAAACGGTCGTAAACCAGGTTGAGTTGTTGCCGCGTTTCGACGACCCGTTCCTCGGCGCTGCCGTCCATCTGCGCCCGCAGACAATCCCGCACCGCATCCCGCACGGGAATCAAATGCCGGATGCGCGAGCGCGTCTCGGCGGTCAAGTCGGTGAGTGGACGCAGAACATTTTCCTCCCGGATGCAGACCATGCCATCGTGGAGACAGTAGGCGTTGGGTTTGATGAAATCGGGCGCGGGAATCGTTTCTTCGAGCGTCGGTTCGGCGATCTTGTGCGACTGCGCCTCGTAAACACCCTGCGGAAGTTGTTCCACCGCTTGAGCCAGTGCCTCTGTCAAATTGCGTCCGTCCGGTTCGAGCGTCGGTTCGTTGCCGCCATACATCCCACCGGTGAGGCGCATTTGACCGAGCATCATTTCCGGACGGGCGGCGAAGTATTCGTTGATGGTAAATGCCTCGCCGACATCATTGGCGTGGCTGGCGGTTTCCTTCCAGGCCAGGCCAGCGGGTGTTTCACCTGGGCGCAGCTTGCGGAGCATCACAATGTCGGTCGTGACCTCAGTGCCGGCGTTCTTCTTGAATGCGTCATTCGGCAGACGAATTGCGCCGAGCAACTCCGTGCGCGTGGAGAGCAGTTCACGCAGCGTCGAATCGAGTTTGTCCATCGTGCCCCGCGACGTGATGAACATCATCAGGCCGCCGGGGCGGACCTTTTCCAGAGCCGCTGCAAAGAAATAGTCATGGATGGAGAACTTGTAGTTGTTCCAGCGCGGGTCGTGGACGGTGTAATCGCCAAACGGGACGTTGGAAATGGCGAGGTCGTAGAATCCGTCGGCCAGCTTGGTTTGTTCAAACGCCTGGGCGCGAATATCCGCGTCAGGATACAATGCTTTGGCAATGCGTGCCGTCAGTGGATCAATTTCAATGCCGGTAACGGTCGAGCGGCGGAGCATGTCTTCGGGCATGAGGCCGACGAAGTGGCCGATGCCGCAGGCCGGTTCGAGCACGCGCCCGCCTTTGAAACCAAACCGCTCCGCGGCGCGATACATCGCGCCGATGACGGTCGGCGCGGTGTAATGGGCGTTGAGGGTGGTGGCGCGGGCAGAACTGTGTTCTTCGTCTGAGAGGATTTCCGAAAGCCGGAATTGTTCTTTGCGCCAGTCGGTGTTGTCCACGTCGAACACCTGGGGCATCGCGCCCCAGCCGACGTATTTTACGAGCGTGGCTTTTTCCTCCGGCGTTGCCGGACGTTCCTCGGCATCGAGTTGCCGCAGCATTTCGATGGCCGCGATGTTCCTTTGAAATTTTAGTTTCGGCCCGCCCTCACCCAGACGATCCGCCTCGGTGATGCGATAGGCGTTGAGATTCTTGGGCGGTTCCTCGTGGCGACGGTGATGGTGGCCGACGGCTAGGTCTCTTCGGGGGGAAGGAGGAGGTATTTCTCCCGCACCATTTCCCACGCCTGCGCCTGCGCTTGTTGCGCCGTTGATCCCTGCTTCATCAATTCCATTCGCAACGTGGCCATTTCGTCCTTCGTCTTTTCCTCCGCCTCCAGAAGCATCTGGTGGAGGAGCCCCTTCCGTTGCAGTTCGCGCACCATCTTCGGTCGGTGTTCGCGCCAGTGTTTCTCGGCCATTCGTCCGTATTGTGTCAATGGTGTCATGGGTCGGCCTTCGCGGTGAGAAAAGGTCAAGCTGCTGGTCCAATTCTGTCTGGTTGCGCCGGGAGGCCATGATGCTTTTGCGAACTTGTTTTTGCCTCCCGACTCATGGCCGGAACAGTTCGTCGATGCTGACGCCGAGAGCCTTCGCCAGAAAGAAACAGTGTTTGTCCGTGGCGATTGAGCGTTTGATTTCGATGTTTGCGAGAACGTCCCGCGTGATGTTGCACTGAAGAACCTGAAGTTTGGCCACGAGCGTGTCCTGGGTCCACCCCCTGGTGTAACGCAATTTGGCTACCTTCCTCCCGATAAAATTTGAATCGTGTCGCATAAAATATTGTGTCCTTCATACGATTTTTTGGTTGCGGTCGAGGTGTAGCTCATACACGAGTTCAATTTGAAAGTTTGTTGATTACAAAGTTGGCGTGGCGTTTTCCGGTTTCCCGGAGACGTTCCAGACCAATTGTCTTCGGTCACCCGCCAATCCACAGCGAGCGCCGAGAGGTAGGTCTTGAGACGGCTTGAAATCGCCGCCCATAGGTGTATGAGATGCCTATTCATGGATTGTGGATTGGAGAATAAAGACAAAAAGGGGAGTCGGCGTTTTGTTTTGAAAGTATTTGTCCGCAAAAATCTCAATATCCGTAAAAACCTCAATTTAGATCGAAATTGCGCTTTCGATCTATTTTGAAATCTGTGCCCTTTTATTTATTCTCCGGCTGGTGTAACTTTTTCGTAACAGAATTGAAAACGCCGAAACTTTATCATCGCTTCGCGTATTCGATGCCGCTGCGCACCGGCGAGGTCGCGAAGCCGTCGAAGATCCGCGATGGCGCGGCTTTCTCAGAACTTTCCGCTCCCCTGGCACAACTCGGTTACGAATACGGGAATATTCTCTTCAACTCGCCGTTTGACCCCAAGAAGGACAAGAAGCTCGGCCCCGAACATTTCAAGTTCATCAAACCGAATGATCTGATTGTCCTCACCACGCGGCCGCCGCTTGATGATCGCAAGCACGGGGACAAAAAGCATCTGGACGAGAGCTACACGCATCTGGAGGAACAGGTCTTCGCAGAATTTCGGAAATATCTCGCCATCTGTGCGCGTTCCCACGTCCAGCTTGCGCCAGCGGTGGGCGCAAAGTTTGAAAAGGCTGACCTCATATTTTATCAACACAAGAGTGCCCGGCTAAAATCCTTCAAGCGGCTGGATGAATTTCGCAACAAAAAGACCCCGGAAGACTCGGAAAATGCCATCGGCTTTTTTCTCCGCACCCCCTCCATTCCCGTTTATGGCTGCGGATTGCTCGCCTGTTTTGGGATGGGCGGCTGGGAAACCTTGATTTGGAATCGGATTGTGCGAATCCGGTTTCCCGAATGGGTCGGCCGGCCTTCATTTGTCCTCGCCCAGTTCGACATGAAGGGGCTTCCCGAACATCCACCGACCCTGGCTTTTGCCGATAAAATCAAGGTGGAAATCCTGCTGGAACACAAGATAACCGGTTGAGGTTGTCTGGAGAATCTTGCCCGAATCCGAATTCGTCCTAAAAATCCGAGTGCTCCCGGAACAGGAGCGGCTCTGGCTGCGGGTCGCGCTTGGGCGCATGGCCGAGCGGCAGGATCACCACCGACATTTCGTGGACGGGGCGCTTGCGGCGACGGGTGAACATCCATACGAGCACCACCGCGCAGACGACCACGAAAGCGGCAAACAAATAATCACCCTGTTCCTGAATCAAACGGTCCAAGAACTTTGTCACACGAGCCAAATAAAAAACCGGGTGTTGCATAAATTCCTCGCTGGTGAATCATGTTTTTTGCCAGCGACCTTTTTGCCAAGTCGCAGCCAATGTTTTCCCTTTTGACGCCGCGTCCAGCGGCGTATTCAGAAACTGAACCAGCAATTCCACTACGGCGGTGAGAGTTGGCGCTTCATTTTCCAAACCGGATTTGCGCCAAAATGCCTGCCAGCCCCGCACTTTGGCAGCGTCGGTGCTGAACATCGGCGTCAGGCCGGCCGGCAGCCCGGCGGGAAACGCGGTGCCACGGCGGGCAAAGGTCGCCGCAATGGATTTGACCAGCAAGTTGCCCGCGAATGGAAATTTGTGCGCGAGATAATGCAGGTCGAAATAGTCTTTGAACCGCGAGTTCAACATTCCCAATTTTACGATGGCCTCCAATTTCTCGGCCACAACGGTTTCACGCGAATAAGCCCGCAACTTGGGAGCTGCCATATTCAGCATCACAGGAAAGGTGATCTCCTCCGGTGCGACGGGCAGCGCGTCCCCGAAACCCACGTCCACCTGCAACGGCACCACCGCTTTGCCAACGGTGGCGCGCAGTTTCACGCGGATGCCGGCATATTCATCCTGCGCCCGAATGTCCTCGCACACCACCGAGCGCGCATCGAAATCCACGCCATCGGCTTCGACCTCCAGCCGGCACAGCTCTTTGAAAATGTCCGCCAAGCGCTCCGGGGTCGGATGTCCGAAGCCGAGCAGATCCAAATCCCGCGTGACTCGGTGCAGCGTTGGTTCCCAAAGCGCGAAGAGCATCGCCCCTTTCAAGATGAACTGTTCACGATGTTGGGAACGGGACAGGCGGTAAAGCAGGCGCTCCAGCGTGAAACGCACCAGCAGCACGTTGAAATCCTCGCCGGTTTTCGCGCGGCGTTGGGCCAGACGGGCATGAATTGAAGCGGGAAGATTTTTCATGCGAGACTGTCGAAATAGGGACGCATGACGTTCAGCACCCGGCAGACCTTGGCGTGATGCCAGAGCGCTTCGGAAGTGGCCTTCTTGTTCTGCCACGCATCGCGCAGCGCCTCGACGGCGATGTTGACGCCGATGCGGTGACGAAACCGGAAACAGTCGGCCACCGTTTTGGCAACGCCATAGACCGGCACCGACACGCCCTGAATGACATGGTGCTCAACGCCCTCGGTCATCATTCTTCCAGAAAGCCGGACTACGCGCAGCGCCGGAGCACCGGACTTCGGCGGGCGCGCACCGCGCGGGATGGCGATCCAGACCTCGGCGGGGTTTTCCGTGGTCAGACCGTGAAAGCGAAGCGCGGACAGCAGGCAGATGACTCCTTTCGGTGAAAGTTTTGCCGCCTCCGCCAGCGAATGATTTTCGGTGAGCGTTGCGCCCGCAACGACATAAAGCCCTCGTCCGGTCTTGAGCAGTTCACCGCGCTCCACCAGTTGCATGAGATACACTCGTGGCACGCCGATGGATTTGAGGTCACGCGGGCGCAGCACACCCATCTCGCGCACGAGCTTCAGCACTTTGTCATGGTGGTTCTTGGCCACGAGGTCATTATTACACAATGTATGCAGATAGCAACAAGTGAATACATTCTGTAACTCTGATGTTTGCGCGAATTGCGGGTGGGCATGGAGGAAAAAACGGAAGCCCGCAACTGTGGCAGGCTTCCGTGTGTGAGGCTGACGCGGCCTGAACAGACTTTTCAAACGGCGACGCCTTCCGGGCGTTGCTGCTGACCTTGGGTGCGGGCGACGGCGCGGCGGGTGGACCGCGCGATTTGGGCGATGACGCCCTCTTTCTGATCTTCCGGCAGGTCCTTTACCAGCGTTTCGTAGGCGTTTTTGAGCGCAGGGTTGGAATTGATGCGTTTCATCATCCCCTCGCGCATTCTTTGCTGGCGATCCAGTTCGCGCACTTCGTTGAGGACAACGCTGCGTTCGAGCCGCTCGCGGGGCATGGCCTGGACATAAGTCCAATACTTCGGGTTCTCTTTGATGTAGGCATCAATCTTGGCATCCACCTCCGGATTGGTGCGGAAGGTGGGCTGTTCTGCGGGGGCGGCATTGCCGCTGGCGCTCGCTGGCGCGGATGTTTTTGGTTTTGTCATAATGTTTATTTGTTGTTTTGGTTGCGCGGCATTTGCCGTGTTCGCCGGAACGAGGCGGTCCAACCGCCCCGTGCTGGCAAATGGATTTCAGGGTTTGGGGGAATCATTTGATTCCGGTGAAAAGCTGGAAACGTCATTGGTAGCCGGCGGCGGCGCTGCGGTGGCTTTCTGCAATTCCTTCTCAAAGTCCGCGACGCGCCGCTCGGTGGCGGTGAGCCGCGCGTTCAAGAGCGCGTTGTTTTGGGCCACGGTTTTCATCTCGCCGAAAATCTTTTGCAATTCCTGGTAGGACTGCGCGAGCCGGACGGCCTGTTGCATGACGAGCGCGGTGGTCTCGCGCTGCCGGTTCATCTCCGCGATGACCACGTCATTGGTCGGCGGCGGCGCGAACGCGGCGTCGGGCGGCGGATTCAACAAGTTGGCGGCGTTCGGCGAGCCGGGATGCAGATTCCACCGCGAAGAAACCTCGACGCGATAGACCGGGTGCTCCTCGGCCATCATTTCAGGATGGTTCGGATCAATCTGGCGACCGACGTGATAAGCGCGGACCACTTCCGCGTAACGCACGGATTCAACCCGCGCGACCGCCGCAGGCGGCGCGGGACGGACGGCCAGTTGCGGGCGCGAGGCGCACGAGGCAATGAACACGAGTGGGATGAGAGCAAGATATTTCATGGTTTGATGGGAGTTGAGGTTGATGGAAACGTTGGCGGAACAGCGGTAAGCGCGGCGCGGGCATCGAGCTTTTCCGAGCCGGTCACGGAATCCCCGGCAAACGGCTTTTCCGAGCCGCCGATTTCGGCATCGGCCCGGTCAATCGTTTGCAGGATGTAGAGGTAAAACTGTTTGCCGCTCGGCACGCGGACGTAGAACCCGTCCTTTTGAATCGCGTCGTAAATGCGCTGGGCATAGGTGTCGATCACCTTCTGCGCGCCTTCAAACGGCGCATTGTTCAAGGTCGGACTGTTGATCGGACCAAAGAGGGTCTGCTGTTTTTCCGTCAACGCACCGGCCGCGCCAGACAGGAATGTCGCGGCGAATAATTTGATTTCCGCCAGGTTGTCCGTCTTGAGGAGTTCACCACGCAGACCGGCGCTGCCATCGGTGATACCCCAGCCTTCCTGATCGCCGGAGAACTCGCGGTCGAGCGCGACGGCCTTCAAATGAAGTTCCTCACCGCCCTGCCACACGAGCGTCCAGTTGTTGCCGCTGGCGATGCGTTCGCGATGCCGGTCGGCCTGGGCCGTGCCGTGGACCTCCGTGCCAGCGGGAATCACCAGTTTGCCCGCGTGATAGATGTTCTCGGTGACGAGGCCGATGATGGGGGTCTGAATCGAAGCCGAGTCCACCGTGATGACTGTCTCACACGGAATCAGCCGGCCGAACGGCGCGTAAATCGAGCTGATGGTTTTCTTGCCGGCGCTCTCGGTCGCCGAATCAGGAAACAGACTGATGGGCGGAAGCATTGTCGCTTTGGCTTCCTGCGGGCGCGGCTCAATGATGACTTTCAGGGTGTCGTTGGATTTTACCACCGGCAACGGTTCGGGTTTTGGCGTTGGCGGATGGAATGGTTGCATGGGCAACTCGACGGACTGCACCACCTGCGCCTTGTCGGTAATGTTTGTGCGCGCGGGCGTGGCTGCCATGTCTTCGGGATTGCGGGATTTCTCACGCAGCGCGCTGAATATGATGAGCCCGCCACCAAAGATCGCGGCGAACAAGACGAGTTTGCCGCTCTTGGTTTTGAAGAAATTGAGAAAGTCGCGTGGTTTCATGGCTGGTTCCTGGGTGTGTGGAGTGGTTTAACT
>Ga0364919_10335_pt1 | contig 17157 bp, 21 predicted proteins | sample SorcelJu500001C7_2_FD_206953 | JGI IMG/M metagenome (GOLD analysis project Ga0364919, IMG submission 206953) | Enriched cells from Trout Bog Lake Hypolimnion, Wisconsin, USA - BchlTB.June20.5000.01.C7 | ecosystem: Environmental > Aquatic > Freshwater > Lake > Hypolimnion/Profundal zone | place... | reverse complement strand
CCTTGGAAATCCGCGCGGAGATCGACTCTCGGCAACAAGAGGCCGATCAATTACGTTGCCGCGCAGTCGAAAAAGCGCAGGTCGAAGTCGATCTTGCGCAACGCCGCTTTATGCTGGTTGATCCCAACAACCGTTTGGTCGCGGATACGCTTGAGGCCCAATGGAATGACAAGCTGCGCGCCTTGAACCAGGCACGTGAAGAACGGGAGCTTGCCAAACGCAACGAGCAGCAGGTCTTGAACCAAACGATCCGCGGGCGGCTCCTCGCCATGACGACCGACTTCCGACGCCTTTGGGCTGATCCGGTCACGCCCAATCGCGAACGTAAACGCATGCTTGACCTTCTCATTGAGGATGCCACACTAGTAAAAGATCCCGCACAAGGAATTACCCATATCCACATCCGCTTTAAGGGAGGCAAGACGGAGACGCTCACGACGACTAATCCAAAATCCTCCGCGCAACAGGTGAAAACACGCCCTGAAGTTATCGCCCTCGTCGACAAGCTGTTGAACGATTATACCTATGCACAAATCGCCGAACGGCTCAATGAACAAGGAATCCGGCCTGGCGCACACGTGCGCCCAAACAGCACCACTCTTGTATTTACTGCCCTGCGCGTCGGCTATCTGGTAACACACTATCACTTACGCTCTCGTTACGATCGGCTCCGCGAACGAGGTCTGCTGACCAAATCGGAAGCCGCGCAGCAGCTAGGGATCCATGAAGCAACGGTCTCACGGTGGGTTGCGCATGGCCTTGTAACGCGGCATCCATGCAGTGGCAATTCCTACCTGTACGAATTGCCTCTCGCACCCTTACCAACCAAGCATTGCAGCCGATGGGACCGACTCGCCGAACGCGCTAAAATACTCGAACTTTCTATGAAATCAAAAGTATCATCTACAACTGAAGGAGGTGCAGTATGAATGCAGTTGGTTTAACCAAAGACAGAACCCATTACGGTGCCAGTACAGCACTTTGATTTTAGTGTGCTGCCGGTTGATAAACACGTGGAGTGTGCTGTCAAACGGATTTAGACCCAGTTCCTGTTCTACTAGAACCGACAGGCCATTGATGGCCTTTCTGAAATCCACTGGCTCACGGCATAAATAAACGTTGGTGATGGTGCAGCCCGGGTGCATCAGCGCTCTCCGTGCGCAGCACGTTCAAGAGCAAGCAGCCATGCTGGTTCCGGAAGTGCTGCCATGTCTAGGCGTATGCCTGATCCAAGAATAAGGGCGCAGGGAATTGGCCGTACTGGGGTAATCGGTGTAGCCACGCGTAGCGCAACAAATTTGGCGGAATCGGTGGGTGGCTTGGCATTCACTTCTGGTGGTAATGCCGCTTTTTTTAATTTGCTTTGCCAATAGTACAGAGCAGCGACAGAAATGTTGTGCTCCCGTGCATAGGCACTGGTGGGAATTGAAACCAATTTGGCAGCTGCCACGTGGTCGGTCCAAAAGGTGGTGCGCTGATCCATGTCTTCTCCATTAAAAATTGAATGGAGTCAGTGTGCAGAAAATACGATTACGCCACAAGTCTGGGGTTTATGGAGGTCTTACGAAGAATTAAAACAAGCAGCTTGATGGTTTATGTGACAGGTAGGTTGACAAACGCCGCTACCGTACCCCAACTATGGCCATTGTTGAGCGACATGCTTAACACGCAAAATTTCAACGTGTCCAGAATCATGCAGCAAGCGATACACAACAAAGTAATTCTCATGTGCTACTAGCTCACGTGTGCCGCGCTTGCGTCCAGTTCGCCCCATGTGCGGATGATCTGCAAGCGGGGTTACTTTGTCCTCGATACTAGAAACCATTTTTTCCGCATTGGCTGGGCTGTCTTCTGCAATATATCGCCCGATTTTTATTAGATCGTTGATTGCCTGTTTTTTCCAAAATATAGCCGCCACGTTATTTGCCCTTTATTCCGGCTCTGATTTGGCGCATGGCTTCGTTATGCGGAACGGTCGGGCTAGTGTCGTCTATCGCCTCTTGAATCTCTGCTTTGAGCCACTTTGTGTAAGCAGCGGCTTTATGCGCTTCTTTCATGGCTTCTGCACGATCGGGGCGCTTTGCGCTGGTTAGGCTGTCTGTGCTGAAGTTCACAGAATCAACGTCGAAGCGTGCAATACCGACACCTTTGAGATATTCAACCAGTGTTTCAAGCTTTTTAAATACGCGCACTTGCTGACTGCGTTGCGCTGCTAATGCACGTTCTACCATGCCATACTTCACCATCACGCCCCAGCCTCCGGCTTGCCCGATGACATGGGCGCTGCGCACCACTCCGGCTTCTGTTAGCTTCGTCAGCGTTGAATGATCTATTGTTTCTGTGCTCATTTTGTCACCTAAATAAAATATCTAATTCTGGAATATGTATTTGGACATATTTTCGCAAAAATATTTACTATAAAATTATACGCAATTTACTATAAATTGCAAGTGTACTTTTTATAAAAAAGACAGATCATTAGACATAATGCCCATTATAGGGGGCGTTGTTGAATAAATCGGAAATTGAGGAAATATTACCCGATGAGGTCACTATTTTAGATTTTCACAGACACTGGCATGCCGAGCTTGGTCATGATGTTGAGTGCGGACGAACTGATCCACGCCTCAGTTTTTTGCTGTGGTAAAGCACGCGCCTTGAGCGTGTTGCCGAAGATGTGCTTGTAGCGCTGTACGGCAAGCTCAGCATAATTGCGCATGTTGTAGCCAGTGAGTTCCTGCCAGGCCATGCGCCCTAGTTTTGCAATTGTCTGAATATGCTCGTCTCGTTGCGTATTGCCGGCCTGAGAAACGACCGCAGTCTTGGGCGGTGGAATAATGATTTGAGCATCAGGATGCTTGTCCAAAACGGCCTGAGAAACCGGATCACCATCATAAGCGCCATCGCCCATGAATGTGCTGATGGGTGTGGCGATTTGATCAAGCAGCTCAGGAACTGCAGTTGGGTCACCTACGTCAGGCGTGGTCAATTCACACGCCACAATTTGATGTTTCTCATTAATGCCAATATGCAACTTACGCCGCGGCGCAACAGCGTGTTTCTCCTGATGCCATTCATCTTTTCCGTACACCTTTAATCCAGTGGCGTCGACAATCACGACACTGCCGGAATCTCGGGCTTTGCTCAATAATAGCTTTGGTAATTCAATGCTACGTTTGCAAATGGTACTAAAATCGGGAATGGTAATTTCAGCTTTCATGAGGCACACAACTGAATTCATGAAGCCTTCCATCTGGCGTAACGGCAGATGATTGACCTGGCGAATTAACAACGTTGCCTCCATCGCGACATCTGAATATTCTTGCGGCCGACCTCTTTTTCCCGTCTTCTTCGGATGCCACCCAGCTATCGCTTCGTCTGTAAAATAGATCGTTATATCGCCTCGTTTGCGCAACGCAATATTATATTGTTTCCAGTTCGTCACCTTATATTTCGCTTTGGTGATCTTGTCTCGACGGCTTTCATTGAAATTGTAAGGCATTGGCTTCCTGGCTTAACAGGACACTTCCCTTTATCTTGCCAAATTGTACAATTCCCTGGGCCTTAGCGATTTATTCAACAACGCCGTTTCGGCATGTATGAAATGCGGGAACGCAATTTGGAACCAATTGACTACAGTGTGATGTTCGAGATGTAGCGCCATCCGTGAAAAAATCTTGTATATATGTTGTTTATAAACCACAATAAGAAATGATCGAGATAAAGTAAACGGAAACTTTCCGAAAATGGCGAATGCAGCTTAAGGATGAACGGGTACGCGGCTTAATCGCGTCCCGCTTAGACCGCCTCGCCTTCGGTCATGCGGGGGATGTGGAACCAGTGGGGCAAGGGATTAGCGAGTTACGCATCCATTACGGTCCAGGATACCGCATCTACTTCCATAAACGAGGCGAAGCGATCATCGTCTTGCTGTGCGGCGGCGATAAGAGTACGCAAGCAAAAGACATCAAGGCAGCAAAGCGCTTGGCTGCTGAATGGAGTGAATGAAATGGCTGAAAAACTGACAACCTACGATCCCGCTGAGGATTTAGCTTCTGACGAAGCAATGGCAACCTTCATGGCCGAAGCGTTCGAGACGAACGACGCCGGTTACATAGCGCACGCGCTTGGAGTGGTCGCTCGTGCGAAGGGAATGGCGCAAATTGCCGGACAAACCGGTCTTTCCCGCGAACAGCTTTATCGTTCCTTCAGCGAAAACGGCAACCCGACCCTGAAAACCACTCTTGCCGTGATGAAGGCACTCGGCCTCGATTTAACCGCCAAAGTTCACGGCTGACGGTACGCGCATCCGGGCATCGTTCCTAAAATGTAGCGCTGTTACTCATTTACGAAGGAATCCTTACGGTACCGCAATCACAATGCGCCTTTAACTCCGAAATCAAATTTTCATAACCAAGTAAATTGCTCCAAATTTTTATACGTTTTCCTGTATTTGTTATTAATTCCGCTCTTGGACTACCCTGATTCCTGATATTCACGATTTTCGATATCTCGGCGTAACCAATACTTCTCCTCGCTTTCAATCCAAAGCGAATTACGTCACGCTCAAGCCGAACCTCATAATAAGCCCAGATGAATGCACAAAAAAAGTGAGAAGTCCAATAAACGCTGGCGCGGACGCATCGCTCGGTTGAAGACGGTATTGGGGCTGTTCGATAAGAACAAAGATTGACGCCAAGCTCATACACAATGCGATAATAAACATTATGTAAATAGGCGTTCTCTGCATCTTGAATATTCCGGTTTTTTGTTGGTGTCCACGAACCTCCTTCGCTATAAAAATCGAAGTCAAAGACAGGGCGATGCCAACCACTACAACAGTTAAACTGGTCAGTTGCACTTGTTGGTTCCGTCGCATTAACTTTTAAAAAGACGAGTTTAAGCCGTTACGACTTTTTATATTATCGCTGGACGGACTACGCCTGCCAATGCATAAAACTGGTCTGCAAATGACATGTTCTCACATCCGACCAGATTCAGTTGTCCTTTGCGTAGCATATGCATAAGCTCAATTCCCGCCAAAATATTTCTGGCTGCACGAAATGACTTGAACCCAAGCATCGGACGTGTCATACGCTTGATCCCACGATGATCTTGCTCAACCATATTATTGAGATATTTTACTTGCCTTACAATAACGCTCAGTCCCTTGTCTTCGATGATCTGATCAATCGCTGCTTTATTTGCACCGCTCTTATCCATGGCGATCTTTCCTGGTAAGCCATTGAGAAGCATGGCTTTGTCGAAGAAGCACATGGCAGCAGCTTTATCGCGTTTAGCAGTTAAAAAAAATCGACGGTTTGTCCCTCTTTGTCGACGGCACGATACAAGTATTTCCATTGTCCATTGATCTTGATATAGGTTTCATCCATTCTCCAGCTGCTACCAACAGGGCGTTTATATTTTCTGAATGTTTTTTCGATCAGAGGCAGAAACCGGATTGCCCAGCGGTTGATGGAGGAATGGTCAACAAAGGCGCCTCGTTCTTGCATCATTTATTCGAGATGGCGGTAGCTGAGTGGGTAAGCTGCATACCAACGAATACAGACGGCTATAATTTCTAATGGAAATCGCATTCGTTTCGTATCAAGCATGGCTCAGCACCAATTTTAAAAAGTGCTGAGCATAACCGATTTCGCTTTTTAAAAGTTAATGCGACGGAACCCTCACACCAATCCTTTGCCTCTTGACCAGACAAGGAATTCATCGGGGTCTTTTGGTGTAATCAATATCTTTCGAGCAAACCACCCACGTTTCGTTTTAATCAAATAACTACGCGCAAAAAGACGATTCTTGAAATTGTACGCATTTAATGATCCAAATGATGCTTGATTTATCTCGGTAATTGATTCGATGTTTTCAATTTTCAGCAAATGTATAGTCCAAACCCTAAGCAGAACAAAGCGAATGCCCCGCGCATCCAGAATCACATCGTAAAGCCAAGAAAATAGGCTGATAGGTTTCATTTACTGAAACAAGCGGCTGTTGTTGTCGTTACCGAGTAACGACTGAAGCTAAAGCCCCATGACTTACCAAGTGATACTGAACCTACGTTGGTAGTTCCGTCAGTAGCAAATTGAAAAGATACGGCAGGAAGATTCAATGTCCATGTATCAAATGGTCCTAGTAACGCGCTGGCAGAAGTTGCGTTAGTCCCAAATAGTCCCACACCTAGACCTGCCGTTAAACCAACAGCAAACTGATTCGTATAGCCTGTAAAGCCATTCATAAAACCACCACTAGCGGTATAACCGCCGACATTGACACCAGCTGATCCCCCTCCAAAAACACCAACGCCTGAATTAGCTTGCGCTGCAATACCTATCCCAGCTCCGACCTCTGCTGTACCTCCTGCGTTGGCTCCTACACCCCATAAGCCTTGAGGATCCACAAAGCCTATCGGGTTCCCGCCGACATAGGTATAGATGTTTAGGTTTAAAATCTAAATGCACTGCTTATAATTTTTAATCCACTATTACTCTCGAACGGCAAAAGAATAAAATACCGACGACCACTTGGATTGAAAAAAACAAATGAATATTCTTTTTCATCAATTGTTGTCGAAAAATTTAAACGTGAAGACGAATAGGTTACTTTGCCGAGACTCGTGACATTGCTAAAATCACCTGAAATGCAAGCCAATTTAATTGACCCAATTAAATTGGAAGTAATAAGAAATACGAATTTCCGGCCATCGTATTCGGCTTCTATATTTTGGTTAATTGGTCTATAGGTCGCAATAACCCAAACCGCTAAAATCGCAATTGCCACAAAAAATATTTCACGAAATAATTGATGCGCAAAAAAATACACTAAAAATAATACTGACAAAAATAACATTGTCCATCGAAGCCAGGGTAGGAAGCGCCGCTGAGGAGCCAGGCCATCATTAGTTATGCTCATTAATGACAGGCTCCTTGTGATGATGAATTGGTACTTGGTAGAAACCCTCCCAAACTACCTGGCACTGCCCATCCTGCAGCAATTGTCGCAATGCCAGATGACAGTCCACCTACCCACGTCCCACTATTAAGAGCTGCTTCTGCAGTGGCTCCTCCATAAACCTCTGAAAGACTTGTTATAAAACCTGCTCCCCACCCTATAGCGCCAGCTGATGCGCCAATAGCGCTCCATAACCCTACTTGAGACAAATTAGTATCGGCGAAAGATGTGCCTGTAGCCCATTGACCAATTGCATTACCTGCTCCACCAGCTAACGCATTTACCCCAACTGCCGCCCAAACACCCCATGTTGTTGGAAGTGCACCAGCAACAGCTCCAGTTGCGGCACCTCCTATTGTTGCCCCAGTTACTTGCCAAAAACTTCCTCCAGCGTTATACGCTGATACAGCAGCACTTGCGCCTCCAATTGCACCACCAATCGCCGCCCCCAAGCACCAAGGACAATTGCCGGTTGGGTCTGAATAGGTAATCGGATTCCCCAATGCATAGGCATATGTGGAGAGCTGTCCACCACCGAATCCAAGCGGATCAGACTCAACGTATCTCCCCGTACTTGGGTCGTAGTCGCGGTATGCGTTCTGATTCAGATTAGTCTCTACATCAAAGTACTGGCCAGGAAACCGCAAGTTAAACGTAAAACTCCCCGTTCCACTCGGATTCGCATTCGGTGGTGTGCTGCCAAACGCCTCGCCATCCCATGACCACACCACAGTCCCGTTTTGGTCTGTGATCTGCCTCGGCGTATCCAGCTGATCCGTGCTGATATCATACAGTTGTTCCGTGCCGGTAGTGCCGGTTGTACTACCTGCCATCACCGTAATAGTCACCACGCTGCTCGTTGCCATGATCCCATATCCATCCGTTACCTGTGCACTTAACTGATACGTCCCTGCAGCAATACCAGGAATTACTATGCTGTACGGTGCTTGGGTGACCGTACCCATCAATGCAGTACCATTATAAAACGCGGTTTTGTCGCAATAAGCCGTCGCTGTTAGACTACCGGTCCAACCAAATTTCTGATTCATGTAATGATAGACGCGCTACGTAAGGTAATCAAGCGAATGCATTATCCGCTCGAAGTGATGCTGACCTGCGTGCGCTGGTATGCAGCCTATCCGCTGAGTCTTCGCCACGTTGAAGAAATGATGGCGGAGCGTGGTGTATTCGTTGATCATTCAACGGTCAGCCGCTGGGCGATCTGATTGCTACCGGTACTGGAAAAGATATTCAGAAAGTACAAGCGCCCGGTTGGTGGAAGCTGGCGGATGGATGAGACTTATATCAAGGTCAAAGGCGTCTGGAAATACCTCTATCGTGCAGTGGACAAGGAAGGCAAGACGATTGATTTTATTCTGACTGCCAATCGGGACAAGGCAGCAGCCAAGCGGTTTTTTGACAAGGCCATGGCAGCGAACGGCACACCTGAAAAAATCACGATGGATAAAAGTGGCGCGAACAAAGCGGCGATTGACGAGATCAACGTCGACATGGAAATAGCTATGTTGGTCCGTCAGATCAAGTACCTTCCAAACTCACTCAGCTCCCGCAGCGGGAGCAAATGGCCGGATAGCCTTCACATGGCGATCCGCGACTCCTTTGAAGTCCTCAGATATACGAGGATCGTTGACCACGTCCTGCCAAAATTGAAGCGCCATACCATAACACTTCGATAGATGCCTCAACTCCACTCGGCCCATGTAGACTGGCAGCCACTCCCGCTCAATAATCTCACCGTGAGAATTGGGACGATATAGCATTGGAAGCATGTCATATGCATCCAGCAATCGGTGCTTGCGTTCAAATGTCCATGAGACTGCGATATTTCCATGGTGCTTATCTGTGTTGCCGATGAATGAACCGAAAAGGTCGAGTATCTCCACGGTCATAATGTCTTTCCCAGACAGCTCCCCGAGGCGGCCAAGCTCACGGGCGACAGCTGTCCAGTTCTGATCCATCATCCCCAGATCACCATCCAATGCGGAGAAAGTAGCTATCGGAAGCCGTCCTCTCAACCCGACTCGATCAAACCGAACAACCTCCAAAAAAACCCGGGAGCCCAATTCGAGAATCGCGGTTTTCGCTGCCGCGATACCATTGCGCGCGAGAACTTGTAATGCCAAATGCTCACATATGAGCAAGTCTCCCCAACGTCTCCCGGAGGGAGTATCAACTTGCGGAGAGAATTTAACTATGACGTGCTCAACCAACATCCCGTCATCTTCGCGACGGATCACGGTAGTGAACTTAGGCTGCTCGCCACCTGCGGATGAGCCCGGAGGCTCGCCTTGCATGGAGTCTTCTGCCATCCCAGGGTAACGCACAGCGCGCTCCTCAGCTGGTATAACTTGCTTCTCTAGCGCGGCGAAAGACTCAATGTACCTAGCATATGACTCGTTCCCTAGAATGAGGTCTCCTGCAGCATTTTCACTGCGCCGAGAAATGTATTTCAATACCTGCTCATCTGTCCAGTGCAAGATGTTGTTTGGCAAATCCAAATCCCCGTTTCTTCCCGGCTCCATGCGCCCTAAAAAGCCTTGAGGACGGAGATCTCGGGTGAAAAATGGCATGCCCTTAAACACGCCATAACCGGTCCCCTCCAAGGGAATCATGGCGTAAAACTCGCCTTGAAGAACATCCAAGTATCCAATGGGTGCAAGCCCTCCCTCTTCAGAAATACGAAAAATAGGAATAGGGACATCGACTCCCTGGACGTGACGCCTCAGGGCATACTGTCGTGCCTTACCCGCCCCCAACACCACCCCGTCTCGTACAGTTGCCCATAGACGGGAGAAAGTAGGTTGACTGATGTCAAGTTGTCTCAGAATGGACGGCGTTTTTGCAGGCCCTTCCTTGAGAAAATGGTGCAATTTTTCGATGTTTTGGATTTTAGCCACTATGTTTTAAAAATTTGATGAATAGAAAAATTTAGCTGTTTTCTATAGTAGAAAGTCAATTTTTGAATACTAAAATGAATAGTATTTCGAATGGAATTATCGTATCACATAAGCGCTACGGAAGCTACGACGCATTGAGTACGCGAGGGCGTTGTTGAATAAATCAGTTCTGTCGCGATAAGCCAAACTTGGTAAAACGTTTGGATTATCCGCTCGATGTGATGTTGTTATGTGTGCGTTGGTACGCGGCCTATGCGCTGAGCTTGCGCAACCTGGCCACCTGTGACGATCTATATAATTGCTTAACGACCGTAGTTACTCACAACACTGACCTTTCCGATCGCATTCTGATTAACCATAAATCCAGCCAGACCTGCACTCGCATTGGCTGGAAGGTCTAATTTATCGACCTTCAGCGCATATACCGTAAATCGATAATGGTGGGGAGCATCGCCCGTTGGAGGGCAGGGGCCACCCCAGCCTGTCGTTCCAAAATCGGTTACAATTTGTTTTCCGCCATCTGCCAACATAGTAGCCCCCATCTTGCCGGCACCTTGGGCAATGCCCGTTGCGTTTGCTGGGATGTCAACTACGATCCAATGGCGGAATCCACCTACTCCAGTCGGAGCATCTGGGTCATGTACCGTGATGGCAAAGCTTTTAGTTCCATGCGGCGCATTTTTCCAATTCAATGCTGGGGAAACGTTTTTTCCCTTGCAACCAAAATTGTTGAACACAAATGTAGTGGCAATAGGCTTTCCTTTAATTAAGTCGGGGCTGTTGAGTTCAAATCCGTTAGCGAATGATGCCGACGACACAATTGTCAGCATACTTGCGGTGATGATTTTTTTGAGCATGATATTTTCTTTTATTGATCAATGTGATGAATGTAATTAATGTGACTGACTTAACTGACTTATGCAGTCAATATATCGCAAGCCGCAGTTTTAGTTTACCCGTTTCGCCTCAAACAGAGCTGCATCGATGGAAAAGGAATAATCGTCCTGCACCATGAAGTGTGCGGATGCTTCTTCTGGCGCGCTGTCGAACAGGCTTCGAATTGCTTGTACGCGTTCCGGCGGTGTACGCATGCGTGCAATCCACTGATTGAACTCCATGACCAATTTCCATCCGCTGCTGTACGCATGGGTAAAGGCTGCTGCGCTCAACATGGCTGACCACTCCGAGATGCGGTAGTTGCGCACGTGCGAGGCGTCTCGTAACAGTTCGACTGCTTGTAAGGTAGTGTCGTACAAGGCCGTTTCTGGGGCAACGATGTCGATGATGACGAATACACCGCCTGAGCGCAATACCCGGTGAACTTCCCTGAGCGCTGCCATCACGTCTTGCCAGTGGTGGGCGGAAAAACGCGTTACCACGATATCGAAACTTCCATCCGCAAAAGGCAGGCGCTCCGCGCATCCTTGTTGCGTCTGTACATTCCCGAGATTCATTTCCTTGGCGGCATGCGCCACGACGTCGAGCATTTTTTCCGCTATATCGTAGGCAATGACCGATCCCGCATGTGGCGCAAGGGCGAAGCTGACGTGGCCAGCACCGCAACCGAGGTCCAGTATATTCGGTGTTGCATAGCGCATGGCAACGCTTTGCAGCGCACCGAGATCCGCGCCGGTGGCATGTACGGCGCTCGAAAGATAGGCGTTGGCGGTATTGCCGAATTGCTGTGTGACGAGGGCTTGTTGTTTCATGGTTTATTCTCCTATTGGATAAGGTTCGTACAGAATAGATGATCATTTATCCTGTAACAAGACAACAAATTATCCTAGTATAATTATTACCCATTGACACTTATCCTCATTACGTCCAGATATGCAGAATAACAAGCTAGGTGAATTTATTCGCGCACATCGCGAACATATCAAGCCCATCGACGTCGGCTTGCCGGATGGTGGCAGGAGGCGCACGCCGGGACTTCGGCGCGAAGAATTGGCGCAGCTATGCGAGGTTAGTCCGACCTGGCTTACTTGGCTGGAACAAGGCCGACCAGTGTCGGCATCAGGCAAGATGCTGGGAAAGTTAGCGGATGTCATGCATTTAACAATCGCTGAACGTGCTTATCTGTTTAATGTGGCAGAAAAACGTGATCCTAAACTGACGGCTGACGACATGGAGCCCGCCGAAGGACTTGACGCGATTGTCGATGCGATTAAGGCGCCAGCCTATATCTTGAACCGACAATGGGATGTGATAGCGTGGAATCACGCTGCCAGCGACTTATTTATCGGTTGGCTGGATTGCGGTTCTAGTACTTTAATAAACTCAACAGCACCGCCGAACCTATTGCAATTCATGTTCCAGGAGAGGACAGCGCGTGAATTAATTGTCGACTGGCCAGACCGTGCCGAACGGCTGGTGGCAGAGTTTCGCGCCGACTGTGGAAAATATGCTGATCAGGAACCGTTAGCCGGATTGATTGCGACCTTGACGCAAACGAGCACTACGTTCCGGCAATTGTGGACTTCACAGCATGTGGTGAGCCGAGAGGGTGGCATGCGCAGATTTTCTCATCCGGCGCAGGGGATGTTGATGTTCGACCAAACCACGTTTCATTTGGCGAAACGGTATGACCTGAAACTGGTCATGCTGTTGCCGGCGTGAATGAGCTGTATGATGGAATTAGCTGAAACCACTAACCGCTAAAAACGTGCTTGATGAGATTGGAAGGCGCAATGGTGAAGTCGTTGGCGAAGTTGGGTTATTTATTCATTGTTTTTAACCGGAAATTCAATTGCTGAAGGCAAACGTTTGGGTGCTTTAATACGCAACTGCTTGTTCACATTCATGCGACCAAAAACAACCTCAATATCAGAGATTGCGACATCAAATTCTCTTGCCAGGAAACGCACCATGTGGTCCGTCGCTTTCCCTGCTATGGGTGCGGCTGTCACGCTGATTTTGAGCTGATTGCCTTTTGATTTTCCAATGGCATCCAATTTCGCACTTGGCTTTCCAAGAATATTGAGAATGAGAATATCCCCATCCCACGTATAAACAGCATCTTTTGTTGATTTTTTTGAGTGAATAACTTCAACGTTCGTTTTTTTTCGAATCATGTTGATAAAGCCAATCTTAAAGTGGAGATTCTGGCGGTTAAATTGAGGATGCAGCATAAAATTAAGTTTTGTTCCAACATTAGGCGATATTACGTGTTGGCTTTGTTCTCAACAATTGTTCAAACTCGTCAATGGGTAATGGCCTGCCAAATAAATACCCCTGATAGTGCATGCAACCCTCATTTAATAGAAATTGTAATTGGTTCGCAGCCTCCACACCTTCGGCAATCACATTCATGTTTAGACTTTTTGCCATTGTGATGATGGTAATCACAATGGCTTTGTCATTGCTGTCGATAGCAAGATCGCGAACAAACGATTGATCAATCTTCAGTTCATTAAACGGAAGCTTCTTCAAATATTGTAAAGAAGAATAACCGGTACCAAAATCATCTAGTGAGAACTGAACGCCCAAATTTTTTATTGCATTCATTTTCGTAATAGTGTCATTGATATTATGCAATAACAGACTTTCAGTCAGTTCCAACTTGAGTAGGCGTGGCTTAATCGCATGGCGTTGTATAGCCGATTTGACCTGAGAGACAAAGTCGGGTTGGCGGAATTGCTTGGCGCTCACGTTAATGGATAAAACTAAATTTTTGGTGATCAATTCTTGCTGCCATATGGTAATTTGTCTGCAGGCAGTTTCGAGAACCCATTGCCCGATAGGAAGAATTAGCTCAGTATCTTCGGCAAGTGCAATGAATTCACCAGGAGAAATCACCCCGCGTTTAGGATGTATCCAACGAATCAGTGCCTCTGCACCGAGTGGGATGTGGGTTCCATCACTATTCAGATCACCCACCTGAATTTGGTAAAATAACTGAAATTGATTATGTTCAACTGCTATGCGCAATTCAGCCTCAAGTGAGGCACGGAGATTGATTGCTTCCTGCATTTTTGGGTCAAAGAAATGCAGTGTATTGCGGCCTGCTTTTTTGGACTGATACATGGCAATGTCTGCCTGTTTTAATAATTCATCTATTGACTGTGCTTTGTCGTTGAACAAGGTTATACCGATGCTTGGCGTGTTGTGATACAGATGGCTGCCAAGTTGGTAATCTTGATTTAATACATAGATTATTTTTGTTGCAACAATTTTGGCTTGCTCGGCGGCTTCTAAAGGTGCGTTGTTCAGGTCTTCCAGCATGACAACGAACTCGTCTCCACCTAAGCGCGCGATGGTGTCTATATCGCGCACACAGGATTTAAGACGTTTGGCGACCTGTTGCAAAAGAAGATCGCCAAAGTTGTGACCCAGTGTGTCATTGAGTGTTTTGAAGTTGTCCAAATCGATGAACAGCAGCGCACCAGTGCGATTTGTTCGTGCTACGAATGACATGGACTGGTTTAGACGATCCAGCAGGAGTCGTCGGTTGGGTAAGTGAGTAAGGGGGTCATAAAATGCGAGAAATTTGATCTCATCTTCTGCCACTTTGGCGCGCGTAATATCGGAAAGCGTCGTGACATAATTTGTGACACTACCTAGATTGTTTTTAACGGAAGAAATGGACATTTTTTCAGGATATATCTCACCGTTCTTGCGCCGATTCCATATTTCACCTTCCCATTTACCTGTTGTGTTAATACTGTCCCACATGGCAGCATAGAAATCAGCATTGTGTTGACCAGACTGAAGTAGGCGTGGATTTTTGCCAATAACTTCTTCAGCGCTATATCCTGTAATTTCAGTGAAAGCACGATTGACACTAAGGAAATTACGATCAGCATCGGTAATCCCGATGCCTTCCTGAGATTCAAAAGCAGTCGCGGCAATACGCAGTTTCAGCTCATCGTGTTTGCGATCGTTGATGTTGGTGATAAACCCATACCAGAGTATGGAACCATCATCTTGCTTTTCTGGCATTGCATTCCCTAAAAGCCAATTTATCGTACCGTCATTGAATTTCACTCTGTATTCATGTATCCATGGTGTCAAATCAGCCGCTGATTTTTGGATAGAGGCGACGACGCCGTCAAGATCCTCAGGATGAAGATGAATAAAAACTTTACTTGCATCCTCTTTTATCTCTTCCGGTGTGACGCGATAAATGTCGCTGATTGCGCTGCTTGCATAGGGGAAACAAGAACTGCCATCGGGGCGTAATAAATATTGGTAAACCACACCAGGAACGCGATTGCTGATTTTGCTAATGAGATTCAGTGCCTGACTCTTTGATTCTTCTAGTATTTTTCGGTCGCTGATATCACGTACCAGTGCCATGTTATAACCTTGTCCTTCGAATTCAAAATAATTTGCACTGACTTCAACGGGAAAGGTGTCCCCACTTTTTGTTTGGTGTACGGCTTCAAGGGTAAGTGGGTCATTATTTTTAATGTATTCCCAATACTCACGCATTTTTTCTCTTGTCATGCCGGGATGTATATCCGTTACTCCCATGCCGCTATTAAGCTCATCGCGTGTATAACCTAGAACCTTGCACGCTGAGTCATTCACATACAAGAAATCGCCTTCATTATTCATTAAATACACGGCCTCATTAGCACGATTTAAAGCGAGGTTCATCAGTGCTAATTGCCAATCACGCTCTTTATTTTCAGTGATGTCCTGGGTTGTTCCAGATGCTTCAATAGCATAACCATGCGCATCAAACACAAATTTTGCAATAACCTGTACCCACCTGATGCTGCCATCAACGACGATGCGATGTTCCCATTTCATTGGGCCTTGTCCACGTTTTGCTTCATTCCATACCTGCTGCATAACGATTCTATCCGCAAGGTGAATTAGTGCAAATACCGTTTGCGTTGTTACCTCCGTATCCTCCGGTAGTCCCCATATTTTTCGTGATTCATTTGAAAATTTCCAGCGATCATTTGATATATTTTCACTGAAATTGACATGCCAGTTTCCAATTTTTGCCAACGACTGTGCATCGACTAATTCTTGCTTTTTTGCAGATAAATCGTTGTTTGAAATTTTCAGTAATCTATACGGTTCGTCTATAACTGCAACCACAATGGCACGGTATATAAAAACATAGGCGATCACCTTGTATATGTGCCCCAACACATTGTAGCTGTCTTGTGTGGTTGTATATAGAGTGAAATAAAATTCACTCATCCCCATCACAAGTACTGCGCCGAACAGCATCATAATAGTGTAGGGTTGCGGTTTTCTCATTTTCGCGAGCAGGATCGCTGCGGTAGCCAGATTCATCGCGATGATGAGGTATTCTAGGTTTTTCTTGAGTTGGGTTAATCTTTTCCCAGGAATAAATAGGTCAGGGAACCAACTTTGATGGTTGATGACGGTCCAATTAAGTAAAAAGGCCAGTATGACCAACGCACCGAAGATAAAATGAGGAGTTCTGCGGTGGATCAGCGGTTTCCAATCTCTGATCGCAACAAGCAAAAGAACGGCGGCGGCCAAGAAGCGCGCTGCTAGCCAATAATGAAGATGTTTTTGAGCGTCATTCGGTGAAAAAAAATCAGGCATGCCAACATGCGATACCGTGTGAAAAAAGTCGAGCAATCCCACTGAAAAAAAGACGCTTGCAAGAATGATGATATTTCCTGGTATATTTTTGTCGCGGTAATTCCAACCAATCGCAAATATCATGGTGGAAATGATGATGGAAATTGCTTCTAATATGTCGTGCCAGATTATGTAATTGGGAAAGGCTTGGGAAATTGGCCAAGAAGGTAACGACCACGCTAGTAATTGAATAAATGCAAGAACCGACAAAAATCGAATCATGTTCTGCATAGCGATACTGTACTGGGGATGAACCCCCAGTCTCACCAAAAAATTGGTTGAAATCAATATTCGTTTAGTTGTTAGCATGATTGGTGTTTTTTAATTTATCTTCGCTGAGTTTGCGTCTTTTTTGCAAATCAATCACCGTTACATCCATATTTTTGTTGTAGCACTGCCGACCAATGCGATCTCGCGTGATATCGTTGGTCACAACGTAAACGGCAATGGTAGCATGCCGAATTCTTCATCAAGTGCCTCTATGCTTTTAAGCAATCCTTGCAAGCCGCTTTCCAATTCATCTAAATGTTTTCGATCCAGTTGCAATAATGCTTCAGGCAATAAACCTCTCGCCGGTTTCGGGGCTTTGAGCAAAATGGCTGCACCTTGTTCCGTGAGCATGACAGTCACGACGCGCTGGTCATTAGGATCACGCGATTTGCTGACTAAACCACGTTTTTCTAGGCTATCAACCAAATTACTG
>Ga0364919_10333_pt1 | contig 17241 bp, 11 predicted proteins | sample SorcelJu500001C7_2_FD_206953 | JGI IMG/M metagenome (GOLD analysis project Ga0364919, IMG submission 206953) | Enriched cells from Trout Bog Lake Hypolimnion, Wisconsin, USA - BchlTB.June20.5000.01.C7 | ecosystem: Environmental > Aquatic > Freshwater > Lake > Hypolimnion/Profundal zone | place... | reverse complement strand
CTGGTGGCTGATGCAGTCGTTCCTCGCTGTGCTCAGGAAGCTGTGCCTTGTCCATTTCTCGTTATCCATTGTTTTTTTCACCAATTTCGTTAAAATCGCTTAAATCTCACGATTATTTAATAAACTTTATCTCAATAATTACTATAGTGCTATAATTAATTATAGATATATTATTATCTTTGGAGGTTGCTATGAGTTCAGTAACAACTGGCGGTGGAGGAACGATTGGTGGGGGAAGAAATCTTGGAGATGACGTCGGCATAGGAAAAACGTCCATATTTAGAAAAGTATCAAATGCCTTTAACATTAGTCGAAGATCAATTTCACCAGGAACGCTACATAAAGAGGAGCAAGAGGTTTCTGATAAGATCAATAATGCAATAGAGAACTTTCATGAAGAAGTTACAGCCGAAGCATTAGCTCAACATCCATTAGCAGAACATTCTGTTTCAAAAGTAAAAACCTCTAAGAGCGGCCTAGACGATAACCTCAAACAACTTCAAAATATAGAACAACAAATTACAGCTCTGAAAGCGAAAGCCCATAGGTTGCATAGTGCAGAAGCTATGAGCCCTGGTGCCGAAGCTGGAAGTTTTGATAAAGAAAATGTCTTACCAAACAGCAAAGGGGTAGTCGATTGGAAATCTATAGCTAAAGAGGTACATCAACTCCGTACAACATGGAAGGCCAAAAATGAAGAAATTAAACATTTTCAAGGCAAACATCTGGATCCAAGTCAAACAAAGATTCTAGAACAAATGACAAGAGTGAATGATTTTGTTGGACAATTCTTTAAACAACATCAAGAAAAAGACGTTAAAATGTTTGCAAAACCTTCATCCCCACGCGATCGTTCGGATAGCTCATCGAGCTCTTCGTCTTATCACACAGCTATGGGTGACGACGATGTCGTTTCGAATGCAAGTACAAGCCCAGTAACAAGTACCTCTTCTGACAGGTCTTCTCTGTCGTCTACCTCATCTCGTCGTCCGTCAGTTGCTCCTCCAATAAATCCAAGCAGGCGTGCTCGTCCATCTGCACCTCCTCCAAGAAGACCCGACTCGCCGACTGTCAGTGTCAGTCGATCTTCAACTGCAGAATCGACAGCATCATCTGTCAGCTCATCAAAAACAGATGCTGGGACAGAAAAAGCAGGACGAGCTACATTTAAAACCTTATGGGATGAGATGGGCAACCCTGAATCGCGTCAAACTTTTTTAAGAACATATAGATCAACCAATAGTATCGCAACATTATTGAAAGATTGTTTGGGTATCAGCGCAAAAAATGCTGAAGGAAAAAAAATTCCTCCAAGCGTTAACTTAGGAAGGTTTTTGAATCATCAATACAACAGTGCTGAAACGCCGGGAGATAAACAAAAGGTATTAGATTTGGCAATTGATTGGGCATCAAATCCACAGTTCAATGAAGGAGATCTTGGGAAATCGGAGGTAAAGCGCGAATTTGATAAACTCATTGCCACCGCAAAAAATGATCAGCCAGCTTTAGCTCAAACTTTGGCAACAAAAATAAGTGAGGCGCCGAAGTCCATACCACCAATAATTCCTGTCCACACAGAAGGTAGAGAGAATGCATCACCTACTGACTTCACAAATAAAATGGCAAAAGTTGGTAAAATGAATCGCAAAGAGAGAAATAAATTCGCAAAGGAATTTGCAGACTCCTTAAAAACTGAATCTGCACAACTTTATAAGCAATTAAAAATTTCTGAGACTACTGATGGAAAATGGGAACCACGAAAAGACGATCCTGACTATGATATGCGTAAGGCCCAAGCTCCAGTAATCACTGAAATGACAGACAGAACAGCTAATTTGGCAAGATTTACGGCTAGATCAATTTTAGAGCAAAAGACAGAAAAAGAACGTGTACAGATGCTTAAATTTTTTATAGAAGTTGAAAAACAAGTTAGGGATGAAAAGACAGCCACAAAAGAATTACCAGCAGATTCGAATGCAGCCAAGGGTTTATTTTTGGGTATTGGGCATCCACAAGTTGCGAGACTAAATTTGGACGAGAAACTCAGCAAAGAGACAGATAGCAAAGACTTCAAGGATTTAAATACTTTACACGACAACAGCCGTGGAAATAAAAACCTGAAAGATCATGAAGCATTGACGCTCAACACAGTTCCTTTTATAGGATTTCCATTAGGATCTTTAGTAGGGCAAATAGAAAAGGATGATATTTCTCCAGAGAAAGATTTCGTATGGTCAAAATTGCAAACTTGTAACGATCACATAAAGAAATTGGTCAGTACACAAGACAATTTAAATCCTAATCCTGCAAATGCCAAATTAAATATTAGTGCTGTATTTGTACCTCAGGATGACAAAACTCTTACAGATTTATCAAATGCAATTAAGCCACCTAGATTCGTCGGATAGTTATTTAGGGATCGTAAAGAAATAAAGTATACAATTATCGAGGAGAAATGCGGTTCAGATCGAGACAATTTTTCCGAGGAGAGTGTTTGTTCATACCTCTGAGGATAAAATGTCTCGAGATGAATCGATTTTTCCCTCGAGAATTGTGTAGGTTATTTCTTTACGATCCCTTAGCCGCCTGGGCGGCTTCCATGATGGTTTCGGAGAGGCTGGGGTGAGCGTGGCAAGCGTATGCGATGTCGGCGATGGTGGCTTTTTTATCCATAGCGAGCATCCCTTCAGCAATCATTTCTGAGGCGTGAGCGCCGATCATATGCATGCCGATGAGGCGATTCGATTTCTTTTCGCCGATGACTTTCACAAAACCATCGGTTTCTCCACTACACCGCGCGCGGCCGTTGCCACGGAAAAAGCTAGTGCCAATGATGATGTCAAGTCCTGCTGCTCGCGCTTCGGCTTCGGTGAGTCCCACGGCGGCAACTTCAGGGTGGGTATAAATGACGTTGGGGATGGCCATATAATTCAAATGAGTCTCATGGCCTGCAATGAGCTCGACAGCCGCAATCCCCTCGCTTGAGGCCTTGTGGGCTAACATCGGCCCTTCAATGACGTCTCCAATGGCATAGATATGTGGCTGCGTCGTGCGGAAATTGGCATCTACCGGAACAAAACCTTTCGGCGATAATGTCATCCCAGCTTTGTCGAGGTCCAATGCTTTTGTATACGGACGCCGTCCCACAGCCACCAGGACGACATCACCTTCCATCGTCATAGGCTTATTCTCATATTCGACAGACAGGGTCACAGAGGCGTCGTTAATGATGCCAGATTTCACTTTGGCACCTAGGTAGAATTCGATCCCCTGTTTCTTCAATAATGTTTGCAACTGCTTGCAGATTGCCGCATCCATGGCAGGTGTAATGGTGTCGAGCATTTCGATGATGGAGACTTTGCTGCCAAGACGTCTGTAAACGGAGGCTAACTCGACTCCAATCGCGCCGGCCCCAATCACCAACAACTTCTTGGGGACGGTTTTGAGGCTCAATGCCCCTGTCGAGGACACGACACGTTTTTCGTCGAAGGGAAGAAAAGGTAGAGAGATCGATTCGGACCCTGTCGCAATGATAATATTTTCCGCTGTGACCTTTTTGCCGTTGATGTCGACGGTATGCGGATCTATAAATTTTGCTGTCCCCTGTAAACGTTCGATTTTTTTGCCTTTAAATAGCATAGCTATCCCGTCGACAAGACCTTTGACAATTGTCGCTTTGCGTTTCATCATCGCATCAAGATCGAAAGTAGCTCCTTTGACAGCAATCCCCTGTTCCCCTGCGCGCTCTACGATGAATTCATACGATTCGGAGGATTGCAGTAAGGCTTTGGAAGGGATACATCCGACGTTTAAACACGTTCCACCGAGGGTTTCCATCTTCTCCACACACGCCGTCTTCATTCCTAGCTCGGCGGCGCGAAGGGCGGCGACGTAGCCCCCTGGGCCGGATCCGAGGACTAATACTTGAAAATCGTAGTTTGCCATGATTATATCCCCAAAACAAGTCTTGAAGGGTCTTCAAGCACATTCTTGATGTGCACCAAGAACGATACCGCTTCTTTGCCGTCGACGATTCTATGGTCGTAACTTAACGCCAGATACATCATGCTGCGGATCACAATCTGGTCGTTGACGACGACAGGGCGCTTTTCGATCTTATGCATTCCCAAGATGGCGCATTGCGGTGGGTTGATGATTGGCGTCGACAGAAGGGATCCGTATGTACCACCATTGGTGATGGTGAATCCGCCTCCCTGCAAGTCAGCAGGAGTGAGTCCGCCCTCGCGGGCTTTGTGGGCGAGCGATTCTATATTTTTTTCTATGTCAGCGAAGGTGATGGCATCGCAATTCCTGACGACAGGAACAACAAGGCCGCGGTCGGTACCCACGGCGATACCGATGTCGAAGTAGTTTCTGTAGGCTAGGTCATCACCATCTATGTAAGCGTTAATTTCAGGGAATTCTTTCATCGCCGAAACTGCTGCTTTGACGAAGAAAGGCATGTAGCCGAGGCGGACTCCGAATTTTTTAGCAAATGCCTCTTTGTACGACTCACGCAAGGCGTTGACTTGAGTCATATCGACTTCATTAAAACTCGTCAACATGGCGGTTTGCTGCATCACGTCGACGAGACGTGTGGCGATCACTTTGCGGATCTTTGACATCTTCTTGCGCGTTTCTGTGCGGGCTCCGGCAGGAGCCTGCGGAGCAGGCTGCTGTGTTTTTTGGGTGGCTGGTGCCTCTTGGCGGATGGGGTCTTTTTGTTGCAATTCAGGGATTGTCAGTTCGCTTAAAAATAGCTCTTTGGATCCTCTTACCCCGGCTTTTGATGTTGGCGGTGCAGGTGGCGGCTGCAATAAAGGCATCTCCATCTGCGGAGATGCTGCTTTGGCTGGTTGTTGTGGCGGAGCTTTTGCTTCTTTCTTTTCTTTGAGAGGAGCTTTTCCCGTTTGCTTGTCGGTATCGATGGAGCCGATCACATCACCGATTTTGACGACGGCACCGTGAGAGGTTGTCCAGGTGACCACTCCTGCTTGAGGAGCATAGAGGACCTGGTTGACCTTATCGGTTTCTAGTTCGATGATCTCTTCGTCGGCTTGGACGAAGGATCCCGCCTCTTTGAGGATGGTGCCGATGGTGGCCTCTGAGATCGATTCGCCCATGGCAGGCACTTTAATGTCTATTTTCATTAGTGAACTCCTAATATAGCGAAATTTTAACACAGAGGCACAGAGTCACAGAGAGTGATTTGTTTCCATTTGAATGCAAAGAAATCACTCTCTGTGACTCTGTGCCTCTGTGTTAAAATTTCGTGTCTCCTAAAATTATATTTTTCATGCTTTTTGGTGTCCCGCGATGTCGAAGATGGAGGGGTCTTTGGGTCCGAAAAGGGCATCGAGGATCGCATCATGTTCTTTTTTGTGTAACGAGTAGGACCCCACGGCAGGCGAAGCGCTGCGTGTGCGGCCGGCATAAGTTAAGTCGATATCTTTGGGCAGGATTTCGCGTAAGATCGGCCTGATGAAGTTCCAGGCACCCATATTACTTGGTTCTTCTTGCGCCCAAATGCACTCTTTTAGCCCTTGGCAGCGGCTGATAACACTCTTTAAGCGGTCGATATCGAAAGGATAGAGCTGTTCGATGCGGACGATGGATATATCGTCGACAGCCATTTTATCGCGTTCCGCAGCAATGTCATAATAGATGCGTCCACTGCACAAGACAAGGCGGCGCGTGCGTTTTGGCGGTGATGGGTCGTCGAGGATTTCTTGGAACGATCCCTGGGTAAAGTCGCTCAGGCGGCTGACACATGAAGGATGACGTAATAGCCCCTTCGGTGTGAATATAATCAGAGGCTTTTTAATCGGACGTAGCACCTGCCGACGCAACAGATGGAATAATTGTGCTGGCGTGGTAGGGTTGACAATTTGCATGTTGTGGTCCCCAGCGAGTGTCAGAAAACGTTCGATGCGGGCTGAAGAGTGCTCGGGACCTTGGCCTTCGAAACCGTGTGGTAACAGTAGTGTGAGCCCTGATTTTTGGCACCATTTCTGTTCCGCAGTCGAAATGAACTGGTCGATGACGATTTGGGCTCCGTTGGCGAAGTCGCCGAATTGCGCTTCCCAGATTGTAAGCCCTTCGGGAACCCCCAGGCTGTAGCCGAATTCGAATCCGACCACAGCATATTCTGACAGCGGCGAATTGTACACATCGAAGTGACCTTGATCACCCTTAAGGTGCTGTAGCGGGATATATTCCTGCACTTTGACTTGATCCATGAAGAGAGCATGACGGTGGCTGAAGGTGCCGCGGCAGGTATCTTGTCCTGAGAGACGTATGGAGGTGCCGTCCCATAGGATTGTTCCGTAGGCTAGCAGCTCGGCCATTCCCCAGTCGACGAAGCGTGTGGCGTTGTCTTCCTTGAGCATTGACTCGCGCTCTTTGTTGAGGACTGCCAACTTTGGATGGAGCACAAACCCTTCCGGGACGTGACAGAGGCGGAATCCAACTTCTTGCAACGTCTGCACTGTAACGCCTGTTTGGATGTGTCGGAAAAAGTCATCATTCTTTGCTATCGCCGACCGTGTATTTTCTTGTCCGGTCCGTGGAGATGGTAGTTTTTTCTCTTTGAGGGCTTCCTGGAGGGACGATTTGAATTCTGCTTCGAGGGCCTCGGCGACGGAGCTTTCTAAGAGGCCTTGATGAATGAGCTCATCGCGGTAGATATCGCGGATCGGCTGTTTCTTTCTAATTATTTGATACTCTTGTGGTTGCGTAAAAGCGGGTTCATCAGTCTCATTGTGCCCATACTTGCGGTAACACACTAAGTCGATGAAGATATCGCAATGGAATTTTTGACGCAGCTGCACAGCGAGATTCGTAGCAAAAACACACCCTTCAGGATCCTCTGCGTTGACATGAAACACAGGACAGCCAAAAACCTTGGCCAAGTCAGTAGCATAACATGTCGACCGCCCATATTTCGGCAATGTGGTAAATCCGATCTGGTTGTTGACGATGATATGCACAGTACCGCCGGTGGCGTAGCCTTCTAGCTGCGACAACTGCAATGTCTCGTACACTACCCCCTGACCAGCAAAGGCCGCATCACCGTGGATGAGCACTGGCAACACCTTGTCGTAAGCGACGTCGTCATTCCTCAACGTTTGGCGTCCACGCACTTGACCTTCGACGACGGGATCAATCGCTTCGAGATGGCTTGGATTCGGCGTAAGCGTCAACTGCACACTATGGCCGTGGACCGTTTTGAGGTCTGAGTAGAACCCTTTGTGGTATTTCACGTCTCCAGAACCTTCGACTGATGCTGGGATATAGTTATCTTCGAATTCGGAGAAAATATCGCTGTAAGATTTATCAAATATATTTGCCAGCACGTTCAGGCGGCCGCGATGGGCCATGCCAAGTATATATTCGTCGATGCCCAAGCTGGCACCAGTATCGATCAAACTTGCCAACATGGGGATGAGCGTCTCTCCACCCTCCAGCGAAAAACGCTTTTGCCCAACAAACTTCATGTGTATAAACGATTCAAAAATTTCCGACTTGTTCAGCTGTTGCAAGATCATCTGCTTCTGTTCTATCGACAGTTCTTGACGGAAACGTTTGTGTTCTACCTGATCCTGAAGCCATTGTTCCATCTCTGGACTATGTATACGCATATATTCGACACCGATGCGATCGCAATAAGTCGATTTCAATGCATTGATGACGTCAAGCAAAGGGACGGATTCTTCAGGAAAGAGCCCGCACGAGCTGACGTGGGAAGGTAAATCTTGGCGTGAAAAGCCAAAGTTTTCTAAGGCGAGTTGTGGCGGATCGCTATTTTCGGAAGGGAAAATCGGATTTATCTTGGCGGCCAAATGCCCATAAGTGCGGTAGGCGTCAACGAGGCGCTGGACGCGCATGTCGGGACCTGAAGATGCAATTTCAAGGCGTGGGTAATAGATGACGGATTTGCCTGCGACTTGTTGTGGGGTGAGAGTTGGATGGGAGAGAGATTCCGAGATTGGGGGAGGTATTTGTGGTTGTTGTAGAGGGGACGAAAATTGATCGAACAGTGGTCGCCAGGCGGAGTCGACAGAGGCCGGGTCTTTTTGGTAGCGAGCATACTGGTCTTCGATGAGGTCGAGGTTGAGGAATCCGTTGTTGATGAATTCGTCGAGGCTAGGGTTCATGCTTGTAGGCCTTTGATCGTGTATAGTTATTATTTACTCTAAGGGGAAGATTTATTTCAACTCTAACCCAAACCCAAGTCTGTGTTAAAATTTCGCTATACGGGCAAGTGTCGTTGCAAAAGATCGCTTGTCTTGGTATAGTGTGCGCATGAAAACGTTATTGCTTGTAGTTTCATCCCTCTCACTCTGCCTCATGGGATGCTCCCCTTCCAATGACAATGACGCTAACACCCACCACACCATCAAAGGCCGCGACTTCACCAACAAGCGCTTCCCCGTCTACCGCATCAATACACCAAACAGCTGGATACGCTGCGATCCTTTGCCCAAAGAATCGCTAACTGACACAACGAAGCCACTTTGTGAATTCGTCATCAAGGATCCCCATGGAGCCATCAGAATTGCCATCCACAACTTCGCAACAGACACCATCGACCAACGAATTTCTCCAATAGCTCAAGTCGAGCGATGGAAGCGCCAATTCACAACCATCTCACCTACAGACATTTCCGTTACTCCACAGGCATTTAGCGGATACGAAGGCCTTTACTTTCGCGGTACCGGCGACCTGAAGGGTGCAAACACGACCGTCCTCGCCTGGAGCTTATGCCTAGCCCCCGAGCATTACCGCATGTTGTCGCATGCCGAAGAAGACATGGCCGCCCTCTACCGCGAGATGCGTGCCGACGTCACCATCAAAGCCGTCGGTCGTGCCGATATGATGGAATTGCATGAGGAGGACATCATCGATTTTGCGCGCTCGTTCGAACTCATCGAGGAGATCCCATCGCGTTCATGAACTTGTTAAAACACACATACCATTTCCTCGGCGGTGTTTACTTTGCAATGATCTTGATTGCTTCCGTCACCCTCTTTGTCATTGCAGGTACATTTCTTGAGTCATCATCGCAATCGCACCTGTACGCGGCAGCTTATACCTACGACTCCCCTCTCTTCGCTTTGCTGCTTTGGGGATTTTTCATCAACATCCTCTTTGCAGCCACGCGACGTTGGCCTTTCCGCTGGAAACATGCACCGTTTTTGATCACACATCTTGGCCTCTTGATGGTCCTAGGAGGCGTTTTATTAAAACACTATTTCGGCCACCAAGGGACCATGTTGTTGACAGAAGGGAGTGGATCACATGTCATCCGCCTAGCAAATACTTTTGCTATCAACGTGCAAAAGCGCGGCGAAAAAGTGAGCACTTCACATCCCCTGAAGCGCAATTTTTCCGGGCGTTATGATCCCTTAATTGCCCGTCGCGATGATGGTCTCGTCCTGCAATTGGCCGAGATCACGCCGCATGTTTCGGAGCACCTAGCAACGTGGGCCAAAGGACCTGTAGCGGTGATCGACGGACTACGTCCAATGCCGATGGTAGACGTCATTGATCAGGAGGAATTGACGCTTGCCGGGAGGGCACGCTTTGGATCTGAGGATGCGCCCGTGTGGGATCTTTTTGCCTTGCGTACAGATCATACCGAAGCTGTACAAAAGCAGGTGAAAAAGCTGGCTCGCAAGACGCCAGCACTTGCCATCATCGAAAATTCAGATCACGATGTCTCCCTCTTTGCTGTCGGTCCTTATGGAGATGTTTGGACGCAACATATTGGCAAGGGGGGGCCGGAATCACTCATTGCTTATGATGACGGCTTTTCTGGCTATGCCGTCAAAGCAGAACTTCCCTTTGATACCACCCCGGCTCACCGAGCCTCACGGGAACAGGTGATCGCCAATAAGATAAAAAGCCAGTTGGAAAAGGCTCGTGACGAAGGTGTCGCCCTTGCAACACCGCTTGAGATCTTTAAACGTGCCTGTGAAAAGGCGCAGGTCGACTTCCCAGATATGCTGACGACATATTTAGTGCGTTGGAATGCCACTGGCAGCTGGCTATATCCAGAATCGACGCCATTGCCAGCAGAATTGCATACAGTCTTTGCCAATATGACATGGGAAGATATCGACCCGCATGTGGCAACAGGATGCCAATGGGCGCTTGTCCTCTTCGACAAAGTTGGGGAGGCATTGGAATCAGACGACGCCCCTCTTGAGGTGCTCAGAAAGGCTCGTTGGCCACTGCTAGCATCACTAGAAAGGGAAAATTCGATGATTGATCCCGAAGGAAAAAATCCTTCTGTCATCTTGGAGCTGCTGACACAACAGATGCTGGCATCCGCTGCCATGTTGCCAGCTCAAGACTCTAGATTAGCTCCGCCCCAGCAACACGCCGCCATGCTATCAGTGCTGATGAGAGCGTATGGTATCCATATGTCGACCATCGCAAATGACGATAGCGCACCTTCTGATCCGTTAGTGCTGGAAACGCGCGTGATGCCGGTGCATGAGGTGTTGTCGCCCAGCAACAAGATTGAAGACAACAAACCGCGCGTCGTTTTGCATGCCGCAAAAGATACTGTCGGCAAAGCCATGGCGTTGGCCTACGATCGGTCTGGCACAGGACTGAAGTGGCCGGTATTGCATGGAGAATACCTTTTGCGCTTCCAGCCAGATGTAATTGACATCCCTTACCACGTCCGCTTGCGCCAGGCACGACAGATCAATTATGCTAATTCGAATCAGGCGTATAGCTACGAAAGCGACCTGGTGGTGACGGAAATGAAGTCGGGAATGACCCGCGAAACGACAATCAGCATGAACAACGTCTACGAAACCTGGGATGGGTATCGCTTTTATTTGTCGTCGATCTCCCCATCGGACGAATCGACAGCAAAAAAGATTGTTGTCGTTGTTAATCGCGATCCTGCAAAATATTGGCTGACATATCCTGGGGCGGTGGTATTGACGTGCGGCATCGTGTGGTTGTTTTGTAGACGCAAAAAAAATGATGATGAATAAATGAAATTTTCGCTCTTTGATAGGAGGAATGATCAATGAAAGCTCTAGTGCTAGTTGTCTTGTTATCGAGTGCGATGTGTGTGTGCGCAGAGGAAGCCTTCGAGGCGACACGTGACCTGCCGGTAGCTTGCAAAGGAAGATTTTGTTCTTTAGAGGCCAGCGCCAGATTATGGCTGTACGATATCTACCACAAACAAGAACTCAAACAGTCTGACACTAGCGACACATCTGCTTTAGGACTACTGTGGAGGCTACATTTTCTCGGCCATACACCATGGGACAACACTCCCCTTTTCTGGATCCACTACGCCCAAGTCAAAGAAATGGGCGGATTGCCACTAAACCAAGACAGATTCAGCTACAACGATTTGATTTTCCTCAAAGAAGGGTTAACAGGTCCCGCCGCTGCTGAATTGACTTCCCTTCAGGAGAAGTTAAAGCTATTCGCTGAAGGGTCGAGTTCTTCTTTAAAAATGCTGCCATTAAAAAAAGCTCGCGGAGAATGGGCTTCACTGCATGCATTGCATAAGGAAAACAACGTTACAGCCTTTTCTGATGCCGATTTCCAGCGTGTCCGCTCTGCATACCTCGCTTTAAAAAATGCTGTCGTCAATGACAAAGATATTGCACCTGCTACAGAGCGCTTTGCAAACGCATATTCCGACGCTTACGCTAAACTTGCCGGACAACAATATAAACGGGCTGAAGGGAAGGCTTTGACCTATCCCACTTTTGCACGCTTGCATGCCGAAACGCTCTATTACAGATTACCTCTTATCGTAGCTGCTATCGCCGCATACGGATTAGCATTGCTGCTCATGATCGGAAACAGCAGGCCGCGCAACATCCTCGCAATGATACTGCTTACAGCAGGATTTCTACTACATACAACTGTACTCGCGATGCGCTGTTTCATCCTGCAACGACCACCAGTTTCTAATATGTTCGAGACCGTCGTCTACGTCCCATGGATTTCATTGATCCTAGGTATCGCCTATTATGCCTTCACGAAGTCCCGCATCGTCTTAGCAGCAGCTACGGCCGCCTCGCTGGCGTTGCTTGTGTTGCTACAAATCACGCAAGTTGACGCCCGCATGGAGAATGTACAGGCTGTCCTCGATTCCCAATATTGGCTGATCATCCATGTCCTAATGATCGTCGGCAGCTACGGAGCCTTCGCCTTGTGCGGCGTGTTGGCACATATTTATCTCTTCCAAAGCATGCGAAAAAGACCCCATAACGAATCGATGCAAAAAATGTCGCAAGGCATCTTGCACACCATGTACGTCGGCGTAGCATTGCTCATTCCAGGCACCATCCTTGGCGGAGTTTGGGCAGCGGAAAGCTGGGGTAGATTTTGGGATTGGGATCCAAAAGAATCATGGGCCTTCATCACCGCCTGCGTATATTTATTGGTGATTCATGCGTATACTTTCCTTCGCATCAAAGACTTTGGTCTAGCTGTCGGAGCCATTGCTGGTTTGATGGCCATGAGTTTTACGTGGTACGGGGTCAATTATGTGTTGGGGACTGGATTGCATAGCTACGGTTTTGGTAGTGGAGGAGAAAAATACTATTTCGGATATTTAGCAATAGAATGTGCTTTCTTGCTAATTGCAACGGCTGTGAATAAAAAAAGTGAAGGTACTCTCCACCAACTGCGTTAGGACATGTAGTTAATTGCACCTTAATTGATGGGGATATCCTCTTATCCCTTAGGGATTGGAAAAAAATAAATTAAACGATTCTATATAAAAATGCCTTCACATATGCTCATATGAAGTTATAATTTTTTAAAACATTTCCACAATACATCTAAAGCTGTATTTTTTCACTAACTACTGCGTTGCTTTTGCCTCTTGGAATGATTGTATAATTCCATTCAGGGTGAAAATCGTCTCGGCGTAAATTTAATCCAGCTAATTCGGTTTCCGAAATCTCTCTTCCCGCTTCATATTCATTTTCATCGAGTACAGCCCTAATTTTTAACCCTTTATGTGTGCTTGTATTCGCTATCAGGTTCACAACTGTTTCTCTTGTCAGCAAAGGTTGCCCCCTCCAGTTTTTGGAAATATAACTAAAAAGTTTATGCTCTATTTTATTCCATTTGCTCGTGCCAGGAGGGAAATGACGTATGTGTATTTCCAAGTTGAGCTCGTCGGCTAACTGTTGCAATTCATATTTCCATAGTTTTACGCGATACCCATTACTTCCCCCACAATCGGCAGTAATGAGAAGTTCTGTGGCATGCGGATAATGCTCACATCCCATTTTATACCACCACGTTCTGATTGTATTGACAGCGAACTCTGCCGTGTCAGAACTAATTCCAACAGATACCCAACCTTTATTTTTTCCAATATCATAAACCCCGTATGGGACAACCTTCCCCAATCGCTTGTCTGGAAAGTCATGAGTTTCGACTTTAGTCGGCCTGCCTTTTTCACAAAATTCTTTTCCGTTATTCTTATAATTCCCTATGTTTTCTTTCTTTTTTGTATCAACCGATAATGTTGGTTGCATACGTTTTTGCAAATTCATGATACTATCATTAATATAGAGGAATTGAGCATCCCTATCAATGTGTGAGGCTCCTTCTAGCGTTTTCTTATTTACCTGTAAACTATAGCCAAGCCCATTTAACATTGTACCGACAGTTGCATGGCTGACATCATACTCTTGCTTCTTCAATGCATCGGCAAGATTTCGTGTGCTTTTAGAAGTCCACTGTAAAGGCCTTATAGGATCACCTTTTGCCGTTGGTTCTACTAGAGAAATTAAGGCTTTACGCAATCCTCGTTTAGCCTTTGTGATTTTTTTTCTCCCACCTCCACTCTGCCGAATGCGACCAGTTGCATGAGCAGATGAATTTTGAATCTCCTTGATTCCTTTGATAATAGTAGCATTTGAGATACCAGTAGCCTTGCACACTAGACTTATTCCTCCTCGACCGTAGGAAATTGCCTCTGTTGCTGCCCATAGACGGCGTGCTTGTTCATTCAGATGAGATCCGAGAACCACGTACTTACATTGAACATTATCTATTATTTGTTTAGAAATCACCATACACGAGCATACCTATATATTTAGATACGGTGACGTATACACATTTTAAAAGTATTAGTCAATGATATATTGTGAAAGTGATTCTAAAAAACATAGCCTCTTATAATGATATATGAAGGCGTATTTATATCGAATCGTTTAAGTTATTTTTTTCCAATTCCTTAGTCTAGGACAGACAAAATCTCTTTTTCAGATAAGCCGGTGGTTACAATTACGGTATTCATATGTATCCCTTGGTTTAGCAAGATTTTAGCCATTTTTATCTTCCCTAATTTCTCACCAAGTTTGATTCCTTCTATTTTTCCTTCTTCAATTCCTTGCTTTTTTCCTTCTTCAATTCCTAACTTTTTTCCTTCCTCACGTCCTTCAACTTTTCCTTCCTCACGTCCTTCCACTTTTCCTTCCTCACGTCCTTCAACTTTTCCTTCCTCACGTCCCTCCTCGCGTCCCTGCTTTTTTCCTTCATCATACTTATATTCTAAAGATGCCAAATATGCTTTATCGTATTTTTCCGCTTGATCATAGGCTAAAAGTTCCTGATCAGTCCACTTAAGCTGGTTTAATTGCTGATAAGCCCTTTCTATTATCTGGTCTGATTGAATAATTTTTTGAAAGTCTGCGTCGGATGTTTCGGTAGCATGCTTAAAGAAATAGACCCATTTTTCAATTGTATTTGCAAGATGATCAATATTTTTGTTGAATTTTGGCAATTCTACGAAAGTAAAAGAAAAGTCCTTCAAATCATTCTCGTGTGTATCCTTATCTAACATCACATGATCAGATTTATAAGCTTTTTTATTTGGAAACATGATAAAATTAGAAATTGCCAAAAAAATGATCTCCTGGAGATCGTGAAATTTTCCACCTACATTTGCTTGCGAAATATATGCTTTAGAAGCATAGTATTGAGCTCTTTTTATAAAACCTTTTTCATTGGCAACTTGCATTTCGACAATGTACGTATTTCCATCTTCATCTTTACATAGTATGTCGACAATGCTTGTCTTCTTAGCAGCTGTTTCGGGCTCTTGAATAGGTTTCAAAAAAACGACGTCTTTTATTGGCTTCTTTTTTTTGAAAGTAATCATATCGTTTAGAAAGTGGATCAGAATTTCCTTATTCTTTTCAGAACCGAAAATCCTCTTAAAGGCTACATCATTTTTTGGGTCAAGATACTTTTGAAACATAATTTTACCTGAAATTTAGGTCATTCTCTACTGATGTTATCACTAAAGTATCATAAGTTCAAGACCAATGAGAACTTCTTTCTTTAATCACACCCAATTGTAACTGTGATTCGGAGTAGGTGCAAATGGTTGCAGCTACTCAGAATCACAGAATTGTAACTTCGGCTTTGAAAAAATACGTCGTCTGTGATATAGAGAAGGAAATTGATACAAAAAACTGAGGATTAGGCCCATGAGACACGTGAAAAGCGAACGATTAAAAAAATTTGAAGTAGAACTCAACGACCTCGAGCAATGGTTAAAACTTGGTCTTGTACCTAAAAAGGACATAGAAAAGCATAAAGAAGAGATTATAGCTGTAAAAGAAAAGATTGAAGAAGAGAAAGAACGGCTCCAGTTCCTCAAAGAAAGTGGCGAAGCCGAAGAATACGTCACTCCAAAGCGCCCTTCAACACGCACTGGCTACACTGAAATGCCAACAATACCCGATATAGACATGGGCGAAACAGCCACAGGCATCGGCGACACTGGCTTCGATATGGAAACAGAAAACGGTGAAGGCGAAAGCTCCGTCATCGAAGAGCGCGATGATGGCGAAGAGGAAAAAAACACTGAAGCCGAAGAAGCCGAAGCCGAAGAAGAACAAGAGGAGGATGACTCCTACTTCAGCGACAAAAACCGCTGGCGCCGCGGTGGCATCATCGATCCAGATGCTAACGAGTGGTGAAACATCATTTCCTCTCTCACAGGAAATCAGCCTATACTTCCATATCCCTTTTTGCACAAAGAAATGTCACTACTGCCATTTTTTTGTGCTGCCGGACAAAAAGCAGTACCACAAACAGCTGATAGACGCACTGCTCTTGGACGTAACACAAAGGGCTCCAGACTTGGTTGGAAAGAAAATTGTTTCCATCTATTTCGGCGGCGGGACCCCTTCCTTGCTGGATCCCGAAGAGATCGCATGCCTCCTTGAAAAAGTCCGGTCTATTGTTCCATTCAACCTAGAAACGGCAGTTCAAGATGATGAAGTGATGCAAGATTTTGAGTCAGAATCGCTTCTGGTGGGGGGCGATTATGGCTCAAAAGATTGCGTCAATTCATCGTCTTCAACTGCCGTTTCTAGGTTCAATTCTAGAAATATCGAAATTACCCTAGAAGCCAATCCCGAGACTGTTACCCTACAACGGATGCAAGCCTTTGCCGCTGCCGGCATCAACCGCGTGAGCATTGGAGTACAGTCTTTGGAAGATGGTCTACTGCAAAAGCTCGGCCGTACACATGATGCTGCAGCATCGGTAAATGCCATCATGACTACTGCTGAAGCTGGCATTAGCAATATTTCTATTGATTTGATGTACGATATTCCCGGACAAAATCTGGCTTCGTGGCGGCACACTTTGATGGCTATCACTCCCCTGCCCATCACTCATTTGTCGTTATATAATTTGACGATAGAACCGCATACAGTATTCTTCAAATATCAAGAGAAATTACGACAAGAACTGCCCGATGCGGACAGCAGCGCCGAGATGTACCGCACAGCCCAATCCATCCTTAACGACAGCGGATTAATACAATATGAAATTTCGGCATTTGAAAAAGGCAATGCGTATTCACGACATAATGTCGGATATTGGACCGGAAGGCCATTTCTTGGATTCGGTCCTTCAGCCTTCAGTTATTGGGAAAGACGTCGTTTCAGGGCTGTATCGAATCTCAACAGGTATGCCGAGGCACTGCAGAAGGGTTTGCCGCCAGAGGACTTTTCCGAGTTGTTGCCACCGGAAGCACAAAGGAGAGAGTTGTTAGCAATCGCCTTGAGGTTAATGCGTGGAGTGGATATGCAGAGGTTGATTGTTGATGAGGCCACGCGTAAAACCATTGAGAAGTTAATTACAGAGGGATTGTTGGTAAACGAAGATGGAATGCTAAAGTTGACGGAGCGTGGCATCCTCTTTTACGACACCGTC
>Ga0364919_10332_pt1 | contig 17291 bp, 14 predicted proteins | sample SorcelJu500001C7_2_FD_206953 | JGI IMG/M metagenome (GOLD analysis project Ga0364919, IMG submission 206953) | Enriched cells from Trout Bog Lake Hypolimnion, Wisconsin, USA - BchlTB.June20.5000.01.C7 | ecosystem: Environmental > Aquatic > Freshwater > Lake > Hypolimnion/Profundal zone | place... | reverse complement strand
AAAGCATACGGTTTTTACAAAAGTACCTTCCCTTGAGTGATGTCCCTGATCTGACGGTGTATTCGGAAGTATTGATGGGATCTTGTGTGGGCTGTGTAGGAATCTTGAAAGAAACGCTTCAGAGAGCGCTGTCTCACGCCCTTCGAAATGATGGGAAGTGGACTGACGCGTGTTTGCAAAAGGCGTTGCTTTCAGAAATACAGATTGATACTATTCTTGAGGCAACCCTTAAAGGGGAAAAAGACGTAGATGATGCAATTATCGGCTCTAAGTATTTTAAAGAGTTAAATAAAAAAGCATCGTCATGATAATGGAAAACGATGACTTTGATGGGTATGAATTGGTGGGTATGAACGCCGACGACAAATTGCCGCCGAGGGCAGAGCTCGCAAGCTTTGAACCGAAGGGACTGGGGACTCCCTATCGTGAAAGTCTTTTCAGCTATTTTTTGCGGCTTGCGGATGTCCATCACGTATCTCCACAAAATCTCGCACGATATTTAATTTTACCGCTCTTTTCTAGTTATGACCAACATGAAAACTTTGAGCAAATTTTTATTTTGGAAAGTAAATATTTCAACGGAATGAACACAATCCCAGAACAATTGGTGAAAGCGATTGGACAACTGACGGGACGAAATGGATTGGAGGATTTGACTCTCTTACCTCTAAGGCAATTCATAAGCAATTACCAGCTTTTGGCGAAGAAGAAAAAATGGTGTCCTATTTGTTTATTCGAAACATCTGACTCACGAGGCGCATATGACCAGCTTATTTGGGGAATAAACGCCATTAATTCCTGCCCAAAACACCAGGTCAGGCTGGTGAGTCATTGCGAATGCGGGGATATCCCATCTATACCATTTCTTAATATGAAGCATTTGCCGGGGGTCTGTAAGTATTGTGGCGGTAGTTTGAGCCATAATAATGTTTCAAGTTTGGAGCCTGCCTCCAAAGAAGAGAATGATCGGTCCCAAATGGTAGCTGAGTTACTCGAACATACTGCAAGTCTGAAGCATAAATCAGAAAATATCGCTGTGTTCCTACGTGGTGCAGTAAGCCATTTTGCCCAAGGGGAGGCGTCTCTTTTTGCACATATTCTTGGAGTTAGGAAAAACACGTTTCATTGCTGGGTTCATGGACAATGTACTCCTAATTTTGGACAAATATTAAACATTGCGTCAATGTGCAGATGTCCTATCAGTCACGTTCTTCTAGGAACTCAAGGCCCATTCGAATCAATATCTGAACCAAATCCAATAATTCAATCTACTCGACAAAAGAACTGTTGGAAGAGATTGTCAAAGAAAGATGTGGGTGATCAGCTTTTAATGCTTGCAGCACAAGATTCACCGATTACTATTACCAAAGCTGCAGAAATAATCGGTGTGAGCCGACGCTACCTCCATATAAATTTTAATGGTATTACCACAGGAATGGTGGAAAAATGGCGTGAACACCAAAGGACTGATGCCAAAGAGAGACTAGAGGCAGCATGTAGAATATACCGTGAGTGTGCCATAAAAATAGCAAAAGAAGGAAGGTCCCCAACCAGGCGTTTGGTTGGACTTGATATTGCCGACACCTCTGTTTTAAAGATAAGAAAGAGAAAAATAGTTGGCATTTGTAATAGAATCTGCAAGGAGGTTGGAGATTCATATCGGGGAAAATAAACGTTATCCTGAATTTGCCCAAGGATCGTGGACAGTCGGTTAAGCTACAAGTTTGAGCCGATCTTTCTCGCATGGGGTCCGACACCCCCCAAAGAATGAATCCGTTTGCAGTTTTCGCACCGCTCATGGTGGTCAAAAATGCTATGCAGTGTCTGAGCCCAGTACTGGTTATGAAAATACCACCGGTCTTTTCTGTAATGCAAAGAAGCTCTTTGTGCCGCTGCATTGTCCCTTCTGGTGCCCTTGCGGGTCATGCGACAAACTCGCAGTGCTTACCCTCGGCACATATCTCGGAATGGAAGCATGCGTCTTCTTGGCCTCAGCGGCACCAGTTTGAGCAGGACCTCGTGATCTCTCGCGTCCTAATAGAGATCTCTTCCGATCCTTTTCTGGGCAAAACCTGCATCTCGCTATTCAAGCTCCATCTTCTGGCAGTTAGGTATTTAGAGGGTATCGACCTTGTACAGGTAAGATCAAGGCCCTATAGGTGACCTCCTCGACGCACTGCACAACAAAATGGACACTTGGTTCCCCGATGGGCTAGGCAGGAAGTTGGGAAATATTATGTGGTCCGCCCAGGCTGCGTAGAGGTTCTTAAGCATCTGCACAGCCTTGACCCTGATGACGCACTTGTTCTGCGGCACGTACGCGAGCGCGTTGGCGATGAAGGTCTTGCCGACGCCGACTAAACCTGTGAGTATGACGTTCTCTTGCGATTGAGGTATTCAAGGCTGATGTGCCTGTCGCGGTCTAGGGGCAACTTTGAAGCCCAGTCGAGGTCCCAGTACATCGACCTGACCTTCAACTTTTGAAGTATTCTCTCCAAGACTCCTTGGTCCCTGCGCGGTACACAGGGGCGGAGAGCAGCATCATCAGCAACTCGAAGTGAGTGAGATTGTTGCCTCGGCGTAGGTTCCTCGCTCCGGCAGGGAGGACGGCATAGGGGAGGGGGGAGCGCTTCAGGCGGTGCATCACCTCAACAGTTGCTTCCGCCGTTTGGGAAACGGCGCTCCTGCTGCGCCGAACCAGGCTCGCCTGAGATCTGCGTAGGCACTTCCTATTGTGGTTCTTCCGCAGAATTTATGGGCTGTTGGGCACTCCCACCCCGGAATCTAAACTTTCGGTTCGAAAACTGCCAATACTTGACAATCAAATCGTCGTCTGAAATAGCTGAACGCGCCAAAACACCGTAACCGTCTGGTTTGCAGAGGGTTACGGTGTTGGGCGAATATCAACTTTTTATGGAAAGTTTAGATTCGCGGTGGAATATATCAGGATTTTTGTGCATCAAACTTGCACTGAGCCTTCTTTATAATTTCCCAATTCCCGGCTACCCAATCGAAAAGCACTTCCATGGGACGCAGTAAGCTCTTTCCAAGGTCTGTTAGTTCATATTCCACGCGTGGAGGCACTTCGGGAAACACTTCCCTTATTACCAGCCCATCACGTTCCAAATTACGCAACGTGACTGTCAGCATTCTTTGGGAAATAGTCGGGATTGACTGTTCCAACTCAGAAAAACGGGCTCGGCCTCGGTGTATTTTGGCAAGGGCAAGGATCAAAAAGATTGTCCACTTATCACCCACCTTCGTTAAAAGTTCCCGAATAGCCAGAGGATCTTCATGCCCACAAATATAGGCAGGGTCCAACTGCCCAGTTTTGCTGGTAGTTTTCATAGCTTACCTCCATGTCTGCAACCAATTTTGAGGTGCGTACTTGTCATCATTCCACGACCTATTTATAATCAACTATAAACCAGTACGTAACTTATGAAAAGTAAGTATTGAAAGGAGTCAGTCCATGCCAAAGGCTAAATACCCCCAACACGAAGCGCTAGATCCATTCTTCGCAGTGGTGATGAAAGGATTACAAAGTTTGGTCGATGGTGATCATTACTTCGACACCATTGCCGACGATGCCGAATTCGAGTTTCTCTACCGCTTCCCTGGTTGGCCGGAGAAAATTCACGGACGAGAAAATTTGGTGGCCGCATATTCCGGTTATGGCGACAACATCAAGGTTCACAATGGCGACAATCTTGTAGTTCACCATGACAAGGAACATGGCGTCGTTATTCTGGAATACCAAGTTCACGGCACGATTTTGAGAACCGGTATACCCTATGATAACCGGTTTGTCTCCATCGTCACCATAAAGAACCGAAAAATTATCCGCTGGAGAGACTACATGGACTCTCTTGCCGCATGGCAGGCCCTTAGCGGCAACTGAGGGCCCTCCAAACATCGCCATCATATGAAAGGAGGTCATCATGACCAAACAAATCCTTGTTGTCTCAGCAAGCCCCAGAGGTAACGAATCCGCCAGCCGGACGATCGCTCAAACACTTGACGCGAGACTTCGCACAGAATTTCCTGATGCAAAGTATGTTTACCGCGATTTAGCAGAAGATCATTTGCCTCATCTGGACAGCAGCACTCTTAAGGCTATCACGTCAAAAGATATAAAAGAGGTCGAAGAAAATCGTGAGGCGGGTCGCCTGTCCGACACGCTGACCGAGGAGCTGCTTGCGTCAGACCTGTTGGTTATTGCTACGCCAATGTGGAATTTTGGCATTCCTTCATTGCTCAAAGCGTGGATAGACCTTGTAGTCCGTCCCGGGAAAACCTTCCAATACGCCGAGGCAGGAGTGGAAGGGTTAGCCAAGGGGAAAAAGGCTATCTTGGTAATCGCTTCAGGGGGAGTCTTTACAGATGGCCCTTGGAAACCCTGGGACTATGTGGACCCATATTTGCGCCAAATACTCAAGTTCATTGGCATCGAGAATGTACAAACCGTTCGGGTTGAAGGCTTGAATGTCCCGCCGCTCGTCGCCATGGCAATTCCGAATGCAGAAAGGGCCATCAGCGAACTCACTCTATCCGGGCCAAGATAATATCGGGAGAAGGGATGCTGCTGAAGTCTATCCTGAATCGGGTGCAATTGCATCACGGTTTTGTCTATGGCTCCATTCGATTGCTTGAGCAGAAAAAGCGGCCAGCCCTTGAGGTAGAAATCCGGCCCCGCAAAAACAGCCGCCCTGTCTGTTCAGTATGTGGCGGTCCCGGTCCCGGCTATGACACTTTACCGACTCGACGCTTCGAGTTCGTGCCGCTGGGGGGGATCGCAGTGTTCTTCTTGTACGCCATGCGGCGGGTCAATTGCCCGCGTTGCGGCGTAAAGGTGGAACGTGTCCCTTGGGCTGAAGGAAAGAATCACCTGACCACCACTTACGCCTGGTTTCTTGCTAGGTGGGCCAAGCGCCTTTCCTGGAAAGAATGCGCTGACGCATTCGAAACCAACTGGGATAACGTCTTCCGCGCAGTCAAGATGGCCGTGGCATGGGGCATCGCCCACCGAAGCCTCGACAATGTCACTGCTCTCGGCATCGATGAGATCTGCTGGAGGAAGAAAGGCTCTAAATTCTTGACTCTGGTCTACCAGATCGACGACGGATGCAAGAGACTGCTCTGGATCGGTAAAGACCGCAGCCGGAAGACCCTGCTGAGTTTCTTCGTTGAGTTTGGCCCTGAGCGCTCGTCAAACTTCGTTTTGTCTGCACCGACATGTGGAAGCCATACCTCCAGGTCGTAGCCGAAAAGGCAGCCCAAGCTCTAAATATCCTGGATCGTTTCCACATTATGAGTCATATGAACAAGGCCATCGACAAGGTCCGAGCGACTGAAGCCAAAACCCTCAAGGCTCAAGGCAAGGAGCCGATCCTGACTGGCAGCCGATGGTGTTTCTTGAAGCGACCCGAGAACCAGACAGAGAAGCAGACTGTCAAGTTGCAAGAGCTTCTTGCCATCAACCTTAAGACCGTGCGTGCATATCTCCTCAAAGAGGACTTCCAGCGGTTCTGGAACTACAAATCCGCGGGCTGGGCTGATAAGTTTCTCAAAGAATGGTGCACGCGCACCATGCGATCACGCCTCGGGCCGATGAAGAAGGTGGCACGGATGCTGCGCGCACACCGAAGCCTGCTACTCAACTGGTTCAAGGCCAAAAAAGAGATTGCCTTGGGCGCGGTGGAAGGCTTTAACAATAAGGCCAAAGTGACTACGAAAAAAGCATACGGCTTCAAAAGCTTTGAGGTCATAAAAGTAGCGCTATGTCATACGCTTGGGAATCTGCCCGAGCCAAAGTCAACCCACAGATTCTGCGGGTGAAGCCCTATTGTGTCCCTTGGACGCTGCCGCTGCCGTTACTGGGAACGTCGATGCCATTCGGCTTGCCGTCTCCCTTGGGTGAGACGACGTTTTTTCCTTTCAGCAGCTGGGCTTGTCTGCTACATTGGGCAAATAAAAAAAACCCAAACAATAGATGTTTGAGTTCTTTTTAAATGTCCCTGAACAAACCAAAGTTTGTCGCCTCGTGTAATAAACCAAAGATTGTCGTTTGCGACAATCTTTGGCTAACGACACACTGAAGAAGCTCAGGGCGTTCTTTTTGTTTGGCGTCCCCAGCCGGATTTGAACCGGCGTCGCTGCCGTGAAAGGGCAGTGTCCTGGGCCGGGCTAGACGATGGGGACAGGACGGCTGTAGCTACATATATGCTACATAATGCCAAGTTTTTGAAACACCATGCCAGGGGGCCAGCTCTTAACCCCCTGATAAAATGGTGAGCCGCGTTGGGATCGAACCAACGACCACCTGATTAAAAGTCAGGTGCTCTACCAACTGAGCTAGCGGCTCAAACAGCCCTACTAAAGCAAGAACAACCTTATAGCAAATTGAAAACGGCCCGTCAACACCTTTCTTGAAAAATTATGCCCGCTCGAAAGGGTTCCTGAGCATGATGGTCTCGTCCCGGCGGGGACCGACGGAAACCAGCACGATCGGGGCGCCGGACAGCTCCTCTATGCGCTTCACGTAGTTGCGGGCGTTTTCGGGAAGCTCCGCCAAGGTCTTGACGCCGGTGATGTCCTCGCTCCAGCCGGGGAGTTCCTGGTAGATCGGGGTGCACTGCTCCATGATTTCCAGGCTGGCGGGCACCTCTTCGAGCACCGCCCCCTGGTAGGTGTAGGCGGTGCAGACCTTCACCGTCTCCAGGCCGGACAAGACGTCGAGCTTGGTGATGGCGATGCCGGAAAGCCCGTTCACCCGGACCGCGTAGCGTGCCACCGGAGCGTCGAACCAGCCGCAGCGGCGCGGGCGCCCCGTGGTGGAGCCGAACTCGCGCCCGGCCTGCCGCAGTGCTTCGCCAGCCTCGTCCAGGAGCTCGGTGGGGAAGGGGCCGGAGCCCACCCGGGTGGCGTAGGCCTTCGATATGCCGATCACCTCGTGGATCTCGCGCGGGCTGACGCCGGAGCCGGTGCAGGCCCCGCCGGAGCAGGTGGAAGAGGAGGTGACGAACGGGTAGGTGCCATGGTCCACGTCGAGGAGCGTCCCCTGGGCTCCCTCGAAGAGCAGGCTCTTGCCGGCCAGGATGTCCTTGTGCAGGAGGAGCGAGGTGTCTGCCGCGTACTTCCTCAGCGTCTCGGCGTACCCCATGTACTCGTCGTAGATCTCCTGGAAGGTGAACGGCTTGTCCCCCAGAAGCTGGGTGAGGATCAGGTTCTTCTCCTCGAGGACCTCCTTCACCTTGCGGGTGAAGGTCTTCTCGTTCAGGAGGTCCATGAGCCGGATGCCGCGGCGCCCGGTCTTGTCCTCGTAGCAGGGTCCGATGCCGCGGCCGGTGGTGCCGATCTTCTTGGCACCGCTTTTCGCCTCGCGCGCGATGTCTATCCTCTTGTGGTACGGCATGATGATGTGCAGCGCCTCGGAGAGGAGCAGCGCGGAGTCGTCCTTCAGGTACCCGTTCGCCTTAAGCCGGGTGATCTCCATGATGAAGACCTCCGGGTCGAGCACCACGCCGTTGCCGATGACGCAGCGCGTCCCTTCGTGCAGTATGCCGGAGGGGATCAGGTGCAAAATCACCTTCTCGTCCCCGACCACCAGCGTGTGCCCGGCGTTGTTGCCACCCTGGTAGCGCACCACGGCGTCGGCAAACTCCGTGTAGATGTCCACTACCTTCCCTTTCCCTTCATCACCCCACTGGGCACCGATTACCACCACGTTTGCCATGATTTAATCCCCTTGCAGATCGAATTTCAGATCCAGACCCTTCTCGAATAGCGCTTCACGGCTCAGGGTGATGCCGCGTCGGTCCGCGACCCGCACGACGTAAAGCTGGTCGCTTGGGGAGTTTTCCGCACCGATCACCAAAAGCCACCGGATGTCCATCTTCTTGGCGTAGTCAAGCGAGCTCTCGAAGTCACGCTTTATGATGTCGCGGGCCGAGGTGTAGCCGAGGGCCCGGAGCTGCTGTGCCATCTCGAGCGCCTCACGGCGCTCGTCCTTCTGGTTGAAGACCAGGAAGTCGCGGCCGATACTCGCCTCCACGTCCGGCCTCTTGGAGAGACTTGCCAGCAGAACCATGATGTTGAAGGCGAATCCGGTGGCCGGCGCCGGGTAGCCGTATTTCGCGGTCAGGTCGTCGTAGCGGCCGCCGCTGCAGACCGCCTCGCCCACGCCGGGGACGAACCCCTCGAAGGTGATGCCGGTATGGTAGTCGAGCCCCCGGATCTCGCCCAGGTCAACGGTCAGATACTCCGACACCCCGTGGATGTCGAGGATCTCCAGCACCTGGGAGAGGTTGTCCAGGGCCCGCCTGGAGCGCTCGTTGCCGACCATGCGCCGCGCCTCGTCCAGCACCTCGCGCCCGCCGTAAAGCCTCGGCAGGAGCAGGATCTCCTGCTTCACCCGGTCGGGGACGGTTTCGGGGTCGAGGATGCTCGCCACGGCGGAGACGTCCTTCTTGGCGATCGCCTCCTGCAGACGGAGCTGCACCGGGCGCGGCAGCCCCGAGGCTTCCATGATGCCGCGGTAGAAGGCAACCTGACCCAGGTCGATCTTGAAGCCGGAAAAGCCGAGGTTTTTCAGGACCTCGACGGCCATGGCGACCATCTCGGCGTCCGCCTCGGGCGAGTCGAGTCCGATCAGCTCCACGCCGGACTGGAAGATCTCCCGGCTGCGGCCGGACTGCATCTCAGCCTGGCGCAACACCCGGCCGTTGTAGTAGATGCGGTGGGGGAGCGGCAGGGAGTGCATGCGGGTGGCGACGATACGAGCCACCTGCGGCGTGATGTCGGGGGGGATGGCCAGAAGCTTCCCGGTCTGCCGGTCGTCGAAGCGGAAGGTCTTGCCGCGCAACTCCTCACCCAAGCCGAGGGCGAGCACCTCCTCGAATTCGAGCAGCGGGGTGATCATGCGCCTGAAGCCCCAGAGGTCGAAGACGCGGTGGATGCGCGCGGCAATGAAGGTGATCTTGTCGGCAGTTTCCGGGAGAAAATCGCTCACTCCTTTGGGGAGCGGCGCTTCTATGCATGAAGGGTTGGTCACAGTTAGGTCCTGAAGCTGATGCTTGCGGGTCCGGTAAATACCGGGCAAAAAAGGAGAAAGCTACCAGTATAGCCGGGGGAAGTCAACGGTTAATTCCCTCCGGGCAGCCTATTTGTCGTAGCGTACCACCCGGATCACGCTGGCACCGCTTGTGACGATCCCTTCCTTCTGGACCACCTCCAACAGCACGAGATCCCCTGAGCGCGGTTCGAAGAAGTAATCCGCCAGGTAGGAATTGCTCTGCTTCGTTCTGCCGCGCTCTTCCAGAGAAGAGCCGTTCCAGGCTAAGGAAACGATCGAGTGCTTGGATAACGAGCGGACATTGCCGATGACGAAGCTGCCGGAGTTCTGGGGAACCACGATCTCACCGTTCTTGGTCACCGTGATGCGCTGGTCGATGAACTGCATCAGGGGCGCCCCCATTTCTCTCTCGTTGTATTTGTCGTGGCGCGGGAAAAAGGTCTCGCTTCCGCCGAACGTTTCGGAACTTCTCCAGAGCTCTTCCCCGGCAGCCGAGTACACGATCAGGAAGCCCCCTTCATTGAGTACCACGAAGAAGCTTGCCCCGGCTGGATCCCGCATCATGTTGAAGCTGAAGAGGTTGGCGCTGCGTGGCAGCACGATCGGTTTTTTTAGTTCGATCCCGGCAGCCGCCTCGGCGACCTCGTAGACCGGGCCGTAGAAGTCGTCATGCCCGAGCTGCTGGGCGCAGATCCTGGGCTCGCCGCCGTAGAGTGCTAAGGAACGGAAAAGGTAGGGGAGATCTCTGGCAATTATCTTCAGCTCCCCTTTCTGGTACGAGTAAATCCGGGAGGAGGGGGTGTCGTCCTTCATGATGGTCAGGTAGGCCCTGAGGTTGCCGTCTTTGTCGGGTCCTGTGGAGTCCAGGGCGAGCACCTTTTCCCCCGCCGCGGTCGTGGCCTCAGCGAGCAGCGACAGTTCCGAGTCCTGCCGGTAGAGGCGCAGGGAATGTTCGCCGGCGACGAAAAACTCCCTCCCGTCAGCGAGCTTCCTGCCGGGGGCGATCGACTTGAACTCGCCGGGAATGCGCTGGCTCAGCCAGACCTGGTTTCCTTGCGGGGCCGCCTGCTCTCCTGCAGCCGGCTGCTTGGCGGGGAGGGACGCCTCATGGGGTGCCGGAAACATCTTGACCGTCTCGGCTCTCAGTTTCCCCGAGACCCTGCCCAGGGCGGGGAGCAGCGCATCCTCTCCCTCGCCCTGGTCGAAGGCTGTTGCCAGTACCCTGCCTGCGGGGAGTTTGGCCGTGGCGTCGAGGCTGAAGGTCTTCCCCAGTTGCGTGTAGCTTCCGGTGAAGATGACCTCGGCCTCGGCGGCGGAGCCGACTACGACGATCCCTTCTCCGGCGATGCGCGAGGTGAAGAGCGTCTGGAGGGTGGATTTGAGATTCCCGGGTTCGGGTGCCGTGACGCCGAATTCGGCTACGTAGGCCCGGATCTGTGCGGCGAATGCGGTCAGGGGGGAGCACAATGCGCCTGCGCACAGCAGTACGGCAACCAGCGGGTATCTCAAGGGGAGCTCCGTTATTTATTATGGAATTTGACCGCAGGATTATCGCAGAGCGGGCCGCTTTAGTCAAAGGGTTTGTCGAAGGAATTTGGTGCGCTCGGAACTGGAGAATTCCGCGGGCGAGCCCTGTCTGGAAGCCTTGGTGATACTCCCTGGCCACGAGAAAAAGGCGACCGGCCGGGTCGCCTTTTCCCTTTTTCAAGAGCCATGCATGGTTGTTAGTGGCCGGGTTTCTCCATTGACTTCAGCAGGTCCTGGGTCTCAGCGAGTTTGTCCTGCAGTTTTTTGAGCTCATCTGGAGTGTACACCCTCTGACCTTTTTTAACTTCTTTTTGCAGCCTGTGTATCCGTCTGTAGATGTCGTCAACCTGATCTACGCAGTTTTTTGAAGCGAGCAGGCATTCATCCTTCTGACCCTGGGCCATTTGGGCGAAACTCGGCAACGAGGCAAACATAAGGATACTGGCAGTCAGCAGAAATACCATTTTTCTCATTACGCTCTCCTTTTCCGGTGGGATGTCCCTTCACCTAGAAATATATACACTGCGTCTTCCCTGTCAACTCTCAAAAGTTGAAATTCACCGGTGCATTTCCTCGGCCCCGAAGCACACTGGAAACAAGTGGGTGATTTATCGGCGCACTCTATTTGTTTGAGCCATGGCCGACACCTTCTTGTTGAGGATGGGGGTTCTCAAAACGAAAAAAAGGGCCCCGAGGGGGCCCTTTTCTCCAAAACGGTGCGGCAGTTGTTGACCTTAGAAGAAGTAGTAGGCGCAGAGACGCACGGTGTTGTCGTCGCCTGTTCTCTCCACCTGGTTATTTGCGCCGTTTGCGTTACCGTACCCGGTCTTCATGTTCTGATACTCGGCAGCAACGCGGACCGCTGCATTCAGGTCAAAGCTTGCGTTGGCGAAGATTTGCTGGGTGTATCTCTGGTAGTTGGCAGTATTCGCGAACTCGTTCTTGTCAAACGCGTAGCGGGCGCCCCAGCCGGCGGAGAGGCCGAGACTCTGGGTCGGGTAGAAAATGACCTGCGCGGTAGCGGCCCAGTTCTTCGCCGGCTTGAATGCGTCAATTGTTTCGGCCGTGGCACCGACGGGGGCGATAACGGTGGCAGAGGTGGCGGCGTTGTAGTTCATGTTTGCCGCCATGTAGGTCTGACCCTCGAGCGACATGGTCATGGTGCGGTCCATGCCGTTGCTGGACTTCAGGACGGGGACGAAGGCATAGGCGCCGTAACCCCAGCTGTCGATGTTCTGGTTGTTGGAAATTACCCTGTCCTTGGAGTACTGGCCAAAGAGAGTGAAAGTCAGGGGGTTCATGGACATCCCGAAGTAGCCGGGGGCATACCCGAGATGTTTGCTCACGTAGGAGAGCTGTGCGTCGTAGTTCAGGTTGGAGGTGTACAACGCCGGCGCGGCCGTCGTCTGGTCGGTGCTTCCCGCCGGGCTGTTGTTCCCGACCTGCGCGGGGTCCTGGACGGCAAGTACGAATTTGACCTGGTCGTCCTTGGTGATGTTCAGTTTTTCGGTCAGCCTTACCTGCGGTATGCGCGGGCTGTTCGGTGCGCCGTAGGGAGCGCCGCTGCGGAAATCCTGGGTGTTGGCGAGCATCGGGGCGAACATATCGTAGGCCTGCCCGAAGAGTACCTGGGTGTTGGCCCAGTCCATGGTGCCGTAGGCCAGGCGCAGACGCATCTGCGGGCTCTCGGTTGCTGCCGAGTTGTCGCCGTAAAAGTCGGTCTCGATGAGGGAGCCGGTCTTGGCGCCGAGCAGGGTCGGTCCGTCAACCTTGAACCAGAGACGCGACTGCCTCAGGGAGAGGATCGACTGATACTGGTTGGCCGCAGCCGAGGAGGCAGTCAGCGCCTTGGAGGGCATTGCGCCGGAGCTCGGGGAGATCACGCCGCTGGAGCCGAGGTTCTCGGAGTTGTAGGCATAGTCGAGTTTGACGTAGCCGCCGATTGACATCTTGAACTTGCTCTGAACCGGGCTGGACATCTTACCGTAGATCCCGGGGGCCACCTCGCAGGACGGCTGGTAGTCACAGTTGAACTGAGCCTGGGGTACTTCTTCCGCAAATACAGGAGCAGCCATTAGCAGTGCCGCACCGATCAAACCTAACGATTTTTTCATTCTTAGACCTCCCTCGTAGAAATACGTACATTGAAATTACGGTACTCTCTCATGCTGGTGGACCAGGGTCACCAGTTTGGACTGTCGATCTTCACCTCCTTTCATGGATTAGGTTCATGAGGGACTATACCCCCTGTTACTTATCTGTCAACCGCGCGCTCATTTATTCCAGCGCAACGAGATCATCCGTCTGGATCCCTTTACCTTCCTTGACCACCCCGTAGGCGCCGTTGGTCCCGACCAAGCCGGTGATTTCCAGGGTGCCGTTGCGGTCGCCCAGCGCGTAACCAAGCCCCGGAACAACCTTGCCCGGACGGTGCAGCCTTAGCTGCTGTCCGATCACGACCCCAGCCTCGCTTCCAGCATTGACGTAAATGCGGTCGCCATCGATGGCTACGACTTTGGCGTACCAGGGAAGCAGATCGACGGCGCTCTTGGTCTTTCCGGCGAGCTCGGTCAGGGCTTTTCCGAGGGATGCCTCACGCCCGGCAGCGTCGCCGGGGGAAAAGAAAGGGATGGCCGCCGAGACGCTGCTCAGCAACTCCCCCGACATGCCGTCGTAGATCTCCCCGAGCACGCTTTTGCCGGGAGCGACCTGGTCAGGCGCGGAGACTAAAACCGCCACCGTGGTGCCAAACTTCTGCTGCAGATAGGTGACGGCTCCTCTGCGCCCTGCCGGGGTGGCAAGGTCGGCATCTTTGGCAACAGGGGCCGAAAGGGAGGCCGGCAGCACGCCCAGTCGCTGCACGACATCGCGCACCTCTCCTATACTCGGCTCGCCGAGGTGGCGGCACGGCGCGCCGGCCTGGTGGCCCAGCAGGAGATCGACGACGCGAAGAGCAAATCGCTGTCGACCGAGGCCCAGGTGGACGCGGCGCGCTCGGGACTCGAGGCTGCCAACCAGCAGATCGACGTGAGCCGGGGCGCCCTGGAAAGGGTGAAGACCATGCTCGACTACGCGCGGGTGACCGCCCCCTTCTCCGGCGTCGTGACCAAGCGTTTTGCCGACGTGGGCTCGATGATCCAGGCGGGGACCGCATCCCAGACCCAGGCCATGCCGCTGGTGCGGCTCGCCGACAACAGCGTCTTGCGGCTCATCCTCCCGGTGCCCGAGTCGGCTGTCCCGACCATCCATATCGGACAGCGCGTCGAGGTGCGCATCTCCTCGCTCAAGCGCTCGGTTTCCGGCTCCGTGACCCGCTTCGCCAACTCGGTTGCGGTCGGCACCCGCACCATGGACACCGAGGTGGACGTGCAGAATCCCGACCTGAGCATCATACCGGGGATGTTCGCGGAGGTCCGCCTGGTGCTCGACCAGCACAAGGGAGCCTTGGCCGTGCCGATCGCCTCGGTTGACCAGGGGGGCACCGAAGCCGCCTCCGGCCAGCCGAAGGCAGCCGGTACCCAGCCGGCACACGCCGGACGCGTGCTGGTCGTGACGCCGGGAAACCTCATCGAGATCCGGCAGGTTACCCTCGGGCTGGAAACCGCCAACGAGGCGGAAGTCCTGACCGGCCTTAAGGAGGGGGATCTTGTCGTGGTCGGCGGCCGTGCCGGCCTGCAGGCAGGGCAGAAGGTTCAGCCCAAGGTGACTACCGTGGGCGGAGCGCCGTCGCAGGACGGCCATTAAGAGGAGTAAACTGTGTCTCGCTTTGCGATTAGAAATCCGTATTTCATCATCGTGGTCAGCCTGTTCGTCCTCGTGCTCGGGGTGAACAGCCTGAACCGCATGCCAGTGGACATGTTTCCCACCATTAACATTCCGGTCGTCGTGGTCGCCACCTTCTATTCGGGGATGCCGCCCGAGCAGATCGAAACCGACATCACCAGCCGCTTCGAGCGCTTCTTCACGCTGGGAAGCGGCATCGAGCACATCGAGTCGCGCTCCCTGCCCGGGGTTAGCGTCATCAAGGTATACTTCCAGCCTGGGACCAACGCGGACTCCGCCGTAACGAGCATCTCCAACCTGGCCATGGCGCAGCTAAGACGCCTGCCGCCGGGGACCCTGCCGCCGGTGGTGCTCAAGTTCGACGCCTCGAGCCTGCCGGTCTGCCTGGTGACCCTCAAGGGGGAGGGGCTCGACGAGACCAAGCTGCGCGACCTGGCACAGTTTCAGGTCAGAAACCAGATCGCCGGGGTCCCCGGCGCCAGCGTGCCCCAGCCCTTCGGCGGCCGTTACCGCCAGATCATGGTGTACGCCGATCCGCACAAGCTGGAGGCCCACCAGTTGAGTGCCATGGACGTGGTGCGCTCCATCAACGCGGCGAACCTGATCCTCCCCTCAGGGGACGTCCAGATCGGCCCGCTCGACTACAACATCTACACCAACAGCCAGCTGGACACCCTGGAGGAGATCAACGAGCTCCCGATCAAGATGGTCGGCCAGGCCCCGGTGCGCGTCTCCGACATCGGTGTCGCCAAGGACGCCCAGCAGATCCAGACCAACATCGTCCGAGTCGACGGGCAGCGCTCGGTCTACCTGCCGGTCTTGAAGCAGGGGGGGGACACCAACACCATCGCCGTGGTGAACGGCATCAAGGAAGGGGTCAAGCACCTGGTCGACATACCGAAGGAGCTGATCAGCCGCGTGGTGTTCGACCAGTCGGTCTTCGTGAAGACCGCGATCGATACCCTCTTGCACGAAGGGGCCATAGGGCTCTTCCTCACCTCCCTGATGATCCTCATCTTCCTGGGGAGCATGCGCGCCACCCTCGCGGTATTCTTCTCCATTCCGCTCTCCGCGCTGGCGACCTTCATAGCACTCTCCATGGGAGGGGGCTCCATCAACTCCATGGTGCTGGGGGGGCTTGCGCTCGCCTTTTCAAGGCTCATCGACAACTCCGTCGTCGTCCTGGAGAATATCTACCGGCACCTGGAACTGGGTGAGGCTCCCGAGGTCGCCGCCGAGAAGGGGGGGCGCGAGGTGGCGCTCCCGGTGCTCGCTGCGACGCTCACCACCGTGGTGGTGTTCTTTCCGGTCACCTTTCTCTACGGCGTGAGCAAGTTCCTCTTTTCCGCGCTCGCCCTGGCGGTGGCGCTCTCCCTCTTCGCCTCGTACATCGTCGCCATGACCGTGGTGCCGCTCTTCTGCGCCCGCTTCATCAAGGCGCCCGCGCACCACGGCACCCCCTCCTCGGAAGAGGAGGTCACGGTCGACCACCCCAAGGGGCGCTTCACCTGGGGCGAGCGCTTCAACGTCTGGTTCAACAACCGCTTCGAGGGTTTCCTCAAGTACTACGACCGGCTGGTCGCCGCGGTACTGCGAAGGCCCGTGGCAACCCTGGCCGGGTTCGCCGTCTTCTTTGCGCTGAGCCTCGCGCTCTTCCCGCTGATCGGTGTCTCCTTTTTCCCCAGGACCGACGCCGGGCAGTTCGTCATCAACCTAAAGGCCCCCACCGGTACGCGCCTCTCCATCACCGAGCAGGAGGTCGCCAAGGTGGAGGATATAGTGCGGCACGAGGTCTCAGCCGAAGACCTCGGCATGGTGGTCTCCAATATCGGCTCGGTCCCGGACTTTTCCGCGATCTACACGCCGAACTCCGCCATGCACACCGCCTTCGTGCAGGTGAGCTTGAAGGAGGACCACAAGGTCGGCAGCTACGAATACATGGCCCGCATGAAAAAGCGGATCGCCGCCGAACTCCCCGAGCTGACCACCTATTTCCAGTCCGGCGGCCTGGTCGACGCCGTGCTGAACATGGGGATGCCTGCCCCCATCGACGTGCAGGTGTCGGGGTCGAACCTGCAGGCGGCCTACAACACCGCGCAGAAGCTCTCGGCGCAGATCCGGACCATCGGCGGGGTGGCTGACGTCTACACCCCCCAGGACCTCGACTATCCTGCCCTCAAGATGGACATCGACCGGACCCGCGCCAGCCAGCTCGGCCTCACCCAGCAGGAGGTGGTCGGCAACGTGATCACCGCGCTCACCTCCAACGGCATGATAGCGCCGAGCTTCTGGATCGATCCCAAGACCGGCAACGACTACATGCTGACCGTGCAGTACCCGGAGAACGAGATAAAATCGATATCCGACCTCTCGGCGATCCCGCTTAAGGCCGCCAAGAGCTCCGAGCCGACGCGGCTGGACATGATCAGCACCCTGCGCCGCATGGACTCCCCCACCGAGGTCGACCACTACCAACTGCGCCGCACCATCGACGTCTACGTGAGCCCCAGGGTATAGCGGCTCTGGGCCAGTTCCTGCGCGATTTGAGACTGCTGGAGCAGCTGCTCGCTCAGGGCCACCCGGTCGCAGGCGGATTTTTCGTCGAGGCAGGCCACGCGGGCATCGCGTGCAATCTGTAGCTGCGTGTCGTTCAGGTTCTGGGTTGCCGCCTGTGCCCGCAGGTTCGCCTCGGCCTCGCGGGCCGTGAAGAGCCCGCCGTTGAAGATCGGGATGTTCAGGTTGATACCGATGGCGGCGTAATGGTCCTTGATTTGGCTCCGCTGCGCCTCAGGGGTAAGGCCGACCGCTGCCATGACGCTGATATTCGGGTAGTGGAGCGCATGCTCCGCACGGGTGAACTCTTCGGCGGCGCTTTGCTCCAGCTGCAGCCCCTTGAGCTCGGGGCGCT
>Ga0364919_10185_pt2 | contig 17351 bp, 20 predicted proteins | sample SorcelJu500001C7_2_FD_206953 | JGI IMG/M metagenome (GOLD analysis project Ga0364919, IMG submission 206953) | Enriched cells from Trout Bog Lake Hypolimnion, Wisconsin, USA - BchlTB.June20.5000.01.C7 | ecosystem: Environmental > Aquatic > Freshwater > Lake > Hypolimnion/Profundal zone | place... | reverse complement strand
GCGTCGTCCTTGAACTCCTGTATGATCAGTTCCGCGTCTTCAGTTTCGTATAACTTTTTCGCCTTGCCTTCGTAGATCTGTTTCAGCTTTTCCATTAAATCCCGACCCTCCTGAATATTCTATCCACGTTTTTAATATACTGCCTTATATCGAACATCTCCTCTATAGCTTTTGTGCCGAGTAGATTGCGGACCGCGTCATCTGCGAGGATCGCGTCCTTAAAATCCATCTCGTCTTTCTTCGCCGTGAACGCGAGCCTCTGCATCGTATCATATGCCTCGTTACGGGTCTGGCCCTTATCTATCAGCGCCAGGAGTATCTTGCCTGAGAATACAACGCCTTTTGATTTTTCAAGATTTTCCAGCATCCTGTCGGCGTTGACCACAAGCTTTGCCACTATATCGGAAAATTTATTCAGCATATAATCCAAAAGTATAGTCGAATCCGGCAATATGACCCTCTCGACCGATGAGTGAGATATGTCGCGCTCATGCCACAATACCATATTGTCCATCGACGCATGCGCGTTGGCCCTCAATATCCTTGCAAGGCCCGCCAACCTCTCGCATAGTATCGGGTTCCTCTTATGCGGCATCGCGCTCGAGCCTTTCTGCGTCGGGGAGAAGTATTCCTCGACCTCGCCTATCTCGGTATGCTGCAAGTTCCTGAACTCTGTTGCAAATTTTTCAAGAGATGTCCCGGTGATAGCGATGGCTGTTAAAAATTCGGCGTGATGATCGCGCTGCACTATCTGGGTAGATATGTGAGCTGGCTTTATTCCTAATTTTTTGCAGACATAATCTTCGACAAAAGGATCTATGTTGGCATAAGTGCCTACAGCACCTGAGATCTTGCCTACGCTTACCGCCTGGCGCGCTCTTTTAAGTCTCTCTAAGTTCCTATTCATCTCATCAAAGTACAGCGCCAGCTTTAATCCGAAAGTCATCGGCTCGGCGTGCACGGAATGGGTCCTGCCCATCATAAGCGTGCGTCTATTCCTGCGAGCTTTTGACTTTAACACCCTGAGAAGTTTTTTTACATCGTCTATCAGTATGTCGCAGGCTTCCTGCATCTGGACGGCTAAAGCGGTATCGAGGACATCACTTGAGGTCAGGCCCTTGTGGATATATTTCGCGTCATCCCCGACGTACTCGGATACATTCTTGATGAACGCGATGACGTCATGGTTCGTTTCGGTCTCTATCTCTTTTATTCTTTCTACATCAAAACGGGCTCTCTTCTGTATCTGGAATAGCGCTGACTTGGGGATCTTACCGAGTTTCGCGAGGGCCTCGCAGGCGTACAGCTCGACATCGAGCATCTTACGGAAACGGTTCTCCTCGCTCCAAACGTTGGACATCCTTGGGAGTGTATATCTGGTAATCATAAGCTAAAATATTTTATATTATATAGAGTGAGCTGTCAAATGTTATTGTCCTGCTAAAGATCAGGCTTTTGTGGTATCGTGCGGGCGCGATATCTTTAGATACTCCGATGCTCTTGTTTCGCGGGAGGATATGATGGGACGTCCTTTCATGTACAATGTGGGGCCTAAGAACCATGCTTTCTCAAGTATTTGGAAAACTTCTTCTTTCGGCATATTCATATAGTCGATCTTTATATAATGTTTTAATAACAGGTCAGCATAAAGGACCGCAAATTTTTCATAAACCGACCTCTTAGATATAACGTCTTCGAATTTATACCGCCTAAGGTGAGGATAACGCAGCTGCACATCTTTAATAGCTACGGGCGTAAGAGCCAGTGGGCCGTAAGCAACACCGCCGGGATGTTTAAGGCCCAGAGGGATATCCTTACCCGAGGCTTCAAGATAATTGATGCCTTTTCTTAAATAACGCCACATGTCTGTCTGCATGTACAGTTTGGCGTTGTGCTCGTTTATATCCCTGATAGCCATTATTCCGGGCGGAGGCGTCAATTTAAGCGGAGAAGTTACACTTTCAGTACCTGCAGAGGATATGGTGAGGCTAGCTGCGCAGAATAGCGCCATTGCATCTTTGTAAAGAGTTATGACAATATTATTGCTAACCATCGGTCAAGCTCCTTTCTCTTAAGAGCTTGCCGAGGGGCGAATAAAAAAGACCCAAGGCAAATTACCGGGTCTTTATTACTTACCCCTTTGGCAACGCAGCCTCCCGTCAGCTTCAACACTTCAAGCCGGCGACGGGACTGTCGCTTTGCGCCCTCACGTTACCGTGAGTTTGCCTTTTTCAACTGGAACTCCAAATTGTCAATACAAGTATACCACATCTTTTAACCTTTGGCCACTTACGCACCTCGGAGGTGCGCGCGGTCAATGAGGTTAATCGGTGGTATTTTCAGCTACGAACTTCTCGATCTCTTTTATATTTTCCAGGATCAGTCTCGCTTTTGAGATCCCGAAAGAGAACGGGAATTTGTCTTCTTCGCTGCGCCTTAAAACTAGAATAGGCTTGCCGTTATATTCACTTCTTTCAACCATTTTTGCCACCCCTCTCTTATTTAACGTCTATCTTTACGGATTCTTCCTTCGGGCTCTTTGCCTTTTTAGGAATAGTTATTTCCAGAACTCCGTCTTTATATGAAGCATTTATCCCTACCGGCGTTACTTCACAGGGCAACTCTACAACTTTTGAAAAATTTCCGTAGAACCTTTCCTGCCTCACTACGCCGGGCGATTTTTCACTCTTGGTAATGCTGCGCGTGCCGGATATTTTCAGGAATCTATCATTATCAAGTGTCACGTCTATCTTATCCTTATCCATGCCGGGCAGGTCCGCCTTTACTATGACGGTCTTTTCTGTCTGCAATACATCGACATAAATATCGCCCCCGAAAGTGCCGGCCATGGGCTCGCCTGCAACAGGCATATTCGAAGTGAAATCTCTGACCAGAAGGTCCATCTCGCGCTTTACCTGTCCGAGCTTCTTACGAAGTATCGTCATGTCGCGAGTAACATTGTCGTCCGTCGTGTCAGCATACGCGAAAGAGGACAATAGTATCATTGACAATAATATTACAGCTTTCTTCATCATAGTCGAAATATGTTACACCAAAAAAAAGGCATTGTCAAAATAATTATAGGATGAGCAAAATTTCTCCTCATAGGTGAGCGGCAGGACTTCGGGGGTTGCTTCCGCTTGTCGTAATTTTGTATTAGGCATACAAAATTACTGTGAAAAATTTTGATGGCCGGATAACCTGGCAACCAGTATACAATGGCACAGTTTATCCGTCCTATCTAAATCGCCATAAGGAATCAAAATTTTTAACAGTCGCTCCAGCAACGGCACCGAAGTTCTGCCTGCAACATAAGTGGAGAGAAATTTTCCTGGGTGGGTGGAACAGACGGGCCTTGCGCCGGTTACGCCTGAAGCGGCGTTGAAAAATTATGACTCCTTATGGCGATATACTAAAAAATTTAAATTCCTGAAAGAAGTTAAAATTTTGTCATAATTTTTCCGAGCAAATTTATATGCCCAATATAAATTTGCGTCCGCTGACGGCGTGCCGGCGCAAGGCCCGCAGGCAATGCACTGTTGACATGTAACTTATCTCAATGTAGAATGTACAATAAAATTTGGAGGTAAATAAATGTTGGAGTTCAAGAATAAAGTTCTGATCATCGGATATGGATCCGTTTCGAAATGCACTCTTCCGATACTTTTGAAGCATATTAAGATACCGCTTAAGAATATTACGATAGTAGACTTCGCCGATAAGCGCAAAGAGCTGCAGCCGTGGATAAAAAAAGGCGTAAAATATTATCAGGAAAAGATCACGCCCATAAATATAGCGCAAGTGCTCTCTAAATATGTGTCTGCCGGCGGGCTGTTGATAGACCTGGCTTGGAATATCAGCTGCAACGACATACTCACGTGGTGCCATGATAATAGAGTGCTTTATGTCAATACATCCATAGAGGAATGGGACCCGTACGCAGGTATTCACAATAAGAGCCCATTCAAAAAATCTCTCTACTACAGGCACATGATCCTGCGCGACATGCTGTCAAAATGGCACAACGAATCCACGACAGCCGTGGTCGACCACGGAGCTAACCCCGGCCTTATCTCGCATTTCACAAAAAAAGGCATCGTCGATATCGCAGAAAAATCTATTCATGATAAGACGACGCCGAAAAAAGAAGCTGCAAAACTCGAGAAGCTTCTGCACGAAAGAAAATACGCGAATCTCGCGATGGAGCTCGGTATAAAAGTCATACACTGCAGCGAGCGCGATACGCAGATAACGAACAGGCCCAAGGAAGTCGATGAATTCGTCGGCACATGGAGCATCGAGGGCTTAAGAGAAGAAGGCATCTCCCCAGCGGAGATGGGATGGGGCACTCATGAAAAATCATTGCCCTCTCTCGCTAATGTACCCGCATACGGCCCGAAGAATCAGATATTTTTGTCACAGATGGGCATGAACACATGGGTCAGATCATGGGTGCCGCACATGGAAATAATCGGCATGGTCATACGCCACGGCGAAGCGTTCACAATATCCGACAGACTTACAGTATGGAAGAACGGCAAGGCTGTCTACAGGCCGACGGTCCATTACGCTTATATGCCGTGCCACGAAACTCTTTCGAGCCTGCAGGAACTGCGCGGGAGGAATTACGAGCTGCAGCCTAAATTAAGGATAATGGATGATGAGATAACGGGTGGCGATGATATATTGGGCGCGTTATTGATGGGCCATAAATATAATTCCTGGTGGACAGGCAGCATCCTCTCTATAGAGGAATCGAGAAGACTTGTTCCCCACCAGAACGCGACGACGATGCAGGTAGCGATAGGCGTCGTGGCCGCTGTGATGTGGATGATCGAAAATCCGCACAAGGGAGTCTGCGTGCCCGACGATCTTCCGTATGACCACGTGCTTAATATAGCCAAACCATATCTGGGGAAACTGGCGTCGGAAGCGTCCGACTGGACGCCGCTGAAAAATTACCGTGTATTCTTCAAAGAAAATCCTCACGCGTATCTTGACAAAAAGAATATATGGTGCTTTAATAACTTCCTCTTCAAAGATTAGATAAGGATAGTTGTGAATAAAATTCTAAAAATAGCAAAAGACCACGGCACACCTGTATTGATAGTAGACCACAAAAAGATACGGCAGAACTACAAAGAATTCACCGAAGCCCTCCCGCGCGTACAGGCATATTACGCGGTCAAGGCAAATTCAAACCCCGAGATAGTCAAAATGCTTTATAAGATGGGCGCCAGCTTTGACGTTGCGAGCTTCCCGGAATTCATGATCGCATACGAAAATATAAAGAATATGCCGCACAAAAAGCGGCAGGACTGGATCTGGGATAAAATAATCTACGCCAATACTATAAAACAGGAAGAGACTCTTCACAAGCTGGACCAATTCAAGCCTCTTGTAACATTCGATAATATCGATGAGCTACGCAAGATAAAGGTGCACTGCCCGCACGCCGGACTCGTACTGAGGATACGCGTGCCCAATACCGGATCGATGGTCGAGCTGTCGTCAAAATTCGGCGCGCACCCGGGCGAAGCGGTCGACTTGATATTGGAAGCGTTCAAGATAGGGCTTGTCGTGGAAGGGATAAGTTTCCATGTGGGCAGTCAGTGCAATAATTTTGAAAATTATATCCAGGCGCTGCAGCTTTCGTCCTCAATATTGAAAGAGGCCGAGTCACGCGGGCATAAAATAAATATATTAGATATCGGCGGCGGCTTCCCGGTCAAATATAACAGCAAAGCCAAATCTTTCAAGGCGCTGGCTAAAAAACTTAATTCTGAAATTAACAGACTATTCCCGAAGACTATGGAGATCCTTGCAGAACCGGGCCGCTTCATGGTCGCCAATGCCGCTACGCTTGTAACGAAGGTTATAGGAAAGTCTGTGCGCGACCAGAAGACCTGCTACTACCTGGATGACGGCGTGTACCACACATTTTCAGGAATAGTCTTCGACCATTGCACATATCCGCTGAAAGCTTTCAAAAAAGGAGAGCTTAAAGTCTGCGCCGCATTCGGCCCGACTTGTGATGCTTTCGACACCATTTCAGTGGCCGAGAATCTTCCGGAGCTTCAGATAGGCGATTACGTATACGCCGAAAATATCGGAGCTTACTCGATCGCTTCAAGCACATACTTCAACGGTTTTCCTCCGGCTAAAGTCGTTCATATCAATAAATAGACCTAAAAAATCAGACTTTTCATACTTTAACTTAATTAAGCTAAAAAAATAGGGCGCTTTTAATTAGCGCCCTGAAATTATTTACATTCTCTATTACGTTTCTACTTAGTATCCTTTGCGTCAGATACGCTGACCGTCTTCACATCAAACACGGTCCCACAGAACGTGCACCAATGGCATGAGCAATCTACTTCGTCGAGCTTTTTACCGCAATTATTACATTCCATATGTCCATCCTCCTAGTCCGGCACGCGCAGTTATAGCGCGAATCAGGCGGATTTTTGCTCTACCTATTTTTAAACTTTTTTACTAAGGGTGCAAATAAAATCCACCCACCAAGATCGCTGTATTTACCCTACTTGGCAGATGGCCAATCCTGTATAAACTAAGTATACCATACTTTAACAATAAAACAAGGGCAAGAGCCAAAATAACCAACTCTAGAATAATGACTATTGCTATTAACAAGCCAATGAAATACCTTTACGAAAGGATAAGATTGTTAAGGGAAGGGAAATAATTTCCCTTCCCTTAACTTTAGGTAATTTCAGCTTATCTCCGACGGTACCTTTAAGGAAGGGGGATACAGTGAGCGAGGAGCTTTTGACTGCACGTAGCGACGAGCGAACGTCATAAGGGGGAAACTACGTTTCCCCCTTTGAAATAAAAAAACCCACGTCTATAACACGTGGGAGTTTTTTTATTGGTAGCGGGGGTCCGATTCGAACGGACGACCTTCGGGTTATGAGCCCGACGAGCTACCAGGCTGCTCCACCCCGCAATGTGGGTACCATTATAACAGAAAAATACGGATTTGCAACTACTTTTTAGGCGAGTTATCTTTAAGGATTATTTCGCCTTTTTTGGCGAGACCCATCTTCTCGCGGGCTTTGCGCTCGACATATGTTATGTCGGTCTGCAGCCTTATCTTTTCAGCTTCAAGCTTCTTATTCTCTTCAGCCAGCGCCTTTAACTGGCTGTCGAGATTTCTGTTCTTCCAGCTCATCGCCTGATACCTTACAAAAGGCGGCAGGAACAAAGCCAGCAGAATAACTGTAAAAAGAATTCTTTTCCTTAAATTTTTCTTTTCCACACCGCTTTTCCGTATACGGCATTCTTGCCGAGCTGTTCTTCTATGCGTAATAGCTCATTATATTTGCATATCCTGTCTGTGCGGCATACAGAGCCGGTCTTTATCTGGCCCGTATTCATCGCTACAACAAGATGCGCTATAGTCGTATCTTCTGTTTCGCCGGACCTGTGCGACACGACCGCCGTATATCCGTGCTTTTTGGCAAGATCTATCGAATCGAGCGTCTCGGTCAGCGTCCCTATCTGATTTACCTTTATAAGAATGGAATTCGCGACCTTCTTCTCAATGCCCATTCTTAATCGCTTTACATTAGTCACAAAAAGATCGTCACCGACCAGCTGTGTCGATTTTCCGAGCTTTGCGGTAAGCTTCTCCCATCCAGACCAATCATCTTCGGCCAGACCGTCCTCGATGGAAACTATCGGATACTTCGATACCCATCTCGAATAGAACTCTATCATATCGTCGCTGGAATTATCGACCTTCGGCTCGGCTTCAAGTATATATTTTCCTTTTTCATAGAATGAGCTGGATGCCGGGTCGAGCGCTATGGAAATATCTTTGCCGGCCTTGTATCCGGCCTTATCTATAGCGGCCAGTATAACTTCGACAGCTTCCTCGTTCGACTTTAAGTCAGGAGCAAAGCCGCCTTCATCTCCGACCGCTGTCGACAATTTTTTATCGTGCAGTATTTTTTTCAGGCTGTGAAAAGTCTCCGCGCCCCAGCGCAACGCTTCGCTGAAGGAATTCGCGCCTATCGGCATGACCATGAATTCCTGCAAGTCTACATTGTTGTCGGCATGAGCGCCGCCATTTAAGATATTCATCATAGGTATAGGCAGCACATTCGCTTTATCTCCGCCTATATACCTGTATAAAGGCATACCCTTTGAAACGGCTGCTGCTTTTGCCACAGCCAAAGATACGCCGAGTATCGCGTTGGCGCCCAGGCGTCCCTTATTAGGGGTGCCGTCGAGATCTATCAGTAGCTGGTCTATCTCGCCCTGTTTCAGCGCGTCCTGACCCTTTACCGCTTTTTTTATTTCGCCGTTAACATTCGATACGGCCTTCAACACACCCTTGCCGCCGTATTTAGTCTTATCGCCGTCCCTTAATTCAACGGCTTCATGCTCACCCGTAGAGGCCCCGCTCGGAACAGCAGCGCGACCGAAAGAACCGTCCTCCAAAATAACATCGACTTCGACCGTAGGATTCCCGCGTGAATCAAGTATCTGCCTTGCATTTACGTCTTTAATTGCTGTTTTCATTTTATTACTACTCGTCTCCCTTCTATCTTTAACCTTCCTTCAGCAAACAATCTTACCGCTTCCGGATAAATTTTGTGTTCTTCCCTATGAACACGTTCCAATAAGGTCTCTTCCGTGTCACCCTCTTTTATCTCTACGCACTTCTGTAATATTATCGGGCCATTGTCGAGATGTTCGTCGACAAAATGGACCGTCGCGCCCGTGACCTTAGCGCCATAATCTATAGCGTCCTTGATCCCGTGCGTGCCTTTGAACGCCGGCAACAGCGCCGGATGTATATTTATTATCTTATTCCTGTATTCCTTTATGAAGTACGGGCTCAATAATCTCATGAAACCGGCCAGCACGACCAAACCCACATCTTTTTTCTTTAAATTCTTTACGACTTCCTTATCAAAATCTTCGCGTGTCTTATAATCTTTGGGATTAAGAATTATAGTTTCGATGCCGGCTTTATTCGCTCTCTCGAGAGCGAACGCGTCACGCTTGTCACTTAAGACAAATGATATCTTCGCGGGGATATAACCGCTTTTGGTATTATCGATTATAGCCTGGAGGTTGGTGCCGCTGCCTGAACAAAGGACTGCGATATTCATCTTATTTTCTTTAGTTTACTCTTCGCTTGCTATCTTCTCTATCTTGGCCTCTATCGTCTCTTTGGTATTTACACCTATAAGGCGGGAGTGCTCGATACCTTTCTTAAAGAATACTATCGTCGGAATATTAAATATGGATAATTCCGTTGCTAATGACGGGTCATCGTCTATATTAGCCTTCGCGACTTTGATCCTGTCGGAGTGTTCTTCAGCTATCTTCTCGACCGTCGGAGCGATCACCTTGCACGGCACACACCATGGCGCCCAAAAGTCCACAAGGACGACTTTCTCCGAGCCGAGCACTTCATTTGCAAAATTCTGACTGTTTATCTCTACCATAAGATACCTTTCTATTTACGCAGGTAATAATATACACCTAAAACTTCCGCGACTCAAGAAATAATTCATTGTTATGCATGAGCGCGTATGTTATTATTAAATCACTCGAGGACAAAATATATGCGAAACACAATTTTTTACGTTATCGGATTGGTGCTTGCGGTCTTCGCTGCCTCATTTCTCGGACTTTCCACAAAACAACTCATCACTGTAGGCGGATTTTCCGCGATATTTTTCGGCGCCATCTTCTTCTGGCATTACCGCCTTGCCTTCGCCCTCTTCGGCGTCGGTATATTGCTCACAACGGGCCTTTTGGATGTATCTCATGCCATAGAATTCGCTAATGTCGATATAATACTCTTCCTTGTCGGCATGATGATAATCGTCGGCTTTCTCGAAGAAAAACAATTTTTCGAACATCTCGTGAATAAACTCATATCACTTGTCGGGATGAACGGCCGTTGGCTGATAATACTGACGCTTCTGGCCTCAGCAGTAGCCGCGGCACTCGTCGATGAGGTCACATCTATCTTATTCATGATAACCGCTATGCTGAATATAACTTCAAGGTACAAAATACGCCCGGTACCTTTCATAATAATGGTCGTATTCGCCACAAACATAGGCTCAAGCGCGACAGTTATAGGTAACCCCGTCGGAGTTATAATAGCCCTGCGCTCCGGCCTCTCATTCATGGACTTCATAAGATGGGCGACGCCGATATCTTTGATCGTGCTTTTAGCGACGATAGCGTTATTCTTCATATATTATTCCAAACCTATAAAAGAGCTTCACGATGCCATGGCCGCGCACAAAAGGGAAAAGGCGATAAAAGAGGCCATCCCGGAAAAAACGGTGATGCCGAAAGATACGGCAATAGCCGGCATAGTATTCGCGTGCGTCATACTTTCACTTGTCCTTCACACACAGACAGAGCATCTATTCGGCCTGGCAAAAAACACGATGCTTCTCGGTACATCGATCATAGGCGCGGCTATAGTGCTGATAATAGACCGCAGGCAGGCGCGCGATATAGTGGAAAGAAAGGTCGACTGGTGGACGCTAACATTCTTCTTATTCCTCTTCGCGTCCGTCGGTACACTAACATACCAGGGCGTGACGGCTGTCATTGCCAAGAATATAATAAACGCCGCCGGAAAGAATATCCCGATACTTATGACGATATGCGTGTGGACGAGCGGCGCGCTGACTTCTGTAATGGATAATGTGCTGGCGATCGCCACATTCATACCGATAATAAAAGATATCGGCGCTATCGGAGTAAACATATTTCCGTTATGGTGGTCGATACTTTTCGGATCGACGCTACTGGGAAATCTTACGATAATAGGGAGCACCGCTAATATAGTCGCCGCAGGCCTTCTGGAACGCCGCAAGATGGGCGAGATATCATTTATAGAGTGGTTAAAGGTCGGCATCGCTATCGCGATACCGGGGCTTGCGCTTGCGCATCTTCTGTTATTTCTGCAGCTTGGGCTTATGACGAGATAAGACTAGGTAAGAAGTATCGTTACGTTATTCTTCATTATCTCCAGAATGCCGCCGCCTTTAGAATCGAATACTTTCTGTCCCGAAGGATCTTCTTTTAAAACTATTCTCCCCGGCGCAAGCGACGCTATAAGCGGCGCGTGATCGGCCAGGACACCCAGATATCCCAACTTAGACGGAGCCACCAAAGACGAGACTTTGCCTTCGTAAAGAGTCTTATCCTGCGTAGTTATATTGAGATTGAATGTCTTCATGCGGCTTTTAAATGTTTAGCCTTTTCGATCGCCTCTTCTATCGTGCCTACCATATAAAACGCCTGTTCCGGCGCGTCATCAAGCGTCCCGTCGATTATCATCTTAAAACCTTTTATAGTGTCTTCAAGTTTCACATACTTTCCTTTGATGCCTGTGAAAGCTTCGGCGACAAAGAAAGGCTGGGAGAAGAACTTCTGTATCTTCCTGGCGCGCGAAACTACCAGCTTGTCTTCTTCGGATAGTTCGTCTAATCCCAGTATCGAGATGATGTCGCGCAATTCTTTGTAGCGCTGCAGCGCCCTCTGCACACCGAGCGCCGTATTGTAATGCTCTTCGCCGACAATATTCGGGTCCATTATGCGCGACGCTGAATCGAGCGGATCGACTGCCGGATATATTCCGAGCTCCGCTATCTGCCTCGACAAGACCAGCCTTGCGTCAAGATGCGAGAATGTCGTCGCTACCGCCGGGTCCGTGAGGTCGTCCGCGGGCACGTATATAGCCTGCACGCTCGTTATCGAGCCGCGTTTTGTAGAAACGATCCTTTCCTGCAGCTGCGCCATCTCTGTCGCGAGGCTCGGCTGATATCCTACGGCCGACGGCATTCTGCCCAGCAATGTCGAAACTTCGGCGCCGGCCTGCACGAACCTGTAAATATTGTCGATAAATAAAAGAACGTCGAGGCCCTGCTCATCGCGGAAATATTCCGCCATCGTAAGAGCCGATAACGCGACGCGGAATCTCGCGCCCGGCGGCTCGCTCATCTCTCCGAATACAAGAGCCGTCTTATTTATTACGCCGGACTTATTCAATTCAAGCCAGAGCTCATTACCTTCTCTCGTTCTTTCACCGACACCGCCGAATACAGATACGCCGCCGTGTTCAGCGGCAATAGTTCTGATAAGCTCCATGACTATGACGGTCTTGCCTACGCCCGCACCGCCGAAAAGGCCTATCTTTCCACCCTTCGGATACGGTGCCATCAAGTCTATAACCTTTAAACCCGTCTCGAGCATCGACGACACCGGCACCTGCTCCTGGAATGACGGAGGCTGTCTGTGTATTGGGGAGCGCTTACTCTCGTCCTTTACCGGGCCCTTGCCGTCTATCGTCTCGCCCAGAAGATTGAACATCCTGCCCATCGTCTGGTCGCCTATCGGCACTGTTATCGGCGACGCCAGATCTCTGACCTTCATCCCGCGTGCCAATCCGTCCGTCGGACCCAATGCAATACAGCGCGCAGTGTAATTACCGGTAAGCTGTTCGACCTCGAGCGTCAGATCTATTTTACCTTCCGGGTCCTCAACCTTAACCGCGTCAAATATCTGCGGCGTCTGCCCTTCTGGGAAGACTATATCTACGACCGGGCCTATAACCTGTATTATCTGTCCATATATCATATATTTTATTCCTTTAGTGCTTGCGCTCCCGACGCGATCTCTATGACTTCCTTCGTGATCGACGCCTGCCGCGCTTTATTCCTTAAAAGTGTAAGAGTATCCATCAATTCGTTCGCGTTATCCGTCGCAGTCTTCATAGCGAACATCCTGGCCGCGTGCTCCGACGTGAGCGCCTCCAGCAGCATAAGACGGAATTTCTCCGACAAATATTTCGGTATAAGGTCGTCCGCGACGCCTTTTAAGTCCGGCTCGAGTATCAGAAAATCGCTCGTGCCCATACCGGGATGTTCCACATTTATAAACTTCTCCACCCTGGGCTTGTGGCGCAGAGTCGACTCAAAATGCGTATAAGCCATATGCACCTCGTCGACCTGGCCGGTTAAAAATAGATCTATAACGCCGGAGGCTATGTTTTCCGCTACGAGAGCGGAATAACGCCCGTGCAGTTCCGGATAAGTTTTTTTTATCTCGAACCCGAGTCTCTTAAAATGGTGCCATCCTTCCTTGCCTATCGTGATAAATTTGACCTTCTCTTTTTCAAATCCCGCGGCGAAAGCTTCCGCGGACCTTATTACCGCCTGATTATACACGCTGCATAGCCCCGTATCCGATGTTATCAGGCACAGGCCGACATTGCCGCCCGCCGCGCGCTTTTCAAGCAAAGGATGGGAGATATTATCTTCATGCGCCATAAAATCCTTCAGTATCGATTCTAGCTTGCCGAAATAATTGCGCATCGCGAATAGCGACGACTTCACGCGGTTCAGCTTCACCATCGACACCATCTCCATCGCCCGCGTGATCTTGCGGATATTCGTTACGCTGCGCATCCTCGACTTTATCGCCGCTATATCCTGCGTCATAATTTATTATGCTTTTTAAAATCTTCCTTGAACGCCGCGATGAGCTTGTCCAGCTTCACTTTAAGCTCGTCGCTGATCACATGTTTTGTGTCCAGCTCTATCGCGATATCGGTATGCTGATTATCGATATATTTGTAAAATTCCGTCTCGAACGTTTTTATCGACGCTATCGGCAGGTCATCGAGGTATCCGTTGGTGCCGGCGTATATTATCAGGACCTGCTTCGAAATAGGCAGCGTGTCGTACTGCCCCTGTTTCAATATCTCGACCATGCGCTCGCCGCGCGTAAGCTGCGCCTGCGTCGCCTTGTCGAGCTCCGCGCCGAATTGCGTGAACGCCAATAGCTCCCTGTATTGCGCCAGGTCGAGCCTCAGCCTGCCCGCGACCTGCTTCATAGCTTTTGTCTGCGCGTTCCCGCCCACACGTGAAACCGAAAGCCCGACATCTATAGCCGGCCTGACGCCCGAATAGAAGAGGCTGTCTTCCAGGTATATCTGCCCGTCCGTTATGGAAATGACGTTAGTCGGTATGTAGCTGGTTATATCACCGGCCTGCGTTTCGATTATCGGTATGGCTGTGAGCGATCCGCCGCCCAATTCATCAGTGAGTTTTGCCGCGCGCTCTAACAATCGGGCGTGAAGATAGAATATGTCGCCCGGATACGCTTCCCTGCCCGGCGGACGGCGCAAAAGAAGCGAGAGCTGGCGGTACGCCTGCGCGTGCTTCGATAGATCATCATATATTACAAGCGCATGCCTTCCCGTATGCAAAAATTCCTCGCCTATCGCGCATCCGGCGAACGGCGCTATATACTGCGAAGAAGCCGCCGAACGCGAAGAGGCGTTCACTATCACCGTATATTCCATCGCGCCGTATTTTTCGAGCGTCTCTTTTACGGCGACGATACTCGACATCTTTTGGCCTATTGCGACATATATGCAGTAAACTCCTTTGCCCTTCTGATTTATTATCGTGTCTATCACTATAGAGGTTTTGCCGGTCTGCCTGTCCGCTATTACAAGTTCTCGCTGGCCTCTGCCTATAGGTATCATCGAGTCTATAGCTTTTATTCCGGTCTGTAGAGGTTCTTTAACCGGCTGTCTTTGAACTACCGTCGGCGACCGTGACTCAATAGGGCGGTATCTGTGCGTCTTCACTTCGCCTTTATCGTCGACCGGCACGCCGAGCGAGTTGACAACGCGACCCAAAAGCGCGTCACCTACAGGCATCTGCGCCACTTTATAGGTCCTTTTTACCGTGTCACCCTCTTTTATCGTCTTCTCATCGCCGAATATGATAATACCGACGTTCTCTTCCTCAAGATTGAATACCATTCCAGTGACGTTGCTTGAAAATTGCACGAGCTCGCCGGCCATGACATCGTCCAGGCCGTAGGCCAGCGCTATGCCGTCCCCGACCTGCAGCACCGTGCCGACGGACTCCATGCGCAGCCTCGTCTTGTACTTTTCCAGTTCCTTCTTTATTATAGATGTGACTTCTTCGGGTCTGAATTCCATTTTATGCCACCTTCGCAGCTAAAAGTTTGCGCTTCATGTCCTCAAGACGCTTCTTCACAGAACCGTCCAGTATCTTATTATTGAATATAACCCGCACTCCGCCCAGCATATCAGCGTCCAGATCCACATAAAGCTGGGGCTTTATGTGGATCTTCTCTTCGAGTTTATCTTTGATCGACTGTAGGAATTCCGTGCTCATAAGATAACTCGTATACAAAAGCGTATTCGTCTTTTCACCGTGCGCGTATTTTATCCTCGCGTATTCGGCAATATGCTCAAATCTGTCTATACGTGATTTTTTCAAAAGAAGCTTTAAGAAATTGCGTATCTCTTCGGAGAACGCGGACTTCAAGATATCATCTATAGTGCCGCACTTCTCGTTATAATTTATCGCCGGGTTCTCCAGAAATTCTTTGAACTCGGGATTATCGCGGAATACGTCCTTAAGCATCTTTAGCTCATCTAACGCCCTGTCGGTGCCTATCGACTCTTTCGCGTACTCCAGGAACCCTTCAGCATATCTTATTATAAGCGTCATGGCATCTTATCGAGCCTGTTTATAAAATCCTGGGCTATTTTTTTGTCCTGATCCTCTGTCAGCTTCTCTTCTATGACTTTTCCCGCAGCCGATATCGCTATATCGACTATCTCGTCCCTGTACTCTTCCCGCGCCCTGGAAAGCTCCGCCTTAATAGCCTCGTCTGACTTTAAGATTATCTGCAGGGCCTCGGAATTCGCGTTGGCCCTTATCTCTTCGGCTATCCTTTTGCCTTCAGACACAGCCTCTTCTATCTTAGCCTTCGCCAGCTGGTCGATATTACTCAACCGCGCCTCGTAATCGGCCTTCAACTGCGCGTTCTCCTCTTTGGCGGCCACTATCCCTTTATATTCCGAGGCTATGCGCTGGCTCCTGTCGTCGAGCACTTTCAGGAAGCGCTTCCATACGAGGCCGCGTAATATGAAGAAGAGTATCAGAAAGCTTACGATCTGCGCGACTATCTGGCTGGAGTCTAAAAGTTTCAGTAGTTCCATCAATACATCCTTTTAATAAAAGAAGCTGTGATTATATCTTGCCCGCAAGGCCGAATACGAAGACGAGCGCATAAATGGTCAACGCCTCTATGAACGCGCAGCCTGTGGCCATATTGATCAATATCTTCGTCGACGCTTCCGGCTGTCTGCCGGTAGCTTCCATAGCCGAAGCGACTGCTCGCCCCAAAGCTATAGCCGAACCAAATCCCACCATACCTAACCCGATAGGTAACCCTATCGCAAGAACTGCTCTGTAATCCATGTGATTCACCTCCCCGGTTTTTACGCTTCTTCGTGCGCCAGAACTAGCGCGAAGTAGATCGTAGTTAAAAGACAGAATACCGTCGCCTGTACTACAGACGCAAGTATCGCTAAAAAACTATTGAATAAAAGCAGCGGCAGGCCCTTCACCCCGAAACCCGCTACAAGCGAAAGCAGCATATCGTCCCCCCAGATATTGCTGCGTAAACGCAAAGATAAGCTTATCGGCCGCACCAGTTCCGAAACAACGTGCAGGAACAGCATCATAAGCGGCATCACGACGGAAAAAGCCATTATTCCTCTGGGCTTGCCGAGCATATGGTCTATATAGCCCAAAAATCCCAGCTCTTTTATCCCGACGTATTGAACATAAAAAAATACGACTATCGCCAGCGCCAGAGTTATCGACCAGCTGGTCGTGGCGGACTTCATAAAAGGCACGAGCCCGAAAAGATTCATGAAAAGAATGTAGATGAACAGCGTCCCGATAAACGGCGTGTACTTCCTGCCGTCGTGTCCTATTATGCCGCATACGAAGTCATCAACGCCGGCAGCCAACATCTCGAACGCCCCCTGGAGTCTTGACGGTATCAGCTTTGTTTTTCTCGACGCAAGGTAAGCTATCGCGGTGATTATCAGGAGTGTAATTACGGAGAATATTATATTTTCCCATCTTAAAAGAAATTCGCTTAGGGCGGGCGACTTAAGATGTTCTGCCAAGACAGTTACAAGATTTGGTATCTCCCCGTGGGACATCTTAAGCCTTCTGTTGTGTTTTCAGCGCTAATTTTATTATCTTTACGGTCTCTCTTAAGCTTCCCAGGAAACCTACCGTAATAAATATTATGGATACATAGCCCGGCAGGCTGAATTTATGCTCAAGATAGCTTCCTAAAAGATACCCGCCCAAAGGCCCCGCCACGAGCACGAACGGTAAAAACGATAAAAGGCCGCCGATCTTGATCCATCTATATAGGTCGGTTTTACGTTCATCGCCCTGGCTCATCTTAAAATAAATTATATATCCTTAACG